>JAEEGL010123001.1_pt1 | contig 38501 bp, 23 predicted proteins | sample 9134231 | NCBI WGS metagenome assembly JAEEGL01 (sample SAMN16246548, study PRJNA631951) | gut metagenome | biome: gut microbiome; feature: rumen; material: fiber-attached | host: Bos | place: Iran: Karaj | collected 2018-10
GAATCTCTCGTGGCACTCTTTACAATCCATAAGAGGATCTGAAAATCCGCCAAGATGTCCTGAAGCGACCCATGTCTGAGGGTTCATAAGGATAGCACAGTCAACACCTACATTGTAAGGATTCTCCTGTACAAACTTCTGCCACCATGCCTTCTTAACATTATTCTTGAACTCAACACCCAGATTACCGTAATCCCATGTATTGGCCAGTCCGCCATAGATTTCACTTCCGGGATAGATGAATCCTCTACCCTTCGCAAGTGCAACTATTTTGTCCATTGTCTTAGCTGATTTCTCCATACTTCTAATCCTCTCTTAAATTTGAATCTTATTTTGAAAGAAGCAATTGTGCCGAATCTGTACTAACCTCAGTAAATACTGCCTCTTTTTTGCCTTTTAAATTCGTCCCCTTACTCATATAGGAAATGTTGTAAGGAACCTTAATGTTTGATTTGTCGGATGAAATGATTATATGATTATCCAAATGTTCCTGTATACCGGCTTCTCCAAGGGTATTGCCGTCCTTGTCCACCATCTGTTCTGAGATCTTGTACCCCTTCTCCAACGCTTCACTGACTGTTCCGTAAAAAAGTGATACCTGATTAAAATGAGAATAATCAGAGGCGCTGTTGTAACTAAGCACCATAGTTACTTTCCCGGTCTCCTCATCCTTGGAAACGGATTCAAGGAAAACCTTGTCATTCATGAAGTCTGAGTTGTAAACTGAAGCTTCTTTGGTCGCCATATCACTAAGTTCCTGAAGATCATAGTAGGATTCACCAAAATCTTCAATAATAGTGCTGACCACCTTGCCGTCCTTGTCAATACTGATGGTTGTGCTATCCACCTTAGATGATCCGCAGCCAATAAGCACTATTGAAGGAATCAGCAGTAGCGCTGTCAGAACCTTGGCTTGTCTATTCTTAAGTTTTAGATGTGTATTCAATCTATGATTCACAAATTGCCTCAATAAAAGATAATTTTACAAAACAAACTAATTATATCCAAATAAGTTTTCTTTTTCAATACTCAAAGGTCTTTAGCATCTCAAGACTCTTCATAGGCCTGTCCACAAACCTTTTTCTGTAATCGTCCCGCACCAACATCAGCTCTGATAGCACCTCATCCGTTACATTAAAGGTATAGAGCCTTGAAAGAGGGCTTGAGACTATGTAATCCAGTGTATATTTGGTGGATTCGGTCAGCATCATCTTCTCCGGAATCCCGGGGTATTCACCCTCTATTGCAAGGGCTCGCAGTTCAAATACGCACATTACCAGTCTGTTGGGCAGATTATTATTAAGAAGAGCCTTCAAAGAAAGATACAAAAGATTCAAAAGCTGCCTGTCTTCACTGTTCTCTCTTGTATAAAATGATGTAAGTTCAAGAAAAAAGGTGCCGTAGCAAGCACCTTCAAGATCCTGGCGAAAGCCCTCGAAATAATTCTCAATGTCTGCCTCAACAATGGTGTAGGAATTTTTGCCCGCATAGAGCTTGAAGGTGCCAAAGCAAAAGGGTTCAACAGTCCCGGAAAGTTTGTTTCCGGGTTTTCTGGCCCCTCTTGCAAAGGCAGTTATCTTCCCTCTCTCGGCGGTAAAAATTGTTGCTACCCAGTCATAGTCTCCGGCAGGAGAATGTTTGATAACAATACCTCTGACGGTAGTAATATCTTCCATAAATGCCTTATTTGTCAAAATTTCTTATATCGTATCCAAAACTCTTCATCTGTGTCTTGTCATCTCTCCAGTCTTTTCTTACCTTGACCCAAAGCTGAAGATTGACCTTGCAGCCTACAAGAGCTTCTATATCTTTACGTGCAGTAGAACCTATCTTTTTGAGCATGCTGCCACCCTTGCCAATGACAATGCCCTTATGGGAATCCCTCTCGCAGATAATGGTGGCATCGATATCCATGATTCCGTCGGGATCATAGCCCTCGTCCACAGGCTCGCCTCCGGGAATATCAAATATGACCGGGCCATCCTCCATCATCTCATCATCAGTTTCACCTGCTGCTATAGCTGCCTCTTCCTGAAGAAGCTTGCTCTTCTTGGGCGGATGCTGATGTCTCTTTTTCTTCTTGGGTTCTGCAGGAGCAGGCTTTTCTCTCATCCTCATGGTCTCGATGGTTACGGCAATTCCGTGAGGCACTTCGTCCTGAAGAAGGCGCAAAGCCTTTTCTCTTATTATCTCAGAAACGATATTTCTCTCAGCCTGATCTGTTATGGTATCCTCGTCATAGAAAGGAGGCCCCACAGGCAAGAACTCTTTTATGGCATCCATGACGCCTTCGATGTTCTTTCTCTTAAGGGCTGCCACATGTACCACCTTGGCAAAATCCATCTCCTGCCTGTAGGCATTCTCAAATTTCTCAAGATTATCCTCAGATACCGTATCAATCTTATTGATGACAAGGATCACAGGCTTCTTGCAGCTCTTTAGCTCTTCGATTATGGACTTCTCTCCGCCACCGATGAAGGTGGAAGGTTCCACCAGCCACAGAATAACATCCACCTCGTCAAGAGTGCTCTTGGCCACCTTGGTCATGTATTCTCCAAGCTTATTCTTGGTCTCATGAATACCGGGAGTATCCAAAAAGATCATCTGGCAGGTCTCATCCGTATATACGGTCATGATCCTGTTTCTGGTAGTCTGTGGCTTGCTGGATGTTATTGCAATCTTTTGCCCTATCATCTGATTCATGAGGGTGGACTTACCAACGTTGGGGCGTCCTATGAGAGTTATAAATCCCGTTTTAAAATTATTTTCCATTCTCACCTTCTGCAGAAGTTACGTTCTGCTGTGTATTCTTTGCTACTTTTTTCTTTTTACTCTTTTTGTCGAGAACCCTGACAATTATTACAACTGCAGCTACGAAGATTGCAAAGAGAAAGATCTGCGGAATGTGAATGACGAACCAAATGCAGAATTCAACAAGACCATCTCTTATAGAGATAATGCTTTCAACAAAGCCTTCTGCCATTCTGTGGCCTGCGCTCTCCTTCTCGACAGGGGTGAATTTCTCAACCTCCTCAAGATACAGATAAACCGTTGTGTAATCAATCTTATTATCATAGGTACGAAGCTGAGACTCAATGCTCTCAAGTTCGTATCTGACTTCAGCAAGACGGCTCTCTACAGCAATAAGATCCTCAACAGTCTCAGCAGACTCCATGATCTTAAGAAGTCTCTCCTCTTCGGTCTTAAGAGCTTTTTTCCTGCTCTCGGTATCAGCGTATTGAAGAGTAACATCCTCAACACTTACTGACTTACTGGTGACATTGTTGTTTCCCTCCAGGGTCTCTATAAGCTTGTCTGCATTATCAGCGGGGATCCTGATGGTATAGTTGGCTGATCTGTCCTCGTTATAAACACTGCTGTTTTCAATATAACCGCCAAGCTCTGTGATCTTGTTCTCCACAAGATTTCTTGCCTTATCAAAATCCTCTGTCTCGGCATTGATATGAATTGTTGTTATAAGCTTCCTGTTTGTCTTGGCAGCTGACTCATTCACTGTCTCTGCCTGAGCTCCGGAGGTGTTATAGGACTGATCGTCCATATATGCTTCGTCAGCAGCCTCTTCGTAAATTGCAGCTCCCGCAGGTGCCTCATATGTCATCTTGGAAGTTGTAAACGCGTTATCTGTAGTAGCCCTGCTTCCTGATGAACCGCATCCTGCAAGAAGTGTTGCTGCCAGCAGGGATGTTCCGATTGCAATACCTAAATTACCTTTTCTTTTCATATCTGATTTCCTCCTTGTATACATATAGGTGTTTTGCTTTTCTATATGGTATACATTTGTGAATGATCAAATGTTGCAACAATCCCTAAATTTTTTTATTTATTTACAAGCTGGCCGATATTATCAAAAATATCTTCACTTTCCTGAATCTTTTCTGCAGTTCCGATAACGCATACGCACTGATCTTCCATAAAAGCATCAACATAATCCGCCATACTTCTGATTGATTCCTTTGTTGTGGAAAGAAGTTCATCTCTGCTTCTCTGAATATTCTCCATCTTCGCATTGCAAAGATAAGCGGTAAGTCCGTAGGTTCCTTTGCCGGAAGGAGTCTTGGGAGTATCAAGATCAGAAACCGCACCGATTACATACTGAAGAACTACTCTGTCATCTGCATCGAAGTTTCTAAGGTAATCAGCTGCCTTCTCAAAGACCTCAATACTGTTCTTAAGATTGGGATCTCTGTAGGTCACAAAAGCAGAATCACCGTTCTTGGCATAACTGCTCATACATCCGTAGGCACCACCAAGTACCCTGATGTTCCTCCACAAATAATCGTAGCCCATCATAACCTTCAAAACTCTGAGAGTTCCGTTATACTTAAGGCCCTTGGAGGCAAAGTTGCCGGCACGGCACACATACTGAACCTGTCCCGCTGTCTTGAAGGCTTCGTTCTTCTTCTCAGGAACAAGTACAAGCTCGCCCTTTTCATAATCACAGGTAAACAGGGAATCTGCAAATTTTCTGCTCTCTTCGGGAACATTTACATATTCCGCCTCGGTTCCTGTTATGTCTACGATGAGATTCTCAGGTCTGAAAATAGCTCTTGAAAGCATTTCAAGCTTCGTTGCAAGAGCCTCTGCACCTTCGTCTGTCTCTATCTCGCTGATGAGTTCCTCCAGATGCTTGAAATATCCTATTCCGCTGATGCCATCTGCAACCATTGCTGCAGGAGATACATAGGACATTGCTCTTACCGCAGCTGACTGATGACCTGCTGAAGCAAGATCAGACTGCATTCTGGCATACTGCTCGCCGACTATTTCTCTGAGGCGCTTGTAATCATGATATTTGGAACCTGTAACAATCTCTTTAATGAGCTCGAAGGCCTTGGGTAGATTATCATGGAGCACCTTAACATTTATCTCAAACTCTGTTTCAAAACTGGTTGCATCGGATGAATCGGTATAAGTACCGATGGAGCCTCCGATACCTCCGGTATGAATATTGATCTCGTTATAGAGGTCTCCGTAGGTATAATGCTCAGTATCAAGCATTCCCAGCACCTTCTTAAGAGTGGCAGCATAGGGAATAAGCTTGGCGTCAATATTCCTTAGATTAAATACAAAGGTTATATAGTCAATACCATGGGTAAAGATGTTATGGAACAGAATCTTGACCCCGTTTTCCTCTCTAAGCTCATAAATAAACTGCTCTGCTGTCTTTTTGAGATCTTCTCTTCCAAGAAGCGGGATTTTCTTAAGATCTTCAGGATCATCGGGGCTTTCCTGATATTCCCTGAGAGCCTTGGTCTCCTCAACGATATTCTTAAGCTCTTCCGGAGACAGAGATTTCTTGTACTCTGCCAATTTGTTCTTAAGCTCTTCGTCTTTCTTCTCGGTAAGACCTCTTTCAGGCTCAAGAAGAAGCACTGTCCTGTGATTATTATCAAGAAGATACTCACGGATAAGCTTCTCGAAATAGTCTCCCTTTGCCTCCTCTTTGAGTTCTGCAAAGGTCTCATTGGCCTCTACATTGATCCAGGGGCTGTTATCATCGTACAGCCAGCTGTCCAGAACCTGGAGGCCATAGAGAAGTCCCTTAGGATATCTGCCAAAATCAGCCTCTCTGTACTTGAACTCATCAAAGTTAAGGCCAGCAAGCAGGGACTTTTTCTCAATTCCCTTCTCCGCCTGCTCCTTTAGAACTTCTCTTATTGTGTTAACAAACTCATCCTTCTGGGATGCATCCGCATTCTTGGCTATTATTGAGAAAACAGGCTGTTTGATGCCGTTGTCGTATTCACTGTACACGTCCTGTCCTATGCCCTTCTCAATGAGAGCCTTCTTGATAGGCGCACCGGGTGCTGAACACAGGGCATAATCCAGAATATCGAAGGCCACATAGAGCTTCTTGTCCAGAGTATCCTTAAGAACGCAGTTGTAAGAAAGATATGTGTTCTTCTCAAGGCTCTCCTCCTGCATTATAGGATAGGGCTTGTGAATCTCCCTGGGTGCGTCAAAGGCGGCCTGCGCAGGGATATCTGAGGAGACCTCAAGATAATCGAAACTGCTAAGGTAAGCCTTATCGATATAATCAAGCTTCTCAGCCATATCCATATTTCCGTAGAGGTAAATATAGCTGTTGGAAGGATGATAATATTTTCTGTGAAAATCAAGGTATTCTTCATAAGTCAGATCAGTGATGAAATCCGGGTCACCGCCTGACTCCTTGCCATAGGTGTTATCAGGGAAAAGCGAGCACTGGATTTCCCTTGACAGAACGTCCTCCGCAGATGAAAAAGCGCCCTTCATCTCGTTGTATACTACGCCGTTAACGGTGATATCGGAATCCTCAGATTCCATCTCGTAGTGCCAGCCTTCCTGCTTGAAAATCTTGTCGGTCTTATAAATGTTAGGATAAAATACCGCATCAAGATATACATGCATCAGATTCTGGAAGTCGGTGTCATTGCAGCTTGCGATCGGATACACTGTCTTGTCCGAAAATGTCATTGCATTTAAAAAGGTGTTAAGAGATCCCTTAACAAGTTCAACAAAAGGGTCCTTAATAGGGAATTCCCTGGAGCCGCACAGCACTGTGTGCTCTATGATATGGGCAACACCGGTGGAATTCCTAGGCGGTGTCCTGAATCCTATTGAAAACACCTTGTTCTCATCATCATTGGACAAAAGAGCAATTCGCGCCTTTGTCTTTTTGTGGCTGAGAATATAGCTGTCGGAATTAAGATCCTCAATTCTTCTCTTTTCAACTATTTCGTAAGCCGTTAAATCCTCTATTCTCATTTAATGAATAATTCCTTCCTTCTTTTTCATCAAAGATCACAGTTATATTCTGCAATCAGATATCAAAATCATCGCCGTGCTTGAAGGCGATATCAAACTCATCCTTCTTTTCAGAGGAAGCTCTGCGCTTTGCCCGCTTTTCAGCAGCGCGTCTTCTTTCATCTGCCTTAAGGGCGTCATTGATCTCTTTTCTGTTAAGCGAGATTGTACCCTCAAATTTGGGCATCTTCATACGGGGCTCTGCCGCTCTAGGAGTCTCGTCGTCATCATCCATCGGAAGTACCATTCCCTCAGGAACATATCTTGGAGCATTATTCTTAACAGGCTCTTCTTCCGGAAGCTCAGGCTGAGGTTCCGGAAGAGGCTCAGGTTGAGGTTTAGGCTCTGGCTCAGGTTCCGGCTCGGGCTCAGGTTCCGGCTCCTGCCTGAATTCCGGCTCAACCACTCCGGAAACGCCGGCGCTTTCTGTTTCAGGCTCTTCCTCATCATACTCGTCTTCCACTACAGGAACTCTGTCAGAAGACATGCATATAAGAGCAGCCACACAGGAAAGAATAAAGCCATAGTAAATGGTTACCATAGTCTGATCGTTCATTCTGGTGGCTCCCATGAAGGGAACTGTGGCAAACACGATAAGAAGTGACAGAATCCAGGGTGAAACCTGCTCAACTTCCCTGTTCCTCCAAAAGCCCACGATTACTCCCGACATAGCTACAACGGTTATCAGATAGATGATCTTATAATCCGTGTAGGTCCAGAACATGCTGAAGGTATTCAGATTGTGGAAATAATGGGATGCCCACTTGACGATGGTGACGTCGCCCTGCATTATTCCGGCTTCCTGAAGGATCATTGCCGTGAAAGTAAGGATTGCCCCCCCAAAAACAAATGCAAGTCTTATTAGCTCGCTTTTAACCTCTGTATCATGAATAAGAGGAACAGCAATTATAAGAGGCAATATGGTCACAAAAGTGCCAAAGTCCACATAAGACATAAAGCCAACGACAACGCCTACCAATAGATACCAGATCACCCACACACGGGAATTATATGCCTTTTTGGCTGCGCCCTTAATGTAAAAGGACACAACTAACAGTTCTATTCCGAACAGAACAAGGAACAGATACTCAGTTGACAGCTTGGCCATTCTGGTATTATCAGAAAAAAGAGGCATAAAAGCCGTATACGCCGCAAAAACAAGGGAAGCCGTCTTACCAAGCAGCATCCTGACTGCAAAAGCTCCGCAGATAATAAATACGGTAAATAGGAATACTTCGAAGAAAAACGCCACAGAAATCTTATTACCAGTAAAGAGAAGCACAAAGCCAAGAAGCTTGGAATAAAGAATTGATAAAAGATTGGTTTCCTGAATCTTTACGCCGTGCACGGCAGCATTATCATACAGTGTGATCTTACCTGAAGGTATTGCTGTTGTTCTGAAGAGCAAATTGACTCTGTAAACAACAGATCCGATAATTATCCCTGCTAGGGTTATGCCGTACAGGATCTTAAAAACAATTTTTCTCGACAGCTCTTCGGCGCCGATGGCATCACAGACTCTTCCCAGAAGGAAGGTCACAACTCCCATGATAAGAACAGACAGCACTGTGAAACCGCCCACATAAAGATATATGTCTTTAGACGGAAAAAGTCCCGAAAAGTAACTACAGCTCGCTATCATAACCACATCAAAAAGAAGAAAAACACAAAAGATGCATATTGCCGGCCATTGGCGTCTTAGTTTCATTTCAGGACTCCCCCACGTCATTTGTTTTTTAACTTAAATATTCACTTGAAAAATTACTCTTCAGGCTCATCCCAGTTGTGGTATACAGCCTGTACATCATCATCTTCGTCAAGAAGATCAAGAATTCTTGTAAGATACTTAACTGTCTCAGGATCTGTTACGGAAACATAATTCTGAGGAATCATTGTTACCTCTGCTGAAGCTGTCTCAACCCCCTCTTTGCCAAGTGCCTCAACTACAGGCTGGAAGTTCTCGGGAGTTGTAAGAATCTCGTAAGAATCCTCTTCCTCATTGAAATCATCAGCACCTGCATCGAGTACGAGCATCATAAGATCGTCTGAAGACATCTTGCACTCTTCCTTGTCGATGAGGATCTGTCCCTTATTATCAAACATATAGGATACGCAACCGGGAGTTCCCACGTTGCCGTTTCCTTTGGTGAATGCGCTCTTAACGTTAGCAGCTGTTCTGTTTGAATTATCTGTAAGAGCCTCAACGATAATGGCTGTTCCGCCAGGACCGTATCCTTCGTAAGTAATGCTCTTGTAATCTACTGCTCCGTCGGCACCTGAAGCCTTCTTGATACCACGTTCGATGGTGTCGTTGGGCATGTTGTTGGCCTTTGCCTTAGCGATTACTGTTGCAAGCTTGAAGTTGTTGGCAGGGTTAGGGCCGCCTTCCTTAACAGCAACTGCGATTTCCTTTCCGATAATGGTAAAGATCTTACCCTTTGCCGCATCATTCTTTTCTTTCTTGTGCTTGATGTTAGCAAACTTTGAATGTCCTGACATAAAACCTGTTTTCCTTTCATATATATGTTTAAATCTATTTTGCTATTGCAAGTTCATGGTCCTCTTCTGAAACCTCTTCAGGTAATTTGTTAGCCAAAACGTCCTGTATCATATGGTTCTTAACAGAAAGAATCTTGAAACTATAGCCTTCCACATTGACGGTAAAGTCTACATCTTCCTCAGGTATCCTGTCAAGTCTTGAAATAAGGAAGCCGTTAAGAGTCTCAAACTGAGTCTCACCAAAGCTTAGGTCAAACCTCTTCTCAAGGACTTCTATAGGTGTCTTACCGTCTACGATATATTCGCCCGAATTCTTGGTGGGCTTGATATAATTAACATCTTCGTCGTATTCATCCAGGATATTACCGACAATCTCCTCAAGAATATCCTCCATGGATACCAGTCCTACTGTCTGTCCGTACTCATCGATGATGATAACCATCTGAGTCTTGGTGGACTGCATACCGTGGAAAAGAGAATCGATGTTCCTGGTCTCGGGAACGAACTTGGGCTGTCTTAAAAGCCCCTTGATCTTCCTGATGGGAAGCTGTGCATCCGTCTCGTCGGAAAGCTTCTTCATGGCATCCCTGATGTGCATGATTCCGATTATATGATCGATATCATCCAGATAAACAGGGAATCGGGAATTGTTGGTGTTCATCATGAAGCTGACCGCATCCTTAAGGCTCATGTTGGCATCGATGGCCACCATATTGTTTCTGTTGGTCATGATGTCCTGAGCTTCCTTGTCGGAGAACTCAAAGATATTGGATATCATGTCCGCCTCTGCCTCCTGAAGAACGCCCTGTTCCTGGCCTTCATTTACCATTGACTTGATCTCTTCCTCTGTGACATCCGACAGATTGTCGTCTTCTCTCACACCGAAGATATACAAAACTCCGGAGGACAGCACATTGGTAAGATAAACAAAAGGCATACTGAGAAGTCTGAAAAAACTGACAGGATAAAAGCATACATAAGCCCATTTCTCAGGATTTCCCAGTGCAAGTCTCCTTGGAATGATAATTCCAAAGCACATGATGAGCAGCGCCAGGACAAGTCCCACGGCAATAAAAATCAAACTCTGTGCCAGTTCCTGCTCATTGACGCCGGCCATTCGAACAATAAAGTCCGTTAGGTCATATGTAACAATACCACCAAGAAGCATGTTAATTATAATTGTAACAAAATGCATGCTCTTGACATGGTTCGAATCATTCTTAAGAAGTTCCAACAGCTTTTTGCTGATACTATCCTTCAGTTCCGCATCCTTTTTCTCCACATCCTCCTGCCTTAAATGCAGAAGTGCACAGGAAAAACCCTGAACCAGAACATCGATTAAAAGAATCAGACAAAAAGCGAAAATACTGACAGAAGGCAAGCCTTCGTCCATAATCAAATCCTCCTGTAAACATGAATAAACAAAAATGCGCAAAACATCAAATTAAACTATATCACATTTTTCCATTTGTTGAAAGTAGGCGCAGCATCTCCTTCTTGATGCGCTCATCATAAATGCCGTCCTTGGCCTTCTCGGATTTTGGAAGTTTATCGTACTCCACCAGCATAGGATGCTGTCTCTTGGCATTATTTCTGACTTCATTGTAGGTCCAGTGATTAATAAAATAGAATCTGCACCATCTTATGTGCTCAAGCTCCCATGCAATCTCACTGTCCTCGGAGAGTTCTTCGTCCTCAAAAAGCCTCTGCTCTATCCAGAAATGATCGGCTCTTGCCACATTGGAATCCATATAAAAACCGCTGAGTTTTTTCCACTCATCCTCCATCTCCTGCTTGAAATCTTCGGGAGCGGTTCTACCGGCATATCTAAGGCAATAGTCATAATTAAACAGCTTACCGAGTTGGTAAAGTTTTTCTTCCTTGACATTCTCCTCTGTAAGAACGTCCTTGATATCTCCAAAGGTAAGGATCTTGTCGGAGAGATACAGGTCGCTGAAATCCGTCATTGATTCCGAATAGCAATGAACCTCTGCATCGGGATTGATGTACAGCATTCTCTGAAGCGCTTCAACGGTGTGCTCCTTCAGGGTATAGATTATTCTGTCCATCTCCTTGATCGAATCAATTTCCTCATCCCAGTTGCCGTCATGAACTATTATCTTGTCCTTGTTCATGGTGCTGAGTCGCTTAACGAAGGTCTTCTCAAACTCATCACATCCCCAGATATGATATTCGAAATTCTGATCAATAGAAAAAATATTGTTAAGAAATCCATACTTAAAAATAGCAATTCCCACCTGATCATAGCCGATGATCGCAATCTTAACGGCTTCTTTTCTCTTATCATAGAGATTATTGTCCTTCCAGTAGGTTCTGGCAAGAAGATCATAGATGTTAAAGAAATGAAGGGCTGCTTCCTCATCATCTGCAGCTTCCAAAAGTGTGGAATCAACCTGCTGCATCAGCATATATACGTTCTTATCCTTGAGTTTTTTCTCATGCTTGGTGTAGAAATTTATATTATTCAAGTCATCAGAAAACATAAGGATATGGTTGTTGACTCTCTCCGCCCTCTCGGTGCTGTCCACTATGTAGCCATGCCTTATCGTGCGAAGAAGCTCCTTTCCCCAGTCGTTGTCGGTATAGACAACCGTGGCATCCTTGTGGAGCCTCACAAACATATGCCCAACTCTTCTTGATGCATATCTGACTACGCTTAAGATTATACCTGCAACAACTATGGTGGAGGTTATCTCCGCAAAGACAACATATCCGTTTTCTATATCAACGACAGGATTGACGAAATACAGGGCAATGGAAGCATACACAGTCTCCCAAAATCCCAGTTTTCCAACCACTCTGTATCCTATAAATGCACTGATAAAAGGAATGACTGCCGCCACATAGGACAGACAGAAGAGCTTTTCTCTGATAACTCTGAATATCTTCATAAACTATGGTTCCCCATTCAAACTTAACTTTTTTCTAAAAAAGCTGATAACATCATACACATTATCATTTTCCCGTCACTATTTGCAAGCACTTATTACATAGGATAAAATTAGAAAAGTGATCATCACAATATCAGAAAAAATGGGGAATAAAATGGTTTCGATTGTTACGATGGCTGCAAATGCACTCGGGGGAATAATTGTCAGTGCTTTGAGAGCTTTCTTTTCTTTGATATCCTGGTTTTTAAAAAACTTTTTCAACTGCATCAAGTACTTTTTCTGTGTTCTCCCGGTTACAGCTGTAGTATTCTCCGGGCTTTTTGTTGTGAACATTGTGCTGCTGATAACAGGGTCCTTTCATGTCTCCGAAGCAGATTTCCTTCCGGCTGAGGGAGTTAACGAAGCAAACAGACTTCTTGATGCAGGCACTAACACAGTCGCTGTAATGTACAGAGAGCTTATTTCCTGGTGGAATGATACAGTTTACGTTCTGCACGTGGGCCCTGCATACATTGTTCTTTTGGTTGTTACGATACTGATGTTTGTTCCCGTGGTAAGCGTGCTGCTGTGTATCTCAGTATTTGCCTCCTATTCAGCGGTACTCTTCGGGGCAGTATGCGTGGACGCAGCGATTTATATCCTACGTCTGATCCTTGGCAAATCTCCGGTCAAACAGATTCAGGGCAGATATTTCCTGCTGTTTAGGGATGCCGGTAAAAAGCATGATGAGAAAACCTATGAAAAGTGGCTGAGGCGCCATCACGATGAATTCGAAAATGATGAATATGAGAAATCTCCTCGCAGGTCCAAGGTTGACACCTTCTATGAGGACGAGGCTTCTGATGATCGATATGAAGATGATTACTATAAAGACGAAGCTGAATATGAGGATGAGGAAGACTATCTGGAAGACAGTGAGTATGACTACCCTGATGAGTATTCTGATGATGAGGAATATTACGAAGAAGAATATGATGACGACGAATCTGATGAAGACTACGATGATGAAAATCCCGGCTTTGATTTCTTTGCCGGTTGCAGTTCAAAGGAAAGCCTTGATAAAAAATACAGATCCCTGGTCAAGCTCTATCATCCCGACAATATGGACGGTGATACCCGGGCACTCCAGGAAATCAACGTCCAGTATGACAAGGCCAAAAAGAGTAAAAGATTTCAGGAAACATAAACTCTTGGTACTCTTTTGTTAATATCACAGGTGAGCTCATAGTTGAATCTTCCGCTGAGCTCTCCGAGAAACTCTGCGGTGATCTCCTCACCGCTCTTTTTATCTCTTCCGAGAAGGACTACTTCATCTCCCTCTGCTGCATCAGGAATAGCAGTAACATCCACCATGAACTGATCCATGCACACACGTCCCAAAATGTTGGCGCGTCTGCCATTTATAAGTACATAGCCCTTGTTGGACAGACTCCTTGGATATCCGTCGCCGTAGCCTACGGGAATGGTTGCGATCCTGGTGCTGCCGCCGGTCACATAGGTTCCGCCGTAGCTTACAGGTGTTCCTGCAGGAACCTCTTTGATCATTACTATATGACTGATAAGCTCCATGGTGGGTTTAAGATCTATTATGTCCTTGGGCACTTCCTCAGAGGGCCACATTCCATAGACGGTTACTCCTGCTCTCACCATATCCATGCTTGATTCGGGAACTGCTATAATGCTGGCGGAATTGGCACAATGCTTGATGGGAATTGTAATACCGGCCTTCTCCTCTGCCATATTCACGAAGTCAGCAAAGACCTTCTCCCTCTCCTTCACATTGGTGAGATCCTTTTCATCCGCTCTGGCAAAATGGGTAAATATTCCTTCTATTCTGATTCCCTTAAGGGCTGCTACCTCTTTGATAAAATCTGCTCCGTTGTCATCAGGGGTAATTCCTATTCTGCTCATTCCGGTATCCACAGCAATATGAATAGGTGCAGGCTCTGACAGCTCGCCGCTATCTATAAGTGCCTGTGCGCACTCAGACAGCTCTTTTGCCATGTCCATACGAAATACGGAGGGACGAATTCCCTGTAAAAGCATTCTCCTATGAGAATATGGGAATGTATAACCAAGGATGAGAATGGGCTTATTGACTCCATTGTCTCTAAGTTCGAAGGCCTCCTCTGCGGTGGCTGTGGCATATCCGCTGATATAATCCACTTTCTCCAGTTCTTCTGCTATACGAACCGCGCCGTGTCCATAGGCATCCGTCTTGATAACAGCCATCATCCTTGTGCCCGCAGGTATATTATTCTTCATAGCATCAAGATTATGTCTTATGGCACCAAGATCAATTTTGGCATATACTCTGGAGTATTCTTCCAACATGTTCAAACCATCCTTATAAATAAATTTAATCCAATAAATTGGCTAGCTCACTGGTGATATCCGAAGCTGCCATGAAATGCTTGCCAAGCCTCTTCGCTGCGGCATCTCCGCAGAGGCCGTGGAGATAACAGGACAGGCACGCTGCCTCGAAGCTACTCTGCTTATCGCAGATAAATGCCCCCATTATTCCCGACAGAACGTCACCGCTGCCGGCTGTTGCCATTCCGTCATTGCCGCTTACGTTAATATATATCTTTTTCTCATAGCCATCGGCTATTATGGTTCTTGCATCCTTGCAGACCACCGTACAGTGAAGCTCCGAAGCAAGAAGTCTTGGATATTCAAGAATATTGTCCTTGCATTCCTTAACACTCTTACCGTATAGTCTTGCAAACTCTGCAAGATGAGGTGTAAGAATTAGTCTCTTATCGCCGGTAGCATAGTTGGCAGCAAGGTTTCTGAGTTTCTTGTCCTCAGCGATGATATTAATTGCATCTGCGTCTACGACAAGACTTTTATCATAGCTCTTTAATACACTTCTTACAAGCTTTTTGCCCGTTGAAAGTGTTCCAATGCCGGGTCCGAGAACAGCTTGGGTAGACCATTCAAAAGCCTTCTCCAGCTTGCTTTCAAAATTCTCGTCCTCTTCATACACATCAAGTATTGCTTCCGGTAAAAGAGTCTTGACGGCGACCGCATTGGCACTTGATGTAAATACGCGTATCATACCGGAGCCGCTTCTTAGCGCTGCTGTTGCACATAGGATACAAGCTCCGCTGATATCTGTGGAACCTGCAATGATCAGAACTTTACCATTGCTTCCCTTATTGGAATCCTTTTTTCTGGAAGGAAGAAGCTTATCTATATCTCCGTCATAGAAAAAGGCCTCCGGTTCCTTTCCAAGAAAACTCTCCCCGGTGATACCGGCGTCCTCAACGTAGAGTCGCCCAACTTGTTCACAACCGGGGTACATGAGTTGTCCTATCTTGACCTGATTAAAAGTCACTGTGGCATCCGCCTTAACTGCGGCCTGGCATATCTGACCGTTATCGGCATTGACCCCCGAGGGCATGTCGACAGAAACAATGAACAGGTCATCCTTTCGAACAGCTTTCTGCTGGTTGATGAAGTTCACAGCCTCAATGTAATCTCCGGACACAGGCCTCGACAGGCCGATTCCAAACATCGCATCTATTATGATATCCCACTGAACATTGTTTTTGTTGTCCACTATATTGGAAAAAGTGTCCGTGAGTATCTTGTACTTTTCCAGAATCTTAAGCTGCTTAAGAAGAAGGTCTGAGCACTTGGTATAATCTCCAAGAACACAGATATTGACGCGATATCCCCTCTGAAGAAGAAGTCTTGCTGCGCAGGCTCCGTCTCCGCCGTTATTTCCCACACCGCATATTATAAGACAACGAAGCGGCCTGTTAATGCAGCGCCCGGCTCTCCACTCATCTATCCTGTCGCAGATCTTGAGAGCAGCTCTCTCCATAAGGATAGCGCTGTCAATTCCAAAATGCTCAGTGGTATTTCTGTCACAGATTTTCATCTCACTGCTGGTAACCGCATATCTCATTGTCATCCTCCTTTTGGGAAATGGCCATAAACATTAAGGCTGCCAAGAACGGCAGCCCTGTATTATTCTACATATTCATTTTCATTGCCGGCAAGAGGGCGCCTTACTGGGTGTCTTCTGTCCGGGTCATACTTCATGTCAAAAATCTCGATAACCTCCGGTCCGAAGATCTGATGCATATAGGAATAAAGATTGTAATTCTCCATCTCCGATTCCTGAAGCCTTATGACATTTTTCTTAAGTTCCACTCTTACCTTGGAGATCCATTCATCCATAGCCTTGATATAATCGGTATTGTCATGAAGTCTCTCGTAGCACACCTTCATGGTTTCTATCATAAGCTTGTAATCTATATCATAGATCTCTTTGGAAAGACTCAGAAGCTCATCTGTATGACTGTCGAGCCTCTCGTTACATTCATTGATAAGACGGGTTCTGTCCTGAATCTCCTTCTCAATCTGGGGAGAGTCACCGGACTTGGTGGCCTGATCTCTCAAGGGGACAATTTCACCAAGGAGCTTCTTTTTGAGCTTCTTGATGTCCTTGGTCTCGGTTCTGATCTTGCCATCACGTTCAACCAGTGCATTCAGTTGATCCGCCAGAGCCTCTATCTCAGGCGTCATCTCCGTCTGCGTAAACAGCTGGTGCCATTTATTATCCAGTGTAAGGATGGGAATACTCTTTCCCTCCAGCGCAGACATGTACACTTCGTCATTCTTTGCCATCGGTGTCTCTTTCCGGTATCCTCCCTCGGACTGTTAATCCTTGGATGGGTTCAATGTTTTCTCGTACCTATTTATATTATACGATAATTTCATTAAACTGTCAGATAAATGTACATTTTCTACCTGAATATTGTTAGGAACTTCCAGATCCACATGGGCGAAGTTCCATATAGCCTTGATTCCGCAGGCTGCAAGCTTCTGAGCCATGGGCACTGCCTGTTCCTTAGGGATGGTCAGTACTGCGATCTCGATCTTGTTCTCTTTGACAAAATCCTCCATCTCCTCGATGGGGCGTACCTCCACGTTCCTGATCATTGTGCCGTAGAGATCGGGATTGCAATCAAAAGCCCCCTTAAAAACAAATCCCCTTCTTGTAAAATTGGTATATCCTGCAAGTGCCTTGCCAAGATGGCCGGCGCCTATGATAACAAGACTGTGCTGCTTGTCAATGCCGAGGATCTTACTGATCTCCTCGTAGAGATAGCCTACATTATAGCCGTATCCCTGCTGGCCAAAGCCTCCAAAATTGTTGAAGTCCTGCCTTATCTGTGAAGCAGTGACCTTCATAATATCACTTAATTCCTGGGAGGAAATTCTCTCAATACCCCTCTCTTTGAGATCTCCTAGATATCTGAAATAGCGCGGCAGACGACTGATGACCGCCTGTGAAATTTCCTTCTCTGACATGATAACTCCCTATTCAATTACATTTTTTGACTAATATCAAAGACTTAATTGTTAATTAATCAACGATACAATTATAGCCGTCCGTTAAATAAATGTCAATCAAACAAAGCCTTTATCTCTCCCGGTGTAAGTTCCTGTGTCGGGGCAAAATCATCTGAGTCCAAATAGGCATAAATCGCGTAAAGAAGCGCCTTTGCCTCAGGATATTCAAGCAGATTCGAAAGTCCCATTGAGGAAAACATAACCCTTCCCTTCAGACATCTGCATTCAAATAATTTCGCCATATTTCTTAGATATGAATAACTGTCCAACTCCTTGATTATGGGCTTGATCTTATCAGGAACAAACACTGCTCTTCTACCTGCCATAGGCCACCACTGCCACTCGTTATGGTTTCCTGTGGGGAATCTTTTGAAAAGTGGATGGGAGTCATCAATATACTGTCCCATTCCGCCCTCCTGAAAATCAAAGGTTCCAACAGACCAGAAATCCGTAGAAAACTGCGCCTTGATAGAATGGGGAAGCGACTCCTTATCTGAAAAAGGCGACAGGAAAACTGTGCCGCCTTCTTCAAGAACCTTCAGGGCTGTATCATCAAAAGATGCTGTTTCATATACTGAATCCGGCTTCGCAGGAGTTATGTCAGGAAAAGCCCAGATCTTGTACGTACTTGTAATGGGCTCATTTTCAATCCCCCGGCTTTCTTCCGGCAAAAGAGATATTCTTATTACAAGACATACTCCCACATCTTCGGGTATACATATTCTTCCAAGTCCGGACTTAAGGAGTGAGAATCTGATTCCTAATTTCCCTGCGGTGGTTAATTCTCCTTTGGGAAAATGCTGCGTTCTCTGCGTCTGATGCATCAGACCTATACCTGTGTTTTCCTCCGAGATTTCAACCTCAATCTCTCCACCGATATCTCTTTTACCATAGTTGGCAATTGTAATGTCACAGGAAAGAAGCTCGCTGAAGGTGTAGGTATATTTCGGAAGACATGCCAGTACACGGACAGGTGCAAAAAACTCCCTGAATCTCTCCGGCGCTGCAAACTTATAGGGCTTGGGCTCCATATGAGAGTTCATCATACCAACAAGTGCGGTTCCCTGTCCCGGGAAATCCTGGATTCCAAGAAGAGACAATCCGGACATTTCAGGAGTGCGAAGAACCGCTTCCACCTCCTCCCCGTAGCACATAAGCGCAGTCTCACCGGTGGCTTCAACATACTTCTTCCAGTCTTTCAGTGCGCCTTTTTGCTCTGCCCTGTCCCTGATCATTTTGTAATTCACCGGATCAGATACTCCCCTGAATTCCTGTATTTCGTCGAAATCGGGAAGTATCTCATATTGCCCCACTTCAAAGCCAAAAATTGGCTTGCAGTATTCTTTTCTGATCTCATTACAGACTTCATTGAAGTTATGACAGGCGCTTGGATAGTCCTCATTAAGATGCCCCTTCATTCCGGCAGAAGTTGCTCTCAGCATCGTCTTACGATAGTCACTTGCGGTATAGAAATCGCTCTTTCCATTGGCTCCCCTATCTCCGTAGAAATTGTTGGATCCCCAGGCATAGAGCCTTGTATCATCGATACTTTTTGCGATATCAAGAAGCTCCTCCATCTTAGATATTCCGGCTTCCGATGAATGCAGTTCATTCCCGAGAGTCAGCATCACAAAAGAAGGGTGGTTCGCATAACTTGTTATAATCTCCACCAGTTCTTTTTTGTAATATTCGTAACTGTTCTCCGGTATAAATGCGTCCACAGGATTCCAGTGTGACAGCTCCGGCTGCACCATTATCCCAAGTTTGTCAGCCGCTTCAAAGGCAGCCTCAGGAGGACAATGGGAGTGAAATCTCACGCAGTTAATCCCATAGGATTTGTACTTCTCCATGATGTCCAGCCATCTGTCCTTATCCATTGGCCAGTGGCCCTCCTCAGGAAATTCTGCGCAGTTAGCTTCGCCTCTTAAAAAGAATCGTCTTCCATTTATCGTCAGCCTTCCGGTATTATCATAGCCAAAGTCCCTGATTCCGAAGGTCTTAGATACACTATGGATTTCTTTGCCCTGCAGGTCATAGAGAGTTGCTTCAACGCAGTAGAGATTACCCTCATATTCATCCCACTTAAGTACATCGGAAGCCAGTTCAATACTATCGGTCTCAATTTGTATGCAGTTGTTGCTGTAGTCGTTGGTATTGGAGATTGCCATTTGGGCTGCTTCTTCTCTAAATGCCTTGCTACGGATGACTATGTTCCCCTGAAATCCGGCATCTGCTGAAATAGCCGCCTTCACATAAGCTCTATTTTCCCTTGTGTAGATCCTGAGATTATCAATGAAATTACCGGGTACAACCTTAAATCCCACTTTTCCGATAAGCCCGTTCCAATTAGTCTGGGTCTCATCGGTAGCAGCCGATGAATACAGGATATTTGCAGCCGGCATACCCTCATAGCTGTTATCACAGACGAGCTCAATCCTGCTCCCCTCATGTACAAGTCCAGTCACTTCAAATACATATGGTGTAGATAAGGTCCCACGAATTGACTCTACTTTTTTACCATCCACAAATAGCTTAAGACCGCGTGATCTCTCCACCTCAAGAAAAACTCTGCAATCAGGATCTACTACATCCTTACTGTCTATCACCCTCGAATAAACAGCTTCTCCCATATAGTAATTCTTCCGGGTAAACCTGCTCGCAATTGGCCCATCGGCCTTGACAAACTCCCTGCCCTCTTTCTTGAGAAGCAGCTCATCTGCACCGCCGACACCATTCTCATCAAGTGTCCCCGGAACCATGACATCATATTCCTTATCTTCAATTCTGACTTTCCAATTCCCTTCAAGATTTATATACATGCTCCATACCTTATACCTTGATATATTTGTTATTAATCATATCTCTTTAAGCTGCGGTTGCATACTGAGCATATTGCCAATCCATATCAGAAAATTGCTTACAGGCAATAAAAAACCCGGGAATCGTTGGAGACTCCCGGGCACTAAATTCTATGATCAAGGTTTGAAGTAGCTCATTGCATCGGTCATGCCGGAGGCAAGTTCCTGAAGCTTTGCAGCGGATTCGGAGATGATTGCGAAGGTTGCATTCAGCTCCTGCATTGATGCATTGGTCTCTTCCGTTGATGCTGCGTTTTCTTCGGAAATAGCCGACAGATCGGAAATAATCTCTACCAGCTTATCCTTAGCTATAGAGAGCTGATCTACGTGGGAAGCAATGCTGCCTGTGGATTCGGAAACATTGTCAACGTTCTCAGCCATGGACTGCATGTTAGTCTTGGTATCGCCAAGCTGCTGCTCCTGCTGCTCAAAGCTTGCGTTGAGCCTCTGCATTACTTCTACGGAGGCTTCTGAATCGGCAACCAGCTTCTCAACAATCTTCTTGATCTCTTCGGCGCTGTTACTACTCTGAACAGCCAGCTGGCCAATCTCTGTTGCAACAACTGCAAAGCCTTTACCTGCATCTCCCGCTCTTGCAGCCTCAATACTTGCATTAAGTGACAGCAGGTTAGTCTGGGATGCGATCTCTGTGATAGCCTCTGAGAACTTGGAGATCTCTCTTGCAGATTCATTGGTGGAATCAATGGTCTGTCCGATATCTTTAACGGATGCCTGAACCTCTCCGCTTTGCTCTATGAGCTTGCCAAGGGCTTCCATGGCAGCCTCGCAGGATTCTTTCATCTGATTGGTATAATTGTTGAGCTGCTCAACATTCTCAGCAACCACTTCAATATCTTTGCCAATATGCTGAGTATTGCCTGCGGCGTCTTCTACGCTTTCAGCCTGATTCACAGCGCCCTTGGATATTTCATCCACAGCTTCGCTGACCTGCATGGATGCATGAGATGCCTGATTGGCGGAGCTGGACAGTTCTGCTCCGGAATCCTTGAGTTCCTGGGACATATCCATGGTAGTCTTAATTACTTCGCCAAGCTTCTCACTGAGTGTCTTGGCACCATCGGCAAGAAGTCCGATCTCATCGTTTCTGTCTATTGAGCTCTGGTCGATATTAAGCTTAAGTTCACCTCTTGAAAGGCTTCCGAGCTCATCTGCAATGGCTCTCATCTTTCCGGATGACTTATTTGCAATAACAATTCCGGTGGTTGATACAACAACTGTAACTATAAGGGAGAAAAGAGACATATTAAGGATGATCATCTTAATAGCTGATGCTACAGAATCGCTCTCCCTACCTGCAAATACCATTCCGATGCAGGTGCCGTCATCATTGCAAAGAGGCTCATAGTAGCAGTAATAGCTCTCTGCAGCGCCTGCAGGAACAGTCTTGGCTGAATAAACACCCTTATTCTGAACAACCGCGCTGTATACTTTATCAGAAATGCTGTATCCTACAGCTTTCTTTCCCGAGCTGTCCTTCAGGGTTGTAATAACTCTTTCTTTTCCATAGAAAACAGAATATTCCACACCGGTCTGAGCTTTAAGCTTATCAAGAATGGTCTCGTATTCCTCCATTACATTTTCTTCGCCTTTGTAGACAATACCATCCACATAGGACCAGTCGCCGTCCCACACACTGCTCATTTCACTGTTCAACTGTGTAACAGCAACTTTAAGTTCCTCATTAACCATTTTGGTATAGGTTTTGTCTATCTCAATACCGCTAATGACAGTTAAGGCGATTGCTACCACAATAATAGCCGCAACTGCTGCAAAAATGAGTTTCTGTATCAGTTTACCATTTCTAACTCTACCTTCCATATCGTAGGCAACCTCCTTAACATAATTGTCTCGATCATTGTATTTACGTTATACAAATGTAAAATTATCTATATTACGAACTGCATTAATATTATATATAAAAAAGCCTCCGACTTATATGTCGAAGGCTCTTTCAATTATGAAATTTTCATTAATTCGATAATTAATCTACCAATACACCGTTTTCGTCGAATGTATACTTCTTCATCCATTTGGTTATTGTTCTGCCGATTACCATGTGGCTTTCACTGTCGAAGTAATGCCTGCCGTCTTCCAGATCAACAAAGGTGCTTCTTACTATATGTCCCTTTGCATTAGCATAATACTTAAAGCCATCTGCCTCAAATACTGCGGATTTGATCAATACTCCGTGCTTGTCATAGTAACTTGTATTGCCCCATCTGGTATAGAAGCCTCTTACCATATGTCCCTCAGCATTGAAGAAATAGGTCTTGTCATCAATGGTAACCTGACTAAGTCTTGTCATTGTTCCATTCTTGGTAAAGTAATAGGTTTTACCATCAATAACCCATTTGCCGGTAAGCTTGTTGCCGTTTTCAAGGATGTAATAGGTTGATCCCCACTTAACCTTAAACTCTCCGGCAGGAGCAACATTATCTTCCTCTTCCTCTTCTTCGCCGCCATAGTAGGATGCATCATCGATGATCTTACGAACAACGAAACCGCCTACTCTTGGTGTACCGCCTCCGAATTCCACATTAAGCTGGTTATCTTCAACCTCTACCTCAATGGTTACGATAGAATAGGTTCCGGCTGCATTATCAGCCTTGAAGTTAACACCTTCAGCAGTTCCGGAAATTGAGCTCTTATATACGGAATTACTGATAAAATCAAGCTGATACTTGCCGTTTGCAACATCATAAAGGAAAGTCTCGCCTGCAGGCAGTGCAAAGTCGGTATAAACATTAACAGGAAGGATTCCATCGTACTCAAAGCCCTCAGTACGTCCCTGCATCAGAGATGTGCCATTCTCGAAGCCGTAGCCCTTAGCTTTGGTGTAATCACTTCCAAATTCAGCCAGGGTCTTGGTACCGTTCTTAGGATTAACTGTGATGGTTGTCCAGCCTTCAGCTCCTCTGTTTGGATCAATACCAAAGTCAAACTTCTGAACTGCAGGATATCTTACAGTAACATCGATCTCTGCTACATCATCGTAATCCTCTACCGTTCCGGTAAGTGTGAAGGTCTTTCCAAGGCTTGTTACGTCAAGGGATGATGTATCCCAGGTTACCTTGGCGTCAGCCTTCTTGCCGCTTGAGTAAATAGCCTGCACTGTCTCGGGAAGGATCACATCGTTTCTCAGGTAATCAACTTCTGCATAGGTCTTATTGACTGCTGCAATGAAGTCATCAACCACTTTTACTGTGATCTTAACTGTATCATTTGTTCCGTCTACAGTACCTGTAAGCTCATATTCGCCAACCTTAGTAAGATCAAGAGTTGAAACATCCCAGGTTACAGTCTGTGCCTTGGAGGTACCGTTAAGGAAGGTTGCCTGTACAGTCTTTGGAAGTTCAACATCATTACCAAGTATTACCTTGATATCATCGAAAGATGCATAGCCTGTAGGTACATTCTCAATAACAACTACGGTTATTTCCATAGGGTTCTCAGCATAGCCTCGAACAAAAGCCTTGGCAGTGTAGGTTCCAACCTGTGAAAGATCAACTGAAGAAGCGTCATAGGTAACTGCTACTCTTGTTTCTTTGCCTTCAGAATCTGTTACGGAAACGCTGTCCTTCTTGGCTGTAAGAAGATCCTCTACAGTCTGGTTCTTTTCAAGAGGAGTATCCTGCACAAGCTCAAATACTTCAAACTCTTCATTAAGCTTCTCTATCGCAATTGTAGTCTCAATCGTAAGCGCTGATGAGTTATAGCTCTTCTTGCCGTCTACGATTGCTGCCACCTTGTAAGAATACTTGGTTCCGCCCATAAGATTCTTATCGGTAAAGGAGTAAACTGCGGTAGTATCTGTCTCATCTCCCTCCGTAATCTCCTGATAAACAGGTGTAGCCTCGGAAATAACTACTGCATTAAGAATTGCAAGCGCACCCGCATTGGAGGAAACAATTTCAATCTGCGAAGCCTCTTCAAAGGTTACATAGGCTGTCTTTTCAATATCAGCAACTTTCGCTGACTGTGAAACAATTCCAAGATCCTGTCCGTTCACTGCAACGGTTGCATTGTTATAAGCATTGTTGCTGTATGCAGCGCCGGCATATACATCAACTCTGTAGCTTCCTGCAGGAACATCCACAAGGAATTTAAGTTCATTGTCTGCTCTTACAAGATCGCAGCAGGCTTTTTCTACATCTGTCTGAGTCTCTCCGGCGTCTTCAATGCCTGCTCCTACTCTGTTCCAGTTAACTGCAGAACCTGTTCCTTCTGCCCAGCCGTAGCCACTAGCTGAGTTATAGTCATCAGCAAGGACTCTGACAAATCCGGCTGCATTACCTGACTTGTAGCCCATGTCATATTTCTTTATAGCTGCTCCGTCGGTATAGCCTGTGATTACCTTCTTGGTCTCACCGTTTTCTGCCCCTGATGCTGCCTTAAGCTCATCAATTGTCTGTGTAGCAACAGTCTCATAATCGGATACTGTCTGATTGCCATTTTCATCAACTGTTACATCGGCTCTTAAGATCTCATAGCCCTCAATGTCATGTCCATATCTTGAACCGTCATTAGCAGCTGTAAATACAATCTCAGCTGATGACTGATCAACCTTGCCCTCTGTAAGCTGTGATGTCAAAAGACCTTCAGAAATCAGGTAGCTTGTATGAGCGGGCTGATTGTAGCCAACATTCTGCCATGCAACACCTTCTCTGTAAGCAAGATCTGTAAGAAGGCAAGGAACTACATAATCGGTCTGAATTGTTGTGGCATATACTCTTACCTTACTGCTGTCAGCTGCATCTCTTGCAATTATCTCTTCTCTCCAGTCACCAAGGATATCTGCCACAAGTCCAAGGTTACCCTTAGTTCCGTTGCTGGTATGAACCTCCGATGACTCAAAGAGCATTATTGACTTCTGACTCTCATAATCCCACTTCTCAATGGTGGTTGTAAGCGGCACATATGCAGCCTGGTTAAAGGTGTGATCCTGCGTTTCAGCAAGAAGGTCACCGTCCCAATAAATTGAGAAGTTAACGGCAGGTGTTGCTCCGCTTGAGAGCTCTACCATTGCATCATTTGTCTTATCAGTCTTTCCAACAATACCTGAAAGTGATCCGAATACGCTGCCATTTCTTGAATTCCATGCAGGCTCATCGCTTCCGGTGTAATTGGGATTAGCGATTGACCAGTACTCTGCGCCCTCTGCTCTGGGATCGATATCGGAAGCCATTCCTCTGCCGGTATCTTTACCTGTGTAGTAGCCGGTAATCACTTCACCTGTCTCCGCGTCATGAATCTCAACATGATATGCTGCATTGTCATGCTCATGAACATCCATAACCTCAAGACCCTGGTGACTTGGAATCCAGTCTGAAACATGCATTGCATCGCCGTGTCCCAGTCCGGTTGAATACATTACTGTTCCGTCATCATCGATTGTAAGTGAGCCATAGATGATCTCATCTTTCCCATCATCATCAACATCATTTATTGACAGGCCATGGTTACCCTGAGCCTCAAGGGAAGGTCCGTTTGGAAGATCATTGGTATCAAATTTCCAGTAAACACCGATCTGCTCTGTTTCGTTACCTTCATCATCAGTAGTCTTGGTAAGGTAATATGCTGTAAGTGTTGTTCTTGTGTAGTAACCTCTGGCAAATACTGCAAAAGGAGTTGTTCCGTTAAGATATGCTGTTGCAGAAAGGAATCTGTCTACTCTGTTGCCGTAGCCATCGCCCCAGGCTGCAACTGAGCCTCTTGCAGGAATGTAATCCACTGTATCAATAAGCTCACCGGTATTGCCCTTGAACATTGAGAAATACTCAGGTCCGTCAAGAACATAGCCGCCACTGTTTCTGTAGTCATTTACAGGACTGATGACATCTGTGGGAAGTGCATCACTGTTGCAGGCTCCAACATAACCTGTTTCAACAAGTTCTCCGTTTTTGCCTGTGTAGGTTGTGGTTCCGTCTGCTGTCTTAACTGCGATCTCAGCAATGCCGTCAGCATCGAAATCCCATACCTGGAACTGTGTATAGTGGGCACCCGAACGGATATTTACGCCAAGATCGATTCTCCAGAGCTGTGATACCTCTCCTGTTGCGAAGTTGACATCATAACCGTCAAGGAAGGTCTTTCCTGTATATCCACCCTTGGAGTTGTCCTGTGCATTACTTGGATACCACTTAACAATAAGCTCCAGCTCGCCGTCGCCGTCAAGATCGCCCACTGACATATCATTGGCGGTATAGCTGCAGGTTGAGCCATCGGGCATTGTCTCATCATCGGGTCTATTAAGTCCAAGCTCGATATACTGCTGTGCCCATACAGCAGTATCAACTGCGGTAAGTGCCATGTTATCATCATTGGATCCGACAACCTTATAAGTATCGTTTGCTGTTCCTGCCTCGTCTACGAGGTTGGTAACCTTAAGACCGGAAACAAGAAGTGCTCCGTTCTTGTATACATCGAAGCTAGTAGTAAGAGTCTTGCCGTCAAAATCCTTGGGGAATGCTCTCCAGGAGAGATAAACTCCCTTGGTAAGCTCATTTCCGTCCTTGTCTGTTGCGGTAACCTTGGTCTCTGCTCCTGCATTACCTGCGAGATTGATGGCTACAAGTGCTCTGGAAGCATAGCTCTCAAGTCCGCCTGCTGTAAGAGTTCCGGCAATAGGTGTAATACATGTCTCAGACATCTCAGATACACCGCCTGCGTTCATTGCAGCTACCTTGTAGTAGTAATGAATGTTGGTGGAGAGTCCTTCGCTCTCATCGGTAAAGGTTGTTGTAGTGGATTCTCCAACCTTGGTAAACTCCTTGAAGCCCTTATCTGACTCAGGCTTGTTTGATCTGTAAATAATGTACTTAAGAACATTCTCAGAAGTTGCATTAGCTTCCCAAGTCAGGCTGATGCTGTTCTTAAGCTCTGTTTCTCCCTCTGTGGGATCTGTACATACCACCTTGACAGGTGCTGAAGGAGCCTTGGCAGAAGGATCCATCATTGCCTGAACAACCGTGTTACTAGGCGCGGACTCTGTTCCGTCAGCTACAACACAGGTCATATAGTATGAATAAGTCTCACCGAGTGTTGCTGTCATTGCTCTGCAGTCAAGCTCGTTGTCCATAAGTTCCTGGGCTGTATAGCTCTTAACAAGTACGAATTCGCTGTCTGTCTCGCTCTTCTGATATACATTGTAGGAAACTGCTTCTTTAACCTTGGTAAAGGACAGAAGGAAGGTTGCTGTTCCTTTGTCAAAAGAAAGCTCTGTAATAGCCAGATTGCCGGGAGCCTCCAAAAGAGAGGTTATGGTAAGTCCGTTAATATACTGGTTACTTCCCTCAACTGTGATATTAAGCTGTCCATCTGTTACCTTGGCAACTCCGGTGCAGCTTCCAAGACTCTGCTTGCAGGCGATGGAACCGATGGAGATTCCCTCTGCTGAATAAGCAGGCTTAATTGTGCTGGTTCCGGATAAAAGATCTGCAGCATAAACTGTGATCTCATAGGTTCCGTTGGGAAGATCAACCGCGAATTCTCCTGCTCCGATGTTGAAATCATCAGCCATTGCGGAGGAATCTGAATTGCCGTTTCCTTTTCTGTCTCTGCCGTTACCGGGAGCCTTGATCCAGCCGTAACCCTTGGCTGCGTCATACATTTCATTCTGATTAACTCCGGTCCAGCCTTCCATAGTAGCTGAATTGTTATAGTTAAAGTCGAATCTGTAGCCGGCATTCTTGGTGCCAACCTCTATCTTGTCGGATAACTCACCAACACCGTAGCTGTTAAAGCCTGCAACGGCATATACATAGGTTGCACCGCCTGCGCACTTTGAATCAACATAGCTGGTTTTGCCTGATACAGAGTATTTCTCAGCGCCTTCGAAGTTAACATCTGCTGCTGTCTGTCCCTCGGCGAGTTTTGCTCTGTAGATGTAATACAGCTCTGCCCCCTGAGCAGCTTCCCATGCAAGCGAAATGCTGGTTGCTCCAACTGAAGTTGTGGCAAGGCCTTCGGGCTTAGCCGGTGCTTCGGTTGCGGATTTGAAAGTAACCTTGGCTGCAAGGTCATCAAGCTGATCGTCGCTGCCGCTTACTTTGCCATCAGCGTAATCAAGAATACCCTCTGCAACGCAGCCGGCAAACTTAAGAGCTCCGTAGTACTGAAGGTGAGTTGAGTCATCCACGCCGCCGGCATATGCTCCTGAAGTTACCTCTCCTGCTGCAAGCTTCAAAAAGAGCATCTTGGATCCCTCAATACCGAAGCTGTTGCAGACATCAATCGAACGCTGTGTAAGATCCACGTAAGGAATGTTGTACTCTTTTGCAAGTGACAGCATTACCTGACGGTAGCTCTCGAAGTTGCTGGCAAAAGAAACAAGATCGCCGTTGGAATCTGTTGTGTAGCTGTAACGAGCTACCGGAGTTACAAGAACAGGAGTTGCTCCTCTCTCATAAGCACCATCCACATACATCATGATCCACTTGGCAAAATCCTCTGAGGATACATATCTGTTAGGTCTTGAATATGTAGAATCGTTATGTCCCCACTGAACCAGGAGATAGTCTCCGGGCTTGATATCCTCAAGGATATCATCGAACTTGCCCTCATCAATGAAGGACTTGGAAGAACGTCCGCCGATTGATCTGTTCTCAACGATAACGCTCTCCGTCTCATAGGTCTGTGACTGGCTGTAGCCGCAGGCATCGCATTCTCTCTCCTCAACGAAATCTCCGAAGTATGAAGAAAGAACCTGTCCCCAGCCTGTCTGAGGATAATAATATTCATCATAGGTCTGAACTGTAGAATCAGAAGCAACGAAAACAGTAGGCTTATCACCACGAGCCTCTGTAGCAAGTCTTGTGATCTTCACCTCAGATACATATACTGTGGTAGTCTTGGCGTCAGACATCTTGGTTGCGCTGCTTGCACCAAGGAACTTAAGGTTCAGCTGACCGTCAACAAGGTTTGCCTCGAAGCTCTCTGTAACTGAATCACCTGCAGCCACGTTAATATCCCACTTCTTGGAGATATCCTCAGCTTCAAGAGCTGCTGTATATGCTGATCCTGTGGGATTGGTAAGAGTTACCTCCACGAGGTAATCTGCATTGTACAGATCAACATCAAAGGTTGATGTTGTCTCATAGGTATATACCCCATAGCCTGAGCTCTCGGTCTCAGTCCAGATCCTGGAATCTACGGCGACATAAGAATCATAGTCCTTAACATTAGTAGCGCCGGCCGTTACTGCAGGCACTCTCGGATAATAGACATTACCGGACCACCCCTTTGCCTCAGTAGAATAATCCACATCGGAGAAGCCGTAGCCCTTATCTTTGCTGTAAACATCCCTGGAAGAAGCATTTTTACCCTCGCCGAATTTTATGTCAGCGATGACCTGGTCTTCCATGTAGTTCGCATAACCTTCATCTCCCTGGTCAGCGATCAGTCCGCCCCCTGAAGCAAGAACCTTTGAAGAAGTCATGACAGTATCAGGTTCATCCTCCTGCAGCTGGATTTCTTCCTCGAAATCAGCCTCCTCTTCCGGCTCCTCCTCAAGAATTAGTTCCTCTGCGCTTTCCTGCGAATCCTCCTCACTGATCTCCAGCAAGGTCTCATCTTCTGCTGCAAAAGCTGTTACGCCGTTCGCTATCGCGGACAGATTTGACGCGGCCATGGTTATGGCAAGAAAGCAGGCCATTCCCTTTCCTTTGGAAACGCGTCCGTTAAACCCCTTATGCATTCCAACAATCCTCCTTTTTCATTTCCCCGTTGATTTTTCTTTTGTCACATTTTGATAGGTAAAACAATCCCCCTCAGGATCGCAGACTGATAAAAGTGACAAAAAATATTATTTGCATGTCGTTATTTTATGCAATTTGCTCTTTTATTGCGACTTAATTTGTAAGCTAAACTTTGCATTTTTGACCATTATAAATTTTTCTTAAATATTTTTGGTGATTCTAAATATCGCATGTAAAAAAGGCCGTAGTCCCGGCATTTCTGCTAAGACTACGGCTCTTATGTTTATACTGAGTAAACGTATTTATTTAAGGATAAAGATTATTTCTGAGTCTGATCTCCTCTTGGAGCGCCATACTTGGCTGCTGTGATCTTGCCTCCAAGAACTTCCTTAACATACTCAATTACAGCTTCATCAAGAACGATACCTGTGTCAAACTGAGAGCTGGCGCTTACAAATGAATAATAGGTATCACCACCTGCAGCGCAGAAGTTGTTGGTTACAACTGCATAGGTATCTGTAGCTGAGAAGGGCTGTCCGTTGATGCTCTCGATTGATACTCTGCTGATAGCAGCGGGCTTGTAGTAGGTGGATGCAGGATAAGCCTGTCCCTGCCTGAAGGCCTTGGTTGTATCAATTGTAAACTTGATGCCCTCTGTCTGAGGATAACCACCAATAGCCTTAGGTGTGCAGAAAGTGGAAGCCTCAAGAGCCTCAAGAAGCTCAGCTCCGGTTACATATACTACAGCTACAGTGTTTCCGAAAGGAAGTACTGTGTTGATATCCTTCATGGTAACATCGCCGGCTTCGATTGTAGCACGGATGCCACCGCCATTGGTGATAACAACAACGTGATCAGCATCAACGGTAAGAGCTCCGGGAGCCTTAAGAATGCTCCACTTCATAGCATCTGTGATAAGGTCGCCCAAGTTGGTCTCCTCTGTTCTGTTGCCGGGGTCCTTGGCGCCGTTGAGCTTAACCTCTGACTTGGCAAATACAACACCATACTGGTTGTCGATGGCCTTGAACAGTTCGTTAGCCTTGGCTGCTGTGGTTACTTCCTGCTGAAGCTTGTCGTAGTTAAGAAGGAATCTGTCCTCTATCTTCTTGCTGGCATCATCTATAATCACTACGCCGATGTTCTCAGCCTTGGTTCCTGCTGACTGAATAGGCTCTCCCTTGGGGCCAGCGGTCATAACAGTATGGGAATGACCGTCGATCATAAGGTCAACGCCTTTAAGCTTGGAATAAAGGTCAATACTTCTGTGACCATCGCCTGCAGACTCATCATCAATTCCAAGATGTGCAAGACAGATAACAAGATCTGCTCCCTGAGCCTTAAGGGTATCAATCTGCTCCTGGGCACAGGTCGCAAGCTGTCCCTTGGAGAGGAAGGTGATTCCCTTGATGAGACCGGGATGAACCTTTGTCTGGGTCTCAGGAGTCTCCATTCCGAAGAATCCGATCTTAACTCCTGAGTGGGTTGTGTACATATAATTGGGATCTACGATGGGCTTGCCGTCTGCCCCAAGGACATCTGCACAGATGGTCTTGTACTTAGCCTGGCTTAAGTTGGACATAAGCTTGTAGTAGCCAAAATCAAACTCGTGATTGCCCAGGGTTGCAAGGTCATAACCTGCCGCATTCATCATCTTAACGGCGTCAAGACCCTTGGATGTATTAACATAAGGTGTTCCCTGGCTGTAATCGCCTGCATCTACCAGGATAACCTGAGCACCTCTGCTCTGGAAGTTCTGCTTGACTGATGCAATGTAAGCATATTTGCTTACTGCACCATGGATATCATTGGTGTGAAGAATAATTGTCTTGCCGGATAGATCCGCTGCTACAGTTGTTATGGATCTGATGTCTGCCGGAACGGATGGAGCTGCCAGCGAAACTGCTGCCTGGAATCTCAGTGTAAACAGCATAGTCAGTGCCATTACAAATGCAAGCACTCTTTTGATGTGATACTTTTTCATACTTACCTCCTTAAACTTTTCAGTTTTTTACCATAAAAAAATTGATGGCTGGATTAATTATAATCTACCAGCCATCAATTTTCACACTATTTTTATAATCTGATAATATTTTCCTAATAATTACTTCTTTGCTGACTTTGCCTTGATCTTGATTTCCTTAAGTTCATCAACGCTGAAGGTGTACTTCTTATTACAGAACTGGCAGCACATCTCTATCTCCTTGCCATCTCCGATCATCTCTTCGATATCCTTCTCGCTGATGAGCATCAGAGCTCTCTCAACTCGGTCCCTGTCGCAGCTACAGTAGAAGTTAAGGTCGATCTTGTCAGTGAACTCAATATCAAAACCATCAAGAACTATCTTAAGCAGCTCCTCCGGAGTCTTGCCGGCCTTGAGAATATCCGTTACGGATGTGAACTTCTTGAGATTCTCCTCCAGGTGACTGATTGTCTCCTCCTCAGCAAAAGGAAGAAGCTGAATAATAAAGCCGCCGGATGCGATAACCGACAGATCCTCTCTCTCCACCAGAACACCCAGTCCAACTGAAGATGGAGTCTGCTCTGACTTGGTGAAATAATAAGTGAGATCCTCTGCCACTTCTCCAGTGTAGAGGGGAACCTGTCCCACGTAGGGTTCCTTCATTCCCATGTCTCTGATAACGGTAAGAGTACCCTCACCGATACCACCGCCCACATTGAGATGTCCTGCTGCATTGGGCTCCATTATTACGTAGGGATTGGACACATAGCCCTTGACATTGCCCTTATTGTCGGCGGTTGCAAGGACGCCTTTAAGAGGTCCGTCGCCATCCATCTTGACGGTGATAAGGTCCTCATCGTTATCCATCATTGTGCCCATCATAACTGTACCTGTCATAAGTCTTCCAAGAGCTGCTGCCGCTATGGGTGACAGACCGTGGACCTTTCTTCCGTACTCAGCCAGGTCCCTTGTTGTTGCTGCAAAAGCTCTGATCTGCGCATTTCCCGCAGTAGCTCTTACCATATAATCCTTATATTCCATAACTTTCTATATTCTTCCTTCTAATCTGTTTCTTATTTGGTGATTTCGCCGTAGCAGTCCGGTCTTCTATCCCTGAATAATCCCCAGGACAGGCGGTTCTCCCTTATCTGTGCAAAATCGTATTCAGCGTAAATGATCTCTTCCTTGTCCCTTGAAGCCCTTGCAATAACTTCACCTGTCTCGCCGGTCAAAAAACTGTTTCCGTAGAAGCAAAGACTGGACTTCTGCCCGCCGTTTTCCTTGGAGGGTTCAACACTCTCTGTTCCAATTCTGTTGGCTGCTGCCACCGGAATGATATTGGCCGCAGAATGCCCCTGCATAGTCCTCATCCAGTGCCCCGAACTGTCCACATCAAGAATAGGCTCCGAACCAATGGCCGTAGGATACAGAATAATATCCGCTCCCTGAATCGCAAGGCATCTTGCGGTCTCCGGGAACCACTGATCCCAGCAGATTCCAACGCCAACATTGCCATATCTTGTCTTAAATACCTTAAATCCGGTATCACCGGGGGTAAAATAGAATTTCTCCTGATAATAATGATCATCCGGAATATGAGTCTTTCTGTATACTCCAAGGCTCTTACCGTCCGCATCCAGCATAACCACAGAGTTATACAGGACATTACCGTCCCTCTCATAGATGCTTACAGGCATTACCACAAAGAGCTCTGCTGCCAGCTCACTAAAGTATTTCACAGCCTCATTTTCCATGGCAGGAACGGCATAATCATAATAATCATAGCGCCTCTCCTGGCAGAAATACTTTCTTTCGAATAACTCCGGCAAAAGAATTATCTGCGCTCCGCAGGCTCCTGCCTCTCTAACCAGCTCCCCTGCCTTTTCTATACTTCTTCTTACCTGCTCCTTATCAGATACCGCCCCTCTGTCACAGGCGTACTGAATACAGGCAACTTTAACCTTTGTTCTCATTTTGTACCTGCTTAATTTCCTAGATTTACTGTTGCTTCCCCAGATCATTCTCAGGGATCTGCTGCGTTATGCAATGAATATTTCCACCGCCAAGAAGTATTGCCCTGGCGTCAATACCGATCACTTCTCTGTCTTTGCAGAGTTTTCCGAGAATATCCAGTGCTCTCTTATCGCTCTCTGCGTTATCCCCACCAAATTGAGGAACCAGAGCAGCACCGTTAATATAATAAAAGTTTACGTAGCTGGCTGCAAGTCTTTCTCCAATTTCTCTCTCATCTTCGCCTTCTTCAAAGACGTAGTTGTCAAGATCTTCCTTGGTTATTGTTACCGGCTTATCGGGAATCGGAAGCTTATGAACCGTGATATTTCTCCCCTTTGCATCGGTCACACTCTCAAGATACTCAAGATCAGCCTTGGACATCTCATACTGGGGATCATCCTCCTTATCAGTCCAGGCAAGAACCACCTCTCCGGGCGATGTGAAGGCGCAGACATTGTCTACGTGCTCATTGGTCTCATCGTTATATATTCCATAGGGGAGCCACAGAACCTTCTTCGCTCCCAGATACTCCTTTAGAATATCCTCAATCTGCTGCTTGGTAAGCCCGGGATTTCTTCCTTTACTCAGAAGGCAGGACTCTGTAACCATCACAGTTCCTTCCCCATCTGAATGAATGGAACCTCCCTCCAGTACAAAAGGCGCAGCATCATAAAAATCTATCTCGCACATATCAAGGAATTTCTCTGCCACCTTATCGTCCTTGTCCCAGGAGGCATAGAGACCGTCCACCTCGCCGCCCCAGGCGTTGAAGCTCCAGTTTATTCCTCTTATCTGCTTGTCACCGCCTGATACAAAGGTTGGTCCCACATCCCTTGCCCAGGCGTCATCAGACTCTATGGGCAGGATAAGGCATCTGTCCTCCATAAGCTTAAGAGTATCCTCATCTGTTCCCTGAACCTTCATCTTGACGATAAGAGTATCCAGGAAAAGTCTTGCCTCCTCGAAATCCTCTTTGCTGGCAAGAAGATACAGATTTTCTCTCCTTAATATTTCCAAAAAAATGTCACCAAAAGCCTTAAGGGCAGCGCTTCGGTCCTTTCCCCAGCTTCCGGGTCTTACAGGATATATCATGATCGTGCCGTCATGAGGTGCGAACTCAGCCGGCATACGGTATCCATCCATTACAGGTGCCCTATCGGTAATTTTCTGCAAAGCAGCTCCTTTCCAGATTCATGATCACAATCTCATCTTAAAGTCTTCATATCCGAACTTTCTGATTATCTCAATATCGTTCCTGTCATGCATCACAGCAATATCAGGAAGCGGCATTCCGTTGAAGGTATTGTTCTTTACCATGCTGTAGATGGCCATATCCTCAAAATAGAGCCTGTCGCCAATCTTCTTCTCATTCTCAAAGCTGTAGTCGCCGATAACATCGCCGGCGAGACAGGTCCTTGAAGACAGCCTGTAGGTATAGGGAAGTTCTCCCGGATTGTCCGCATCCTTAAGAGGCGGAACATAGGGCATCTCTATAACATCGGGCATATGACAGGCTGCTGAAGTATCGAGGATAAGTACGGGCTTTCTGTCCGTCTCCACAATATCCATGACCGTTGTAACCAGATATCCCGCATAGAGAGCGATGGCTTCACCGGGCTCAAGATATACCTCAAGTCCATAGGTGCTCTTAATATATTTAACCAGATCAATCAGACCTTCCACGTCGTAGTCATCCCTTGTGATATGGTGACCACCGCCAAGGTTGATCCATCTAAGCTGACTTCCCTTGGGCTCGTCACCCTCTGAATAAGAGAACTCCGTATCCGGAAAATAGGCTGCAAAATCCTTCTCAACCTTCTTGAAGGTATCAAGAAGAGGCTTGAAGTCCTGCTCACATAGATTATGGAAATGAAGCCCCTCAACCCCATCAGGAAGCCTAGAAGGCATATCACAGAGCCTTATACCAAGTCTTGAGCCGCTGGCGCAGGGATCGTATATCTCATGTGCATCATCGGTGCTGATCTCGGGATTGATCCTTAGTCCAACAGAGATCTTGCCCTCTTCATAGGCCTTCTTCCACACAGGCTTGTGGTGCTGGAGCTGCTTTATGGAATTAAAGACGATGTGGTCACAGATCTCGCAGAGCTCCTCCATCTCATCGTCCTTGAAGGCAGGCTCATATACGTGATTCTCTCTTTTGGACCCATCCGGCGCATGGAACTCCTCATGGGCAAGTCTTGCCTCGAAGATACCCGATGCTGTACATCCGGATAAATACTGTGCAATAAGCGGATAGGTCTGATATATGGAATAGGCCTTTTGGGCCAGTAATATTTTTGCTCCGGATCTTTTCTGAACATCAGCCAGAATCTCCAGATTTTTCTTTAGTTTTTTCTCATCGATAACATACGCAGGAGTAGGTATTTCTTTTAAATTCATAAGTAATTACCACCTTTATTATTCCGGCGTCCTAAAAAGCGCCATGTATTAGAATAACATATCACCCTTTAATTTTACTATGCCAAATGCCTATCAAATCTAAAATAAACATAAATCACTATAAAAAAAGTCCCCCGGAACAACATTTCCGAGGGACAGACATATCATATTTATCAGTCAACAAGCACGGGATTCTCATCAACCACCCATGGAAGGCCAAACTCGTTAAGCATCTCCATGTAAGGATCGGGATCAAACTCATCGGTTGTGTATACACCGGGCTTCTTCCACTTGCCTTCAAGCACAAGTGATGTGCCGATCATAGCAGGTACACCTGTTGTGTAGCTGATAGCCTGGCTTCCAAGCTCCTTGTAGCACTCCTGGTGATCACATACGTTGTAGATGAAAAGAGTCTTCTCCTTGCCATCCTTGATTCCCTTGAAGATACAGCCGATATTGGTCTTACCCACTGTTCTGGGGCCAAGGCTTGCGGGATCGGGCAAAAGAGCCTTCAGGAACTGAATAGGCACGATTTCTCTTCCCTCAAACATAACAGGGCTTGTGGAAAGCATTCCCACATCCTCAAGACATCTCATATGATCAAGATAGCTCTGTCCGAAGGTCATGAAGAAACGGATTCTCTTGATCTCAGGGAAGTTTCTTCCAAGGGCCTCAATTTCCTCGTGGTGAAGAAGATACATATCCTTCTTGCCAACCTGAGGGAAATCATACTCTCTCTTGATCTCCATGGGCCTTGTCTCTACCCAGTGTCCGTCCTCCCAGTAGCTGCCGTTGGCACTTACTTCACGGAGGTTGATCTCAGGATTGAAGTTGGTTGCAAAAGCATAGCCATGATCGCCGCCGTTGCAGTCAAGAATATCAACGCTGTGGATCTCGTCAAAATAGTGCTTCTTTGCATATGCAACAAATACACTTGTTACGCCGGGATCAAAACCTGTTCCGAGAAGACCTGTGATACCTGCCTCCTTGAACTTGTCCATATATGCCCACTGATAGCTGTAGTCGAAGTAAGCGGTAAAGCCCTTCTCCTTGCATCTCTTCTCATAAGCTGCGCGCCATACGGGCTCATCTGTATCTTCAGGCTCATAGTTGGCGGTATCTATGTAATCAACCTTGCACTCAAGGCAGGCATCCATGATCGCCAGATCCTGATAAGGAAGAGCAACATTAAGAACCGCATCGGGCTGGTACTCTTTTATAAGCTTAGCCACATCGGCGCTGTCATCCGCATTAACGGTAGCTGTTGTGATCTTAACGCTTGTTCCCTGCTTCTCAAGTTTGTCCTTAAGTGCATCGCACTTGGATACTGTGCGGCTAGCAAGGCACATCTCAGTAAATACTTTATTGTTCTGTGCGCATTTCTGGATTGCAACCTGAGCAACTCCGCCGCAGCCGATAACCAATAATCTACTCATTTTATTCTCCTTTTTTATATGAATAATATAGTTAGTCCAGATTACACGGATTGCTCCGCAAAAAACGCCCTTGTTATCTAGACATATCTTCCTCTTCCTGAAGTAAATCTTCAACGTATTTGGGGAGCATGAAGGCTCCTTTGTGAAGATGTGTTGTGTAGTACCAGGTCTTGATACCTCTCTCGTCCCATCTGTCGGGGTTGAAGTCCTTCAGAGGATGATACTTCTTGCTGGCAAAACCAAAGAGCCAGTAGCCTGCGGGGCAGGTAGGAATGTGGGCCTGATATACCCTGTTAACCGGGAATACTCTGTAGGCCTTGCGGTGCATGGCTCTGCAGCTCTCCTCGTCCTCATCGTAGAAGGGACTTCCATGCTGATAAACCATGATTCCGTCGTCGTGAAGCGCCTTGTAGCAGCTTCCGTAGAACTCCTTGGTGAAAAGTCCCGCCTCATGTCCAAGAGGCTCTGTAACGTCATTTATAATAAGGTCATACATATCGTCGCATTTACGAAGGTACTTAAGTCCGTCC
>JAEEGL013599465.1_pt1 | contig 38495 bp, 69 predicted proteins | sample 9134231 | NCBI WGS metagenome assembly JAEEGL01 (sample SAMN16246548, study PRJNA631951) | gut metagenome | biome: gut microbiome; feature: rumen; material: fiber-attached | host: Bos | place: Iran: Karaj | collected 2018-10
AGTACCGGAAGATGAACAAGGAGGCCGACGAGATTCTGAAAAACCGGTCCACGGTGGTAAATGGCAAAGACATTTCTGAAACGTGGGAGCGGCGGCCAGATAAGTTTGATTTTGCCATAGACGATATTGTTGACGCACAAGGGTTTAACGGAAAGCCAAGAGTGATGTCGCAGGCTGATTTTGAAAAAGCCGTCGAAGAAAGCGGGATCATTTGCAAAAGAGGTTATACTGCGCCAGACAGAGAAACTCTAAAAATGTATCACGAGCAACTGGTAAACGGAGACTGGTACATTGACTGTTCTGTTGGCGGGGCGATGAACGGTAAGGGGATGTATTCTGTCGGAACGTATGGAACAAAGCTGACAGATAGAGCCGAGGAAACCGTTTCTGGATATGGCATGAACTACGAAGGGGTGAGATATGGAAAAATTGAAACATTTACAGTTACTCCTGACGCCAAGTTCATAAAATCAGAGGACATTTTCGCAGAAAAGTCGAAGATGATGTATAGATTGTCCAAAGACGAGCTCACCAAAAAAGGCGAGGTATTTGATGATAAACAGGAATTAATATTGAAAGCCATGACTGGTTACCCTTTAACCAACGATGAAATGAATCAGGCGTTTACTGGATCAAAGCCAGAAGAAATGAAGTATATTGCCGAAAAGCTCGGTGCTGTACGAAATAATGCGTTGGAAAAATTAAAAACAATCCCGGAAGATTACGGAGAGTTTGCTGCATTGCTTGGTTATGATGGGGTCGAAGTAAAAATAGACAATGAAGGCACAAAGTATTTCGTAATTGTTAATAGAACAAAGTGTATATTCCTGGAGTGACGAAGTGAGGAAGTTCAAGAGAAACAAAGAGACCGGCATTCTGGAGGTCTGGGATGGCAGCAGGAAAGTCGGAGAGGTCCGCACGATGGGAGACGAGTTAATGAAGGAGGGCGACGATGGGAGTGGAATTCCGAATGGGCGACGATCACACCAAAGAGGTTCAAGAGGCCGTTCACGACGCAGTTCTGGTCGCGCTTGATGCGGCGGGCCTGCAGGCGGCGACGCTGGCAAGGATGGAGCTGCAGAATACTCCGTCGCGAATCGACACGGGCCTGCTGCGCAACTCGATCACGTGGGCCGTGAGCGGCAAGGCGCCGAAAATGGGGAGCTACAGGGGCAGCGACACTCACACGGCCGACAGCCCGTCAGTGGTGCGCCGAGGGCTCGTTGGTAAGGAAGCGCCGCCGCCAAGGTCCGGAACGTACTCCGGTACCGCGCCGAATGATCCGGACAACAAGAAGGCGGTCTACATCGGCACCAATGTGGAGTATGCGGGATATGTCCACGAAGGCACGGGGCACATGGCACCGAACAGGTTTTTAAAGAAAGCACTTGAAAATAACAAGGCAGAACTTGAGAAAATCATCGGTGATGTGTTGCGCAAATCTATGTGATTAAGTTAAAATACAAAGGAGGAGCCTTTGAAACACAAACTGAATAACGGCGGGACACCGGTACAATGCACATGCGGCAAAATGGTCGCACGGATTCGGAACGGCAAGGTCTATGTATACTGTAAGACCTGTAAGCGAGAAGTCCCGCTGGAACTAGAGCCAAGAGCCACAGCAGCCCAGAGCCATTGAACGTTTAGTTCAGTGGCTCTTTTTTTATACCCGCTGCCGATGCACTGGCGGTGGGAGCATCCACAAAACAAAGGAGGATAAATGAGCCTTACCAGGAAAATGCTCAAAGCAATGGGCATCGAGGACGAGAAAATTGACCAGATCATCGAGGAACACGCCGAGACCGTAAACGCGCTGAAGCAGCAGCGCGACCAGTACAAGGTTGATGCTGAAAAGCTCCCTGGCGTCCAGAAGGAGTTGGACGAGCTGAAGGACGCGGCCGAGAAAGACGGCGAGAATCCGTACAAGGCAAAGTACGAGGAACTGCAGCAGCAGTTTGATGATTACAAGGCGGACGTGACCGCCAAGGAGACCAAAGCACAAAAGACAGCGGCATACCGGAAGCTGCTCAAAGACGCGAAGGTGTCCGAGAAGCGCCTGGATTCGATCCTCAAACTTTCCCCGATCGACGACATTGAGCTCGACGACAAGGGAGAGATCAAGGATGCAGCAGATGTTAAGAAGAAAATCGAAGAGGAGTGGAGCGACTTCATCGTTACTGAAGAAACCCACGGTGCGGGCTCGCAGAATCCCCCTGGCGGATCCGGAGGCGGACAGCCTGCCGGAAGCGGTTCCAAGAGCCGCGCGGCGCAGATTCAGCAGCAGTACCAGGCTTCACTCTACGGATCAAAGGAGGAGAAATAAATGTCTTTTATCAACCTGAATGATGCAGGAACCGTTTATGCTCCTGGTTGGTTCCTGGCACACGACGAGTGTGTAAGGGAGACAAGAACGATCCCGCAGTCTGGCGCGACCACTGCGGCAAACGGTGCCAAGTACGTGAAGATGGGGACCATTTACCCCGCAAACAACGCGACGGCAGTCGGATTCGTTTATGAGGACGTTGACGTGACCACCGGCGACATGCCTGGATCCGTCGTCACAAAGGGCATCGTGTACGAGGACAGGCTCCCCGTCGCGCTTGCAGAGGCCGCGAAAACGGCGCTCGAAGCGCTCGGCTTCCGGTTCGTTACCACGACCCCCGCGGTCACGCGCCCTTACTGAAAGGAGGAATAAGCAATGCCTAGAGTAGCATGGGAAAATGATATTCTCGGATTTGTACCCAAGACTGACTGGCTGGATGTCGGCACGATCGTAGCGCGTCCGAACGATCCGGTAGATCAGCTTATTGACGATACCAAGACAGACAACCTTGTGGCCGAGTGGGAGTCCCTGGCTTCTGAGTTCCAGATCCCTGTCATGGCACAGTTCCATGGCTTCGACACTGAGGCGCAGACAACCTTCCGCGTGCCGATTGACCGCCACAACATCGAAAAGGGACTTATCAAGGTCAAGATCAACCAGTCCGAACGCATGAGAACGCTGCTGCGTTCTGGCGTCCAGAACGATGATCTGTATGACTACATCATCAGGGATGGTGTGAGACTTTCCGATCAGGTAGTCACACGCTCCAAGGTTGCAAAGAACGAGCTTCTTGCAACCGGCAAGGTCACGATCAAGGAGAACAACCTGAATCTGACCGTCGATTACGGCGTACCGAACGCAAACACCGCGTATACCCTTAACCTCGGTCCCAATGCGGACGTGGCCTCCCAGCTGCAGACCATCATTGACGATGCGACTGCAAAGGGCGTCACCATCACCGGCATGTACACCAGCCGTAAGAACATCACAAAGCTGAGAAACAACCTCGGCCTGCAGAAGCTGATCAACGGCAACGCTGCGGAAGGCGCGATGCTTCGGAACACTGCTCTGCAGGAGTATCTGAACGAGGAGTTCGGCATCGGAACGATTCTGACCAACGATCTGACCTACGGTAAGAGCGCGACGATCGGTGCCAATGGCAGACCGAGCATTGCTACTGCTCGCTACTACCCCCAGAACAAGGTGACGTTCTTCGCCACCAATCCTGGCGGCAGACTTGCACGCGGTCTCTGGGGCGATCCGCCTGAGATCGACAATGCAAAGTTTTATGAAAACAACGAGTCGTCCAGCTCCCCTTACGTCTACGTGACACAGAAGATGGAGTGGGATCCCGCGGTCCTTTGGACCAAGGCTTCCGCACTGTTCATGCCGGTTCTGTTCAATCCGAACAGCCTGTTCATCGGAACCGTACAGCAGTAAGTAAGGAGATCGAGGATGCTCACCGAACTTTGCGAATACTTAAGAAACTGGTTCGTCGAAGAACAGGATAAGCATATCGGAACGATCACAATCACGGGTGGTGAAATCACTGCCCGTGATGATCTGTATTTACTTGGAGATAAGCGCATTGAGCCTGTAAGCGGGCAGTATATACGGGTAATTGGGAGCATCTTTAATGACGGAGTGCACCAGTACCCTGACTACAGCATGACAAACGAGACGTTTAAAGGCGCTGTGTGGCTGATGCGGGTACCGCCTGCTGTCCTAGATCTGGCGGAGGAAATTGATGCCTGGAAGAAGAAATTCATGACGCTAGACAGCCAGTATATGAGCCCTTATAACAGCGAGTCGTTTGCCGGCTACTCTTACTCGAAGAGCGGCGCAGGGGCCAATGCTGCAGCCAATGGCAGCGGGCTTAGCGGATGGCAGGCTGTGTTCGCAGACAGACTTGATCAGTGGAGGAAGATTTAATGTCGCTACTAGACTTAGCAATGGAGTCGTGCGTAATGCTCGACAGAACAACAGCACCGGACGGATATGGCGGAGTGGTCCCGACCTGGGTCGACGGAGCCGAGTTTAAAGCGGCGATCGTGTTCGATTCGTCAATGGCAGCTCGCGTTGCATCTGTGCAAGGAGTGACGGACCTTTATACGGTCACAACTCGCAAGGCAATGGTCCTTAATTACCACGACGTTTTCAGGCGAGTCAGGGACGGAAAAATCTTTAGAGTAACTACGGACGGTGACGACAAAGCCACCCCCGCCAGCGCCGCGCTTGATATGCGCGTCGTAAACGCGGAGGAGTGGGAGGTGACCGATGGATAACTGGCAGGCGCAGCAGGCGTTCTGGTCCAGCTTCGGGTGGTCAGCGTACGACGATCAGACAACATTCACGGAAGGCGATCAGCCGGCTTATCCGCATATCACCTACGAATCCGCAGACGGAGACTTTGGAGCTGAAATGCAGCTCGCGATCCATTTGTGGGACCGCTCCGGTTCCTGGGCGGGAATTAAACAAAAGTCCGCTGAAATCAAAGCAGCACTCAAAGATGGCGGCGTGAAGCTTAACACGGACAGCGGGCAGATATGGCTGAAAATACCTGACGGCGTAAACTTTAGCAGGCCGTTTGCGACCGGATCATCCGACGAACTGGTCAAACGAATCATGATCAATGTGTCAGCAGAGTTCCTGACTGACTGAAAGGAGTAAAAATGGGAATGCAGTTTACAAAGGTCAAAGCGGACCTTTTTAAGAATATCCAGATCAACGCGGGAATCATCTGCAGCAGCTTCGTGCCTGCAACCGGCGTTGTAGATGGCATCCTTTCCGCGACTTCTGGCGGCATCACGTTCGCGAGTAATCCCACTTATGCGGACTTCTTTGAGGATGTCGACAACCTGCCGCCTAATACAAAACAGGGCAAGCGCATCACAGCGTGGGATCCCGCCCTGAGCGGCACAATGCTCGAAGTCAACGCTGCGAACGTAAAGAGCAGACTTGGCGCGGCGGATATATCTACAGAGACTGGAAGCACCGTTTCGAAGATCACTCCTCGTGCGGAGCTCAAAGAGGAGGATTTCGATGACATCTGGTTTGTCGGGGACTATTCCGACAAGAACTCCGGCAACGACGCAGGCTTCATCGCGATCCATCTTATGAACGCGCTGAACAACGTCGGCTTCCAGCTGCAGACCGGCAAGAACGCGAAAGGCCAGTCCACCTTTGAATATCACGGCCATTATGACGTGGAGGACGAGGATCAGACACCGCCTTTCGAGATCTATGTAAAGCAAGCCGGCAGCATAAGGAGGACGTATGGCAGAAGAGAAAATTAAAAGCATCGCAAACTGCAAGCCGTCAGAGTTTCTGAAACAGACAAACGCCATCCGCCACTACATTGAAAAGTGGCTCAAGGACATAAAGTTTGCGGACATCCGCAAGCGGCTTCCCACGATCCCCGAAGGGGCTACTGAGGAAGAAAAGAAGGAACTCATTGCGGCGCAGTCCCGCAAGAATTTTTCTGAAATGCTTGATTCGGCACTGGAACAGCATCCCGAAGAAACACTGGGAGTACTTGCCCTGTGCTGTTTCATCCCCGTTGAGCAGGCTGACGAACAGCCGATGGAGTTCTATATTGACGCGATTGCAGACCTCATGGAAAGCGAGGCGGTCATGCGTTTTTTTATTTCATTGGTGAAGTTGGGGCTGAGGGTTGGCAAGTAACGGGCATCCAACTTGATATGGTTGAACTCATGGGGGCGGGATATGTGGCTGATTACTGCGTATCCCGTTTCAAGCATAAGCAGGAAGAGAAGCAGTACAGGATATACCTCACCGATGCGCTGATGGTCATAGCCAATAACACGGCGCGGGCTTTTGGCGGCAGTACGGTGACGATGAGATATGCAGACATTATCAAGCCGCAGGACACCCGAACAGGTGACGACATAGCGGTGGACGTAATGCAAAGAGCAGGGCTCACATTCAAGGAGTAAATAATGGGCGGCGAACTTTTTTCATTATTCGCAAAACTCACCCTTGACACAAGTGAGTTTGACCAAAATACAGACAGAGCCAAAGAAAAGGCAAGTGTATTCGGGGATGTACTGGCGGCAGACCTTGTCGGCAAGGGCATTTCCCTTGCTTTTGACGGCATTAAAAAACTCGGCGGAGCGGTAAAGGATTTTGCGACAGATGCCGTTATGTCCTATGGCGAGATCGAGCAGCTTAAAGGCGGCATACAGACCCTTTTTGGAGATTCGGCACAGAAAGTATTGGCTGATGCTGACCAAGCATTCAGAACGGCAGGCATGAGCGCAGCTGATTATATGGATACATCCATTCAGTCTGCGGCATCGCTTATAAATTCCCTTGGAGGGAACCAGGAACGCGCTGCGGAGCTTATGAATATGTCCATCACGGATATGGCGGATAACGTCAACAAGATGGGCACGAACATGGAGGCCGTGCAGAACGCTTACCGCGGATTCTCGCGTGGCAACTTCACGATGCTGGACAATTTGGCCCTCGGTTTCGCAGGCACTAAGGAAGGCATGCAGGAACTCATTGATAAGGCCAATGAGATCCGGCAGGGCAAAGACCTCGACCTGCGTGACCTCACTATCGACAGCTACGCCGATATTGTGCAGGCGATCCACGAAGTACAGGACGAAATGGGCGTTACCGGAACGACTGCAAAGGAAGCAGCCGGCACAATTCAGGGATCACTCGGTGCCATGAAGTCCGCATGGGAAAACCTTGTAGCGGGAATTGCAGACCCTAATGCCAACATAGGAACGCTTGTCGAGAACATGGTGGGAACGGCTGAAACCGCACTTGGCAATATATTGCCTGCGGTCGAGAGGGCGTTTGATGGAATCGGTGACGTTTTAGGCGCGCTTATTCCCGTTATCACTTCCAAAGTCCCCGAACTTATGAGGGCGGGCGGAACATTACTGCAAGGGCTTGTTGATGGTATAGCCAAAGCGGCTTCGCAGGTAGATTTTAAATATGCCGTTGTCCCTCTTATTCTCGGCCTGACGTACAAGATCAAGGATGCGGCGGGAGAGCTGACAAAAGCGGGAATTGAGCTGATTAAGGGGCTTGGGAACGGTATCTCCAACAACTCGTCTTACCTTACCAGCATTTTCGGGGTGATTTTCGATAACCTGTACAGCGCGGTTACGGAAAATGTTCCTCTTCTGTTTAAGGCTGGGTTGAGCCTGATCCAAAGCCTCGGTGAAGGGATTGGCGAAAGCCTTCCCACGTTGCTCGAAAACGTGTTGCCGATGATTGAGCAGTTTTCTGAGTTTTTCCGCGAGGGCGCGGGTCAGCTTGTTGATGTAGGAATTGACTTTATTTTGAACCTCGTGCAGGGCATCATGGATTCACTGCCTACACTGATTGAGCAAGTCCCGCAGATCATCACAAACTTTGCCGGTGCGATCAACGACAATGCCCCAAAACTGATCGTGGGCGGAGTGCAGCTGATAGGGATGATCATTAACGGGATCATATCTGCGATTCCCACGCTGATTGCGAATATACCACAGATTTTCCAGGCTATCTTAGCGGTATGGTCGGCGCTGAATTGGATCAACTTGGGGAAAAATGCGATTACGTTTGTCAAAAACGGGATTGAACAGCTGCAGACGCAGGTCCCAGAGACGATCAAGAATATCGGCAACAAGGCCATAGAGTTTTTCAAAGGCATCAACTGGGCAACGGCAGGTAAGGATGCAATCAACTTCATTAAGACTGCGATAACAGGACTGTCAAGCCTGATTCCCAATGCGTTAAGGGCGATCGGGCAGGCGGCGGTCAATGCGTTTAAGAGTATCAACTGGGTTGACCTTGGCATGAATGTTATCAGAGGTATCGTCAACGGTATTTCAAGCGGGCTTGGATGGATCAAGGACGCGGCAAAGAGCGCGGCACAGAGCGCACTGGACGCGGCGAAAAATCTGCTTGACATCAACTCCCCGTCAAGGGTATTTCGCGATGAAGTCGGCAAGATGATTCCGGCAGGTCTTGCGATAGGTATTGACGATGGAGCGATTGAGGCGATTAACTCAGCGGAAAGGCTTTCAAAAGACCTGTTTAAGCCCTTTGACGACATCGAAACGCCAGTTATCAGTCCCACAGTGGAAACAGCCTCTACGGGCGCATATCAGGCTGAATTGGGCGGATTAATCATGGGGATGATAAGAGCCAACAACGAAAGCCTTGTTGAAGCACTCTATGAAGCTATGGTAGCGGCAAACAATGGAATGACGATGGAGATTGACGGACGGGAGTTCGGTCGGATTATGAGAGATACGGGGGTGGCAATGGCATGATCCCAGTGACTTATATATCATCTGCGGGCAACACATACCAACTCCACACAAAGGACGGAGTTGTGCATAAAAGACTGCCGTATAGGTCATGGAGTTGGAATGCAAGCGGCACAAAACTGGAACATGGCGTGAGAGTATCGGGATTCACCCGAACGGCGGCACAGTACAAATCAGACCTGCTTTTTTATGGGACTAAGGAAGAACAGGAAAACCTTGTCAATGACCTGCATGACGACTTTGAAGGAGATATGAGGAGAAAGCAGACAGGCAGAATTGTTATTGGCAACCAATACCTTGACTGTTATGTAACATCAGTCAACGCCCGATACAACAACGGATGCACTACGGACAGCATTCAGATATATGCCCCATATCCGTACTGGCGGCAGGAACAGAAGATTGCGCTTGAAGCATCGGAGATCGTGAGCGGTGAATTTTTGGATTATCCCTACGATTACCCCTACGATTACACCGCGCCTGTGATGGGCGAAAAGATTGTCAAGTCAGATTTCCCGTTCACCAGTGAATTTCAAATGGTTATTTACGGGCTTGCAGTCAATCCCCGAATCACAATCAATGGATACCCTTATGTGCTGTATGCAACGATTCCCGCAGGGGCTTACGTGATTGTGGATTCCCGTCAAAAGTCGGTCATGATGTACAACGTTGACGGAACACGAACAGACCTTTTCAACTTTAGAAACAAGGCAGATTCCATCTTCCAAAAAATCCCCGCAGGAAATCTGACGATAACGTGGGGAGCGACCTACGGCGTTGATATTACAGTGTTTAGAGAGCGCTCTGAACCGAAAGGAGCGTTGGCATGAATGAGATCATTGTAGCCGACAGCAACGGCGCAGAAATCCGCAACGCACTGTACACGGAATATGACTTTGAAACTGGCGATGGCAAAGACAGTGATTTCCTTGTGACATTCCTCAAGGATGAATGGAACTATATTCCCGATGGCGGGCGGTTGTTCATCCCAAAAACAGAATACGGTGGTTTATATCACAAGACGGATATAGTGAGCAAATACGGCACAGTGGCGGCGGGCGGCTTGACGTGGCACGGTCATATGCACAAGAAGGTCATAGAACCGCCTGCGGGTGAGGATTATGCGATTGATACAGGTGAGTTAAACTCCGTTATCGGGGTGCGTGTATCAGCCGCATTTCCCCGCCTTATGTGCGGGTCAAGTGAATCCACAGGAGTGACAATCACGTACCAGTATGCGCGATACTGTACACTGTATGATGGGTTAAAGGCAATGCTCAAATCGGTTGGATACCGATTGAGACTGTCTTACAACCAAGAACTTGCCAAGGTTGTTGTGGATGCCGTGCCGATTGTGGACTACTCCAATGAGATTGAGTTCTCAAGCGATATGAACGCGGACTACAAGATGACACTGGATTACACGGGCGTGAATCACCTCATCTGTTTAGGACAGGGGGAGTTGAGCCAACGAATAGTCAGACACCTGTACGTTGACCGCAACGGCATTATATCCACTACTCAGGCCCAATTTGATGAGGACGAAATCTGCGAGGTGTACAACTACACTGGAGCGGATGAGGAAGAACTTATCAAGAGCGGAATTGAGCAACTGCAAAGGAACATCAACCGCAACAAGTTCTCCATTGATCTTGACGCAGAAAAAGAGGTGGCAATCGGTGACATTGTAGGCTCAAGGGACTATACCACTGGATACACCGTGAAAGCCCCCATCACAACCAAGGTTGTCAAGTACCGTGAAGGGCAGGAAAAGGTAGAGTACAAACTGTCAGAGGACGTGACCGTCGAACGCAGTCAATCCTTATTTAGTATGAGCAGAGAGGTAGATACATGATTATCATTACAGGGTATAGGGGTGAACCCCATGTTTACTCCCACCACGGAAGGAACACCAATATCGGCATATTTGGTGACGGCACGCACATCCTTGACGTTAATTCAAAAATGGCCGCGACAGTGATCAGCGCGAACGAAGTGCAGATCGCAGACGGCATGATGGTGGGCGAGGGATGCACCGCAGAAGTGCCGAGGGGCACGACCGAATCACTGACCATCGAGAACGGCGCACAGGGAATGAAGAGAATTGACCTTATTGTTGCACGGTATACCAAGACTGCGGGCACAGCAGTCGAGAGTATGCAACTGGCAGTAATTAAAGGAACTCCCGCCGCTTCAAATCCCGCTGTTCCATCATATAACACGGGATTAATCGCGGACGGTGACTCCCCCGTGGACTTCCCGCTCTACAAGGTCAACATCGACGGCATCTCCATCGCATCCGTGGATGCACTCGTGGACACGATCAGCATCAAGGCGCTGATCGAGAGTGCAAACAATGCAATCTCAACGTTAAGGGATGCCCTTGCATCGTATGAGGTCTATGTCAATGTCTTTATCGGGCAGATTGCCTCATCGAACAACATCGCAATCAAAAACAACATTGAGATGTCTAGTTATATTCCAACAGGCTATACTCTGCGAAAGGTGGATTGTGTCGGCACAGGCAGCTCTGCTTTTTATTGTTTTGAATGTGACCTTATGGATGACCACCCCACACAGATCAAGATTCGCCTCTGCAATTCGGCAGGGACCGGAGGCAGTGCTTATCCTTGGGTCAAGCTGACCTGCACAAAGGATATAACGTGAGGGAGACTGGCATTCCCCGATATGACGCCTGTTCCCGAACCCGAAGAGGTGGAAGAGTAAGCAGAGGTGACAGAAAATTGAAACCTTAACGGTTTGGAAGTTTCGGACAATTCATTTGTTGCCGTTACTGATTTTTAAAGTAATATAAACCAGAGGGCGGAGCAATCCGCTCTCTCACATGAGGAATACCGCCATGGACGATAAAGACTACATCACCCGCTTTGAGTACGACGAGAGACAAAAGCGGATTGATGACGAGAACAACAGACAGAATCACCGAATTGACAAGTTGGAAAAAATAGCGGATCAATTAACAGACATGGCGGCATCCATTAAGGCTATGGTTGTCACCATGCAGTCGATGCAAAAAGAGCAGGAGCGGCAGGGAGAGCGGCTTGACGATATTGAGCGCAAGCCTGCGGACAACTGGGATAAACTTGTGTATTCAATCATTGCAATGGTCGCTACGGCGGCTGTAACCTATATTCTCACGAAAGGAGGACTTTGATATGTTCAAAATGAGCAACGAAGTTTACGACATTCTGAAAGAAATTGCGCTTACGATCCTGCCCGCACTGGCGGTTTTTTATACTGCCTGCAGTAAGATTTGGGGGCTCCCGTTTGGCGCTGAAATCCCCGCTACGATCATGGCAGTAGACGCGCTTCTTGGCGCTTGCCTGCACATCTCAACATCGGAATACCGCAAGGACGGTGATGCGGATGTTTAAGGCATACGTGCCAAAGATCACGCTGTCAGGTCGAGAGACACGCAAGGGTGACGGCTTCGGCATGAGGTGTAACGGTCAGACAATGCTCTTTGATGGATTCGAGGGCGGAGAGCCGACAAACAACCTCATGTCGTGGCTTGACAGTGAGAAGGTAGAGGTCATTGATACCGTGGTACTCTCCCACATCCACTATGACCATTACAACGGACTATTGCAGATTGAGGCAGATGGGCGTTTCCACATCAAACTGCTCTATATGTATGACCCGCTGACGTTAAAGCACGGATGTGACGGGAGCGCAAACGGCAGAGCAGTAAAAGAGGACATGGACAACGCCTACAAGTTCATCCGCAAGATGCAGAGTTATGGCACGAGGGTTCTTTGGCTAGACAAAGGGGCAGCGATCCCATTCGGGGATATAACATGGCGGGTCTATCGTAATCAGCCGACACATTTTACAGACCTTGATGACGGTCATGCTTATGCTTTTGTCAATGATGGGTCTTTGGTCTTGTGGTCACCTGAAACAGAGCTTTTACTGGGCGGCGATGGCCCTTCCGACATAAAGGACGCTATCAAGTATTTTGGGGCAGAAGTAAGCGGCTACGACATTTCCCATCACGGCAACTCATGCTCCATGTCCAATGCACAGGCACTCAAGGCGGCGGGATGTGTGGTAGCGTGGGAGACCAATATTGAGCGGGACGGAGCAGGCACGACCGACTTCACCCAATACGGAGCGGGGCGCGTTAAGCAGGTCGGCATTCCCGTATGGATGCAGGACGCTCCAATCAATATTCAAGCTGCGAACGGCAAAATCGTGTTCCAACAGGGTAGCAAGACCATAAGTAAATCAGTACCATACAAAGGAGACGGCATGGTTGACGGATGGGGCAAAGATGATAAAGGATGGTTCTACGTTCAGAACGGTAAAAAAGTGCATGGATGGCACAGACTGAAATGGAGTAAGGGAACAGATTGGTTTCTGTTCTCCCCCGATGGAACGATGCTGACGGGATGGCAACAGGCAGAATGGAGCGGTGGAAAGTCGTGGTTCTACCTCAACCCCAATACAGGCGCGATGCAGACAGGGTGGGTCTACACTGATGGATCTTGGTACTACCTTGACCCCGAAACAGGAGCGATGAAAACGGGATGGCTCAAGTGGAAAGACAAGTGGTGTTACCTTGAGCCCACAGCGGGAAAGAATCAGGGGCACTGCTATGTCAACACTACGGCGACCATTGACGGCAAGACGTACAGATTTGACCAAGACGGTTACGCGACGGAGATCAGCGGAGGGAAGTCCTGCCTGCGTGGGGTAGACATCGCAAGCTATCAGTCCAACATCAATCCGGCAAAGCTGAGTACGACTGATTTTGTCATTGTGAAGATCACGCAGGGGACGACTTATGTTAATCCCTACTCCATAAAGCAGTACATCGAGGCAAAAAGCGCGGGCAAGCTCCTCGGCGCCTACCATTATGCGGAGGGCGGAGACGCGAAAAAGGAAGCACAGTTTTTTGTGAAGGAGCTGGGATCCCGCGTCGGCGAGTGCGTGCTCGCCCTGGACTGGGAAGGCAACCAGAACAGCAGATTCGGGACCGGCCAGGACGTGACCTGGTGCAGGACGTTCCTGGATGAGGTCCACAGGCTGACAGGGATCAGGGCGCTGATCTACATGAGTAAATCTGTCTGCCGTAAGTATGACTGGAGCTCTGTCGCCCAGAACTATCCGCTGTGGTGCGCGCAGTATAAGACCAACACGATCACCGACTACCAGCCGTCGCCCTGGACAGACGACAAGGGCTTCGGAGCATGGGGCCGGGACACGATCCGCCAGTATTCCAGCCACGGACGGATCGCCGGATATGATGCGAATATTGACCTTGACCTTGCCTATATGACAGCCGACCAGTGGCGGGCAATGGCGGGCGGGAAACCGCAGGAGAGTCCCATTGATGTTGCTCTGTCCATAGCTGAATCCTATGTGGGGACTCATGAAGGAGCGAACAACAAAACAATCTTCGGGGACACGATGCACTCCATTCAGCCGTCCAATATGGACGCGAATGCCCCTTGGTGCGATGCGTTTGTAGATTTCGTCATCCTCAAGACCTGTGAGCACTTCGGGAAGGGCGCAGAAACCGCGAAAAACGTCCTGTGCGGGGATTTTGACGATTATACCTATAACTCTGTCAACCTGTACAAAAAGGCGGGCAGATGGACAAATACGCCCCATAGAGGTGATCAGATTTTCTTCGGTGGAAGCGGGCATACTGGCATGGTTGAATCGGTCAACGGCGGCACTGTCCACACAATCGAGGGCAATAAAGGCGATGAAGTACGGCGTTGCAGTTACTCTATCCATTCTCCGTCCATTATCGGCTATGGCAGACCGAAGTATTACTTGCTTACGGGCAAGATCACGGCGGCGGATATGCCGCTTATCAAAAAGGGCAGTAAGGGTGATGCTGTAAAAAAATTGCAGCAGATCCTCAACAGCAAGGGCTACAAGCTGTCTGTCGATTCAGATTTTGGGCCAGCTACGGAATCCGCAGTAAAGGCATACCAGAAAGATCATGGCTTGACCGTCGATGGTGAAGTGGGAGAGAAAACCTGGGGTTCGCTTTTCGCGTAGTATGGTATAATAGGATTGGAGAGAAGCATCCCTGCTAGTAAATGTTTTTCACAAATAAAAATTGCGGCTTGCTTCCGCAGAATGCAGAAGTTTCAAGCCGCAGGCTTCTTCCTGTAGATCGAGTATAACACGAGGTGCAAAAATGGACAATAATACACCGATGATAAATTACGCAGCTCACGAGGGCATGATGGCCAGGATGGAACGGACAATCAGGAGACTGTGGGTGCTTTGCATCATCCTGATCCTGCTGCTTGCCGGGAGTAACGCGGCCTGGATATGGTACGAATCACAATTCACCGATGAGACACTAACAGTCACACAAGACGTTGATTCTGGCGACAGTGGTGACGCAATTATCAATGATGGAGTGAGAATAAATGGCGAGAGCACGACAGACAGTAACCCGTAAAAGACGGGTGCGAAAAACGGGCGGCAGTTCGGGTTATAAGAAATGCCCTAATTGCGGCGGTGATGGAAGGGTTAAGGTCAGAAAGAAGTGAGTTATTCACGGTCGGAACTGGACAAGCTGATTGATGAATGGATTATAGGACGGAACGCCGAAAGGAACAGGCAGATTATCCGCCGAAGGCTTTTTGACGGAATCACCTATGAGCGGCTTGCGGAGGAGTTCGATCTATCAGTGAGGCAAGTAAAGAACATCGTATATCGGTGTGAAGATACAATATTTTGCAGATAACTATCTTATTCATTATGTTCTCCTTTTTCAGTTGGGGTAGTGCTTCGGCACTGCCCCTTTTCTTTTGCACAAAGATGCACGAAACTGCACATCGGTTGCAGTTGTGAAAAATAAATGCTATTATAATATCAAAAAAGGAGGTGTTGTTATGTATTATGTTTATGTTCATACCGTTCCAAACGGAAAGTATTATGTTGGTATGGCGAAATCTCTTCAATCACGGTGGGATAATGGCGAGGGATATAAAAGCAATAAGGAGTTTTATAAGGCGATACAAACATTCGGGTGGAACAATATCAAGCATGAGATTATAGGCGAGTACGATTGCAGAGAAACTGCGCTCGTTTTTGAAGCACTCATAACCTTTTATTTGAACAGTGAGGATAGCCGGTTTGGGTATAACTTGACTGATAACAAAAAGAAGGCGCTTGATGCGTTTGTATCTAGATACCCATATAATTTCGTGTATTTGGAAAAGCCTGACACAAATAAAAACATATTCGAAGCAAGTCCTTATCCCACATCCGTATGCAAGACGTTGATAGAACAATGGATTTTCAATAAAAGACACAGGGAAATACTACTTGACAGACTTGTGGATGGAATGTCCTACAACGAAATATCAGAAAAGTATAATCTTTCTGTAAGACAGGTTAAAAATATTGTAAGTGACGGGTCTAGAACCTTGGAAAAGCATTTATAACTACACGAAAATTGCCACACAAATTGCACGGCGTTTTCATTCCGCACAATCCCCTTTTTGCCTAAGATTTTTGGCAGGAAGGGGATTTTTATGTATCAGTATTATCAGCCAAACCCACAAGACAAAAAAACTGACGACTGTGTAATTCGGGCGCTGACAAAGGCCCTGGGGGTGGATTGGGAAACGGCGAGTGTATATGCGATTATCCAGCAGATACGGGACGCTGACGTTTATACCAAGAATTACGTGTGGGGCAACCTGCTGCTGCGTAACGGATTCACTAAGCATCATTTACCAGATTCATGCCCCGACTGCTACACAGTCAAAGATTTCTGTAACGATCATGGTATTGGGATGTTTATTGTGGGGACCGGAGACCACGTCCTTGCGGTTGTAGATGGTGATTATTACGACTCGTTTGATTCTGGGGACATGATCCCGATTGTTTATTACCGAAAGGAGGCGTGAAATGGCGTTTAATAACGGTTTTCCTATGACATACCCTCAGATGTATGCGCAGCCCTCGTATCAGCCCCAGGCGGCTCAAAATCAAGGAAATACGGGCATCATATGGATACAGGGAGAGAGCGCCGCGAAGAGCTACCTTGTGGCGCCAAACACAACCGTAGTCCTTTTTGATTCGGAGTCGCAGACAATCTATTTGAAGTCTGCAGATGCGACGGGCCTGCCGAGCATGCGCGTTCTCGAATACACGATCAGGGACCAGAAGCCCAGCAACGGCGTCTTTTCACAACCGACTGGCGATTATGTAACGCGGCAGGAAATTGACGCGCTTCGGGCTGAACTGGAAAAGCTCAAAGCAAACATGAAGGGAGCGGCAAATGAATCCACTGTTTGAACAAATGCAGAAAAACCAAGGCGGCGGCACCAATGGGATGCTTCAAAGATTCCAGCAGTTCCGGCAGAACTTCAAAGGGGATCCGCAACAGCAGGTGCAGCAGCTTCTTAACTCTGGCCGCGTGAGCCAGCAACAGTATAATCAAGCGGTGCAAATGGCTCAGCAGTTCCAAAGGATGTTTGGCGGCAAGATATAACCAGTTGCAACTTATTGCAACTTAGAAGCAAGTTAGCTTTTGAATATCTTTTGATATTCAAGCGTTTTTCAAAAGATACAGACCAGTGCGCACGGGATGTAGATAAATGTAACTGGCTCTCAACCGTTCGGGATTTCCGAACAGTTCGTGAGGGTCACTAACCGACAACAATTATCGGAGGTTTATTTTTTATGGCACTTACAGACGACAACATGGTAATGCCTGTTACTCCCGCCTACAGCAACAACGGAGGCTTCGGTGGCTTTGGCGACGGTAACGGATGGTGGATCCTGCTGCTCTTTATCTTGCTCGGAAACGGTGCATGGGGAATGGGCGGATTTGGCGGCGGCTTCGATGGCGGCCTTTATCCCTGGATGAACCAGTCCAACCAGATCAATGGTGGCTTCCGTGACCAGATGCTTTCCACACAGATCAACGGCATCCAGAACAGTGTAACAAGCGGATTTGGCGATGTGCAGACAGCTCTTTGCGGCGGCTTTGCTGGCGTGAACGCGTCCATTAACGGCGCACAGAATGCAATCGCTCAGCAGATGTATTCTAACCAGATCGCGGACATGGAGAGGTCTTTTGCGGCACAGACCGCTCAGACGGCGGGCATGACCGCACTCCAGTCTCAGCTTGCTCAGTGTTGTTGCGACAACCGCGCGGCTACGGCTGATCTCAGATACACGGTAGCGACAGAAAACTGCGCTGACAGGACTGCGGCTATGCAGAACACCCGAGATATTATAGACGCGCAGACAAGAGGCACACAGGCTATCCTTGATAAGCTGTGCGCTCTTGAGCTCGATGGCGTAAAGGGTCAGCTTGCACAGGCTCAGAGGGAAAATCTCGGCCTGCAGAATCAGTTGAATATGGCGACAATGCAGGCTTCTCAGACCGCTCAGACAGCGCAGATTCTTGCGGGTCAGTCCGCAGAGATCGACGGCGTTTACAACCGCCTTAAAAACTGCCCCGTTCCCAGTATGCCAGTATATGGCAACACCCCTATTTTCACCTGCAACGGCGGCGGTTGCGGCTGTAACTAAGGGGGTGCGGCATGGCAGAATATCTTGCTAATGATGTGCAGGCGATTGCGCTTAATCAGCCCGCAATCTTTACAGCATCCATTCCCTGTAACCGTGGCAATGTGTACCACGAGGATGAAACAGGAATCTTTATTCTGCGAGGAAACACGAACAACTGCTTTGCCCGCTATCAAGTGACATTCAACGGCAACATTGCGCTTCCTACGGGCGGCGCAGTTGCCCCGATAGCGGTTGCGCTTGCAGTAAACGGAGAGCCGCGACTGACGAGCAGGGCGATCTTCACCCCTGCCGCTGTTGAGGAATACGGAAACGTAACCTCAACGGCAATCGTCACCGTTCCCCGCGGTTGCTGTTTCTCGCTGTCCCTCAGAAGCGTTCCCGCATCGGCTGATGCTACGGTAACACCCGCACCAGTCATTGATATGCAGAACGCCAACATTGTCATTAATCGCATCGCATAAGGGAAAGGAGTGAACGATGGATTATTTGAAAGACCTGCACGAAACGTGCGAAACCCTTTCCCGCGAACTGGGAGAGGCAAACAAAAAGATCGAGAGAGCGGGCGGCAAAATGTCTTCTGGTGACTTGGAGTACCTTGACCGCCTTACTCATGCCATTAAGTCCGTGAAGACCACCATCGCAATGATGGAGGCAGAGGACGATGGAGAGTCCGGCTATTATATGCCGATGTACGGCGGCAGAAGCTACGGCGGACGCAGTTATGCCGACGGAATGAGCGGTGAAGGCAGAAGCTATGCCCGCGGACGCAGCAGCTATGCGAGAGGCCGTGACAGCATGGGCCGCTTTACTTCCCGCCGCGGCGGAATGTCCTACGATGACGGCATGGTGGAAGAGCTGCGTGATCTGATGGACAGAGCGCCTGACGAGCCGACCAGAAGAGAGTTCCAGAAGCTGATTACAAAGCTTGAGCAGATGTGAGGGGGTGGCTTCCTGTGATTAGAGAGGATGATCTGCGGGAAGCCATCGCAGAAATGCAAGGGCAGAAAAACCCGAATGCGCAGACCTGCATAAAGCTTGCGGCTTACTATACGATCCTTGACCACATAACCGGAAAGGACCAGGAAACAAACCGGGAATGGTCCGGAAACGATCCGGGGCCAATACCGGTATACAGAGAAATGTCCTCGTATTCCGCAGGTAGCAGCGCGATTGAATATGAGGGGGAAAGCGACTTCGCAAAGACCATAAAAGGGCGCGATCCGTCCGACGTGTGGCCTGTAATGGACGAACTTATGACGACGCTCCAGGTCATGCACCCACGTTTGTATTCGGGTGTTATGGCGAAAATATAAGAAATGGCCACGGTTGTTTTAGACCGTGGCCTTCTTTTTCATTCTGTGATCAAATCCTCGACGGTGACGCCGAGCGCCTTGGCGATCTTGTGGACCGTGACCGCTGCGGCCTGGTTGATTGGCTTCCGCCCCTGCTCGTAGTCCTGCAGCGTCCGGAGATTTACGCCGGATGCGACCGCAAGCTCCAACTGCGTCATTCCAGCATGCTTGCGGTATTTCTGTAAATTAGTCATTATACCTCCTTTTCGGCTTCTACTTTTGCCGTGATTATGGTTATAATATACGCTTAATAGCGTATTAATGCAATGATAATATTTAACTGCTTTTAAGCGCATAATGTCCGGTAATAATTATATACTACATGACTGTAATAGTTATTTATTACCGGTCGGAATGCCGAGGAAATCAACCTTTATACTGCGGTCCTTCCCGATCCATATCGTGCTTATAATTCCGCGCCAGAAGCGACGACGTTCTTCTTTTGTCAGATCACCGTAAATTGCTTTTATGTCCATGCCTGAAAGGGCCTTCATTGCTTCTACAGCGCCAGCAGCCGCTTCTGGGCTGGCCGACTGCTCTTTCTCTAACACGTCTATTTGGTCCATGTATTTTTCGCGGTCGGTTTTGTATTCGTCTATTGTTATCAGGTCATTAACAAACAGCTCTTTTAAACGGCCGATCTTCTTTTGCAACGCTTCAATCTGTGCGGACCGGTCCCTTGTCGGATTCATATTTATCATCCAGCAGTTCGTCAACCGTAACGCCAAGATAACCTGCGACCATGTGCATCTTCCCGACGCTAGGGTCGTGCTGGTCAAATTTTCTCACGGAGCCACGTCCGAATTCCAAATCCTGTTCCAGTTTTCTGATTGTGATCCCTTTTGCTTTGCAGATTTCTTTTATTCTCTCGTAGATCATAATCCACCTCACAAAAAAGCGTAAATACATTTGACAATGCGGTAAATTTGCCGTATAATCAAGTTAATTCGATAAGTTAAATATAACGCTAGTGCGTAAAATATGCTGTTTCTTCCAAATTCAGCATAAAGTATTTTTCCTTATCAGTCAATTAAAAACGTCAAATATGCAACAGGGAAGGAGGTGGAACGATGACGCTTTACGAAAGCGTACAGCGATTCTGCGAGAAGGCAGGGAAAACGGTAGCCGGACTTGAAAGAGAACTCGGATACGTCCGAGGGACGATTGCGAAGTGGGACAACCATTCGCCAAGCGTGCAAAGGGTCCAGGAAGTCGCAAAGGCGCTCGACACCACAGTCGACGCGTTAATGGGAGGCTGATCATGGGCAACACAATTATTGATAACGTCTGTGCGGTTCTTGCGCAGATTTATTCTGACCGTTACAAGTCCAAGGTGACGGTCAGAACAAGATGATCTGCGAGAAGTGCCGCCACTTGGACGACTGTTTCGAACAGCGCGGGCGGTGCAAATCATTTGAAACTGAAAAACAGTACCGGAAGAGAATCAAAAATGACATCGAAATGCTCAATAAAAAACAGAGTGCTTCCTTTTCGGGGCGATCCGACAAGAGCGGCGTACCAGAAGCCGGTGATGGGCGAGGGGAAATACATTCATGTGATCCCATCAGTCTACGATCCGAAGCCCGCGCCAATTCCGAGCCGCAAGCCAGCTCCGAAGCGAAAAGTGGTAAAGCAGTCGAAGGCCAGACGCAGGCGGGAAGTTAATCACCCGCCGAGGTACTGGACAGAGGAACGGGTTAAAACCCTGATCGAGTTGTACAACCAGGGATTGATATATGCGGACATTGCACTGCAGATGGAGACCACAAGAAACGCGGTTAATTCCAAGATCAACAGGCTTGTTGTGCAGAAAGTCCTACAGCCCAGGAAACAGGAAGATCAGTGGGAACAACAGGAAATAGACCGACTTGTCGATCTTAAGAAGAGCGGCAAAACGATCGCGGAGATCAGCGACATTTTAGGAAAGGACAAGAATTCTTGCTACAAGGTATGGGGGAGATGGAATGGTAAACAGAATAGCATGCGGGAGCTTTTTGGGGAGCTGGATAACAGCCGGAAGCTCGATTGATGGAATATTTGATGATTGGCGTGCAACGGCGATTTTTGCGGTCTCCGTGGTTGTAATGATCGCGAGCGCTGCAGTAATCGCAAGCCACCAAAAGTGGGACGACTGAAAAAGCCCCACAGGGAGCGGCGGCTCCCACGGGGGCTAGTGAAGTATACACCGTGATTATATCACAGAAAGGAATGCAAATGAATGAGTACTGAATTAAGCAAGCAGACATTTCAGACAAGAGAGGAGTGGCTGCTTGCCAGAGGTAAACGGATCGGCGGAAGCGACGCGGCAGCGGTGCTAGGCAAGAGCCCGTTCCTTACGAATGAGCGTCTATGGGAGATCAAGACCGGTCGCCGCGAACAGGCTGACATTTCTTCCGAGGACGCCGTTATATACGGGACGCTTGCAGAAGAGCACCTGCGCGAGCTGTTCAAACTCGATTTCCCCGATTACTACGTCGGGTACGACGCGAACAACATGTGGACTAATCCACGGTTCCCGTTCGCCCACGCATCGCTTGACGGAATGCTTGTAAAGGATCACAAGTACGGGATCCTCGAAATCAAGACGGCCCTTATAAATACCAAACTGCAGTCAGACATGTGGAAGGACCAGATCCCCGACTACTACTACTGCCAGGTGCTTCACTACCTGATGGTAACGGGATGGGACTTCGCGATTCTGAAAGCACAGTTAAAATACCAGTTTGATGATGAACTGCCCTATTTACAGACACGGCACTACTACATTGACCGCGCCGACGTAGAGGCGGACATAGCGATCCTCGAAGAGGCAGAACGCGAATTCTGGCGGTGCGTAAAAGAAGACCGAAGACCGGCGGTTATATTGCCGGAGATATGAAAGGAGAGACATAAACATGGCAATGGAGTTGAAAATCATCAGCCCGACTCCCGAAGGGTTTGTAAAAGAAATCCTCTGGAATGCGGACGAAATCTCGGAAGAGATTGACCAGAAGATTGGGTACTACAAGAACCTCGTATACACCGAAGAACAGGTAGTGGACGCAAAGAAGGACCGCGCAAAGCTCAACAAATTCGCGGCGGCACTGAAAGCAAAGGACAGCGAGATCAAAAAGCTATGCCTTGCTCCGTATGACGAATTTCACAAGAGAATGCAGCAGATCATCGCGAAGGTCCAGGAGCCCGCTGACATGATCGACAAGCAGGTGAAGGATTTTGAGGACCAGCAGAAAGCCGAGAAGAGAAAAGCGATCCAGAAGCTCTTTGACGAGAAAGGCTTTCAGCCGTGGGTGACACTGGACCGGATATGGAATTCGGTATGGCTCAATAAATCCTATTCTCTGAAAAAGGTTGAAGCGGACCTGTCAACCATTCAGCATTCGATTGGTGAAGATATTCTGATCATAAACCAGATGGGAGAAGGACAGCCCGCGGCCCTCAGAGAGTATCAGCGTTCCATGGACAAGACAAAGGCTGTCGAAGCCGGCAAACGGTATGTAGAAGCCAAATATGCAGAGCAGCGGCTTTCCGAGACCGTAAAGAAGGAACAGGAAGAGGCGGCACGGCAGAAACAGGCAGAGATCGACAGGGACCTTGGCATCGCGCCCGCATTCACATTCACCAAAGAGGCTCCGCTGTCTCAAATGCCCGAAGCACCTACAACCGCCCCTTCCCCGGCACCCGTCGCAAGCGAGGAAGTCCCGATGCGTAAGGAGATTTTCTTCAAGGTCTATGTATCCCGCGAAGAGCTTGCGGGGATCAACGCATATCTGAAAGCGAACAAGATCACCTTCAGACAGATGAAGGCCCCCAACAACTAAATGTTTGGCGGATGCGCACGCCATTCATATATAAGCGTCACTGGTGCCGAATCTCACGGACAAACTCTTAATCAGAATTCAAAGGGCGGCACGGCACCCCGCCCGGAAAGGAGAACAAATGGCAGTTAACAATTCATTACAGAAACAGCCTGCAAAGGTCCCCTTCGGGGCATTTATGACGACGGAGGGCGCGAAGGCGAACATTAACAAGATCGTCGGCGGCAAGAACGGCCCGCGCTTCACTTCTGCGATCGTTTCTGCGGTCAACGCAAACCCCACACTGCAGGAATGCACAAACCAGAGCATTCTTTCTGCAGCACTTCTCGGTGAGACTTTGAAACTCTCCCCTTCTCCCCAACTTGGACACTATTACCTTGTCCCGTTCAACGACAAAGATGCCGGTGTAAAAAAAGCCCAGTTTATCCTCGGCTATAAGGGATACATTCAGCTTGCGCTCCGCTCCGGCCAGTACAGAAAGCTGACCGTCCTGGCGATCAAGGAAGGTGAACTGATCCGCTACGACCCTCTGAATGAAGAGATCGAAGTGAAACTGATCGACGACGAGGAAGAGAGAGAGAAAGCGCCCACAGTCGGGTATTACGCTTTTTTCGAGTACCTTAACGGCTTTCGAAAGTCCCTGTATTGGAGCAAGGACAAGATGCTTGCCCACGCGGACCGCTACTCCCAGGCATTTTCCAAAGACGGCGGCAACTTCGGCCCCGGCGGTAAATGGCACCGCGTATCATACAGCGATTACGTTGCCCACAACTACAACAAGAAAGACGAGTGGATGTACTCCTCATTTTGGTACAAGGACTTTGATGCAATGGCCTACAAGACCATGCTCCGTCAGCTGATCAGCAAGTGGGGAATTATGAGCATCGACATGGTGACTGCTTTCGATGCCGATAACACAATCGAGGCACCGGACGGAACAAGGACCTATGTAGAGCTCAGCGATCCTGCAATCGCAAAGCTTCCCGAACCCGAACCGGTGACCGAGACTGCAGCAGAGCTTGAACCCCCGATGAACGCGCCACAGGATGATGAACCCGCAGAGGGTGAAGACCTTGTTTGGTAATCGCTCATGGCATGGCAGAATTACGCCCCTGGCCGCCGCGGAAAAGCGGCCGGGGGATCCGGTGAAAAATACGGCAATGAAAAGATCGTGTCAGATGGAGAGGTTTTCGACAGTAAGCGCGAGTACAGACGATGGTGTGAGCTGAAACTGCTTGAAAAGGCCGGGGAGATATACGGACTTGAACGGCAGGTCAAATACGAGTTGATCCCAGCCCAGCGGGAAGCGGATATTACAGGGCCACGCGGGGGGATCAGGCGCGGAAAGCTGATCGAGCGGGAGGTCGCCTACATTGCAGATTTTGTTTACACGGACAAGAGCGGCCAGATTGTTGTCGAGGATTGCAAAGGGATGCGGACCAAGGAGTACATCATCAAACGGAAGTTGATGCTGCACAAATACGGGATCCGCATAAAGGAGACTTGATATGGCGGAAAAAAGGATGTTTGCCACTTCTGTGGTAGAAACCGATTCTTTTTATGAATTATCAATTGAATCTCAGGCGTTATATTTTCACCTTTCTATGGCGGCAAGGGATAAGGGCCTACTAAATAACGCTCGTACAATAGCCAGGGTGATTGGCGCGGATCTCAGTTGTATTGACGAGTTGATAGAACATAAATATATCGCCCAGGAAGAAGACGGCGTTTTTAGAATTATACACTGGTATGAGAACAACACTATTGGTGAAAACCACAAAAAGAGAAACAGCTATGTGTATAGAAAATGGAGAGCGGCGGTTATTGCAAGAGATAAGGTTTGCCAGAATTGTGGAAGCACCAAAAACCTTGAAGCGCATCATATAAAGCCTTTTGCAACGCATCCAGAATTAAGGCTCGATGTAAACAACGGAATGACGCTGTGTAGAAAGTGCCACAGGGGGTGGTGATATGGCGAACAGAAGAATGTTTACAAAAAAAGTGACGGACGATGATAACTTCATGGCACTCAGCTCGTCCGCGCAGGCGCTATATCTCCATTTATCAATGAGCGCCGATGACGACGGCTTTTCTAACCAGGTTTCTATATCCATGTTCAAGGCACATGCAAGCGTCCAGGACTTACAGGCTTTGTTGGAAAAGCGGTATATCTACCAGTTTGAAAACGGCGTGATTGTAATAAAGCATTGGCGCATGGCGAACGCTCTGAGGAAGGACAGGTATACGCCGACGGCTTTTCAAGAAGAATTGGCTCAATTGGGAGTTAAAGAAAACGGCTCGTACACTCGGTTGCCAAATGGTTGCCAAGAGGTTGCCAACCGTCGGCCACAGGATAGGTTAGGTAAGGATAGGTTAGATAAGGATAGTATAGGTAAGGTTAGGTCAGGTAAGGATAGGTTAGGTGAGGATAAAGTAGAGGTTATTGATAAACCTGCAGGCTCGGAACAAAGCATCCCCACACTCCCCATCCTTGATGGACCGGAGTGGTGTCCTGAACAAAAGGACCTGCAGGAATGGCAGAAGTTTTACAGCCGTGTCGACGTTATATATGAGCTCGGACGGATGCGGCAGTGGTGCCTCAGCAATCCGGCAAAAAGAAAGACCGCATACGAGATTCGCGGATTTGTAACAAAATGGCTTGACCAGGAGCAGAGGAAGGTCAGACCGCAACAGGCGACCGGCGCGGACGCTTACTACGAGATGGCACAGGAGGCGATCAATGGAACTTGTGGAAACTAAAACGGTGCTTGCTTATGTGGCAGCAGCCTTCCCAAGATATTACGCAAACGTCACGCGGGCCAGCGCGGACAGGCAGGCGATTGTTTGGAACGACGCACTTGCTGATTACAGCGTCGATGCGGTGATGACTGGCGTCAGAAGTTACATATCCGTGGACAGCAGCGGGTTTCCGCCTTCCCCTGGCCAGATCATTGAGCACATACACTTCGTGGGGAACCCGCGAGACCACAGCGGGACGGAGGCGTGGGCGCTTGTCAGGAAGGCTGTGAACGTGCCGTGGGACCAGTTTGAGGCATCGTTCGCAACGCTTCCGAGGGCAGCACAGATCGCAGTAGGAAGCCCGGAATCGCTCAAGGAACTGGCGCAGATGGACGCGCAGCGGTTTGAAACGGTGGCCCAGTCGAATTTCTTGCGACTGTATGAGGCGGCACAGATCAGGTCGAACAAAGAGCGGCGGGAGCCGTCGGCGGCGCTTGCGGTGCGGGAAAGGTTGCAGGAGGAACTGGAAGCCAGGCGGTCGAAAGACCTTCTTGAAGCCAGTGACACGAAAAAACTTGATGTTGGCAAAATGGACAGCGGGCAAAGCATTAAAGCCGGTGGCGGCGTAGAAGCGCCGGCGGACAAAATCGCTGATTTGAAAAGGCGACTGGGAGTCAATTAAGTTTGCTATCAGTGAAAACCCGTGCGCACGGTTTTGAATACCCGCAGAATCACACTTATTAATTTACACAACCCGCCTAAAATGTGCGGGGGCTACAAGAAAGGAGAGAACCCTTCCGCGTCTGGTAAGAATAAAATTCAATGGATAACCTTTTGCCCGCCGGTCTGCGGGGGCGGGCGTTTTAAGGAAGGGTGATAAAGAATGGCAGACAAGGAACATCTAAGTGTTGGAAATGATATAAGGGCTCTGGCGCTTATCAACATTCAGGATATATTTCAATTCGTCCTTACGGCAAAAGATGAAGAAATCATAGACAGATACGGAACAGAAGAAAGGGCCCTATCTGTTGCGGAGAAATATCTTGATATTGCTTTAAAGGCGGCATTATTAGAGGCCCCATTAAAAGGGTGGAGCATGAAGTATACCATGCCGGAAAAAGGAAGCGACAAACGAAGAGATTACACAGCGTATTTTTATGATTCATATAACTGCAGAGGCGAAAAGGAGAACGGGGATCCGGATAAGTGGCATTACAATGCGAGCGAGGAGGAGTGACCAATGCCGATGGACACAAAGCGGTACCCGTCTGAATGGAAAAAGATCGCGACAGAGAAAAAGAAAGCAGTCGGGTGGAAGTGCGAGGTCTGCGGCAAACAGTGCAGGCGGCCAGGGGAGAAGTTTGACACGCACAAAAGGACACTCACGGTGGCGCACCTCAATCATACGCCGGAGGATGTCAGGCCAGAGAACCTTAAGGCGATGTGCGCGCCTTGCCACTTGCGGTACGACGCTAAACACCACGCGGAAACGCGAATGAATAAGAAAAAGGCAGCGCTCGAAAAGCGCAGGAAGGAGATGGAGGATGACGCTACTTGAGGAATACAAGCAGAAACGGCGCGAGATTGACATGAAAATTAAGGAACTGGAAAGCGGCAAGTTTATCCGCTGCGGCAACGCGCGTTATGAGCACCGCGAATATGGAACGGGGAAGATCGAAGAGATCATCGCAGTAAACAGACCAAGGGAACTGCGCAGCAAGCGGTATTCCGAGTGGTGGGGCCAGATGATTAGCGCCAAAACAAAGGAGGAGCTTATTGCCAAGCTCAGGGAGACGATCGCGGATCTGCAGCAGCTTCTCGAAAGGATGGAAGAGAATGAAGTTTTGCGAACTGAAAACGGTCATTAACAGATGCACCGGAAGGCACGACAAGATTGCGGTCACAATCGGACTGGGGACCGATGCCGTAATTGAAGCCGAGTCGCCGCTGCTGGACTGCCTGGACGATTACGAGGTGGCCTGGATCGCGCCGAGCACGGTCGGACACAACACCGTAACGGACTCCGAGGAGCCGTGCATCGACGTCCACTTGAAGGAAAAGAAGGTGAACGATGTTGAGTGAGGTTGACATTGATCTTGTACAAGAAGCGCTCAAAAAGCTGTCAGAGAAAGAGCTCAAAAAGATGGAGCACTGTGTAGGGTTCGACAGCAGGAAGGTCTACCACAGAAAAGGATTTGCTTATTTCAAGCCACATAGAAATTACTTTAATCCAGGCGGAACGGACTGCGAGATATGGGCGGGGATAAAGAAAAAAGGATACGCCGACAGCGGCAGAGACGATCAGTATTATTGGCTGAATAAAGAAGGATACAACATTCTATCATGGTATGAGCAGGTTTACATCTACTCGGAAAACGCGAGAGGGAACGAGATAGACGCATCCGAGGACGTTTTGGAAGTATTGCTGGACGACCATGTGTTCTGCGGATATGGATGTTGGAACCCGAGTGGAGCGAAAAGAATCAGCGTCTTTACACGGCTGCCATATAAGCTGACATTGAGCACGCTCAAATATCTAAAAGACAAGTGCGGGTATGTTAAACATGTTTATGAAGGTGGTTGCGACGATGAAGGATTCCCGCATTGCACACACGGCTGGGTATTGACAAAAAAGTGGCTTGACGAGAACAAGGAGCGAGTAGACAAGCGCCAGCAGGAAGAGTATGAGCGACTTGACCAGATCCTGAGAGAACCGGTTGTGGTATTGTATGGAGAATAAACAGTATGAGTGGAGATCGTATTAAGCTGAAACCATGCCCGTTTTGTGGAAGGACTGACAGCCCACACATCGACAGGTATCAATCGAATGGTTGTTGGTGGGCGTATGTGGAGTGCACTGAATGCCTTGCAACGGGGCCAGTCGGCAAATTAAAAAAAGATGCAATTGAAGCATGGAACAGGAGATCTAATGAGTAACAGCGAATTAATCAATTGGCTTAAGAAGAAGGCCGAAACAGTACCGATGCCAGGGGCGCGGAAAATGTACGAGGCTGCGATACAGGCACTGGAAGCACAGAAGGACATGGTCAGCCGGAAGACGGCAAATGTCGCAATATGTAACGCTTGCGGAAAGATAGACTGCGACAAGATGGACAAATGCGAGAAGTTGCAATTGTCGCCAGCCAACTGTTCGGAATTTCCGAACAACTCAGATACCATCAGCAGAGAAGCTGTTGCGGATGCAATCAATGGAATTGAGTGTACCAGACACACTACTTGGTATGAGTTTTACCAGAAGGTGATGACCGCTGTGGAACAGTTGCCGCCTGCCGAGCCAAAAAATGGAGTGATTGAACAGATAAAGTGGGAGCGTGATGTAGCTATAGAACAGCTCAAAAAACTGGGATATGGCTTGGGCGAAAAAATCAGAGCCGAAAATGACTGTATCAGCAGACAGGCGGCGATTGACCGCATTTTAGCCACGGGGTATGCAGACCAAATCAAAGACAACCTGCTGTTGATTTTGAGGTTACTGCCACCTGCACAGCCCGAGATTATACGGTGTAAGGACTGCAAACATAATCCGAAATATGAATGGTTTGGGTGTCCAATGTCGCATTTGAGCGAAAAGCAACGCCCCGAAACGGCATGGTGTTGGAAGGCGGAAAGGAGAACCGATGAGCGATCTGATTGACAGACGGAGTGCGATTGATGCGCTGAATGAGTATTTTGACAGGATTGGAAAGCTGAAAAGGAGAGGACTGAACAAAGGAGAAAAAGCAATCAGATTAGATACGGTCGGAACAATCAATTCGTTACCGCCTGCACAGCCAGAAACCGCAACAGTAACTATTGGCAGGACAAGGGGTGACGTGACAATGTGGTACAAGTGTGATGCTTGCGATGAGCCGGTTGATCAAAATGACAATTATTGTAGAAATTGCGGAAGGAAACTGAAACATGAATGATGACACGATTAGCAGACAGGCGGCGATAGATGCGCTGCATATGCACCTTATGTATCGTATGGGTACAGATAGCAACAAAAAACGGCTTGATGAATGGATCAATAATCTGCCGCCAGCAGAGCCGAAGAGGGGAAGATGGATTTATAAAACCGATTTAATAACCGCTCCAACTGGTTATTGGGAATGTTCAGAGTGTAAAGAAGGAAGACTTCTTTATGAAGCGAACTTCTGCCCTAATTGTGGAGCGGATATGAGAGGAGAACGGGATGAAAGAACTGATTAAGCGTCTCGAGAGAGTGATAGCAACAGGCGCACACGATAAGGATGGCATGCACCCGATTAGTGCGGAGGCAGTGTTGGAAGTGGTGAAGCAGCTGTCCGAACATGGCACGAACTTGGCAGAGGTTGGCACGGACTGTATAAGCAGACAGGCGGCGATAAGTGCGATTGACGAATGCTACTGTGGAGGAGAGGACTCGTGCGGTGAACCGTGGATATACAAAGAGAACGCAGTTGAAGCGATCCAGATGATTGAGCCGATATTGCCCGCAGAGCCGAAGAGAATCAGAGCAAAGTGGATTGCTACAACGGCATTACAAGAAGGCCAAATAACGTGGAGAGACTATAAGTGTTCAAACTGCTCGCATCACAGAGGAAAACCGATGAACTACTGCGAAGTATGCGGAGCAAAAATGGAGAGGTGACAACATGAGCCTAAGAGAAGAACAATGCAAAAAGGTGTGCCGCATATTGGACAATGTTTTGGCGAACAGACCCACAGAAAGAGATTCGCTCATTGTTGCTGTTAGGAAAGCATTCGCAGAACCGCAAGAGCGCACAGGGGAGTGGATTTTAGACCGAAGCGGAGCATATTGCTGTAGCAAATGTATGGAGCCTTGTGCAACGTACGTGATGATGAAACCTAGAGACAAATTTTGCAAGATGTGCGGAGCGAGGATGGAGGTGGAGCATGAGTAACATTAGATTTTATATTCCTAGTGATGAAACAATCCCTACGGACTTAAGACTTTACGTTGACGATGTGTATGTAACCTATGAACGAACAAATAATGGCTTCCTCTTCCGTATCCTTTTGGATGATGAAGCCGATGCGCTGAAAATCGCAGAGGAAATAGTAGCGCAGATGAAACGTGAGCATGATGAGTCACAGCACGGGGTGTCATGGCGGACGGTTTCACTTAAGGTAATACCACAGGATGAGCGGTATAAAATCGACACGCTGGTCGAGTGGATATATCGAGTCCGTGATTCGTATTGATGGAGGTGGACAATGAGCAAGATTAAATTAAAACCTTGTCCGTTTAGGGTACACGGTGAACGGAGAGCATCACTGACTGTAGCGGGCGAATACTTCTACAACGAAACATTCATGCCGTGCATGGGTAAGGAATGTGCTTGCTTCCATGAAAATTCGGTTGATGCGTACTGTGACCGAAACGGCACATTTATGACGATGACAAAAGAGGTAACGGAATGAGCAATAAGTTTTACAAATATGCCTACTGGATTATCTGCACTATTGGACTGATTAAATTCTTTTTCGGATGAGAGGTGACGGAATGAGTGAAGCAATAGCGTTTATAGCCGGAATGGTGGCGATGGGCATAGTGTGGTTCATCAACGATAACTCCCCAAGAACGTCTCCATATCGTAGAGGATTTGAGGACGGATACAGAAAAGCAATGAAAGATTATGAGGCAGAAGGGAGAGAGGAATGAGCGACACAAATTTTAAGATCAAGGTAGAAACAGAAGGCATGGAAGAAGCACAGGAACAGATCGAGATGCTTGCTGATGCTTATGATGGATTTCCTGCACAGGTGACGATTAAGAACTGCAAGAACTGCACATTCAACATTTACCCGACACAGATGCGGACTGTAGAAGGGGAAGGGAGCGAGACATGATTTTAACGATTATCACTTTATTAGCAATCGCCATTGGCGTAGCGATGATTCGCAATGATAAGTACGAGGGAATTGTCTATGGAGAAGGACTTCTGGTTACTATATGCGGTGGGCTTATAGCGTTTATCATGGCAATCGTCATTATCTGCGCTCACGTAGGTGTAGATGCCGTAATTGAGGAGAACAGAATCGAATATGAATCACTTTGCCAAAGATATGAAATTGTTACGTCAGAATATGAGGATGTATCCAAATCGGACGTAATCAAGGACATATCCGAGTGGAACAAAAAAGTCTACGGTTACAAGCATTGGGCATACAACCCTTGGACGAATTGGTTTTACTCTAAGCGAGTTGCGGATGATATGAAGATGATTGAGAGGTAATCGAAGGGAGCGAGACATGAGCAAGAAATACATCATAACAATCAAATCCGAATATGAGGATACCACAAGGGGCATCATGGTTCTTGGAGCAAGAGACAGCAATCTGTTTGTGGACACGGTTAATGTGGATGACCTTGAAGAACTCAACTCCGACTACATCAACGAGCATTTCGGAGACCTGCAAGACACGGCATACAAGAAAGGACTGGAAGACGGCAAGCAGACCGCTGTTGGGGCGGCAGAACTACGTGAGAAATTAGAATATCAGCGAGGACTGAAAGACGCATGGGAGGCGGCAAGGAAGATCGGCCACGCCAGCCAAATGAAATTGAAGGAGATGGGATTCGATTTCACCGACAAAGACTGGTGCTACAATCCAAGCTGGTACGTGGTGATGAATTACACAGCATCCGAAGCAATCGAAAAGCTGAAAGCCTACGAAGAAAAGAAAGCCGATGACAAGATCGAGGTCGGGGATGAGGTCATCTATAATGGAACGACAAAGTGCATTGTGGTTCGACCAGAGGATGACGAAAGATATGCCAGTCTGTTTGACAGTGATGGGACTCATTACTCCGCAGACCATCGTGAGTGCAAAAAGACAGGCAGACACTTCGACATCAGCAAGATACTGGAGGAAATGAAGAAATGAAAAAGATAGTGGCAACATGGGTATTCATAATCACAATCTTGTGTATTATTGCTATTTCAGCGACCGGATGCAGAGAGGCAGATCGTGTATCTCACAATATCAGCAGGCAGGCGGACAACTTCAATGTCACGCGCCGGCTGACCGTATTCAACATGCGGACGGACAAGTGCATCATGCAGATGACAGGGAAAATGTCTATACAGAATGAAGGCAACAACGAGATTTCCGTGATCGTGGAAGTGGACCGGAAGCGAAACATTTACCAGAAGCACCTGATCTATCTCAACGAGTGGACGATGTACACCGTAGAGGATGTGAGCGGAGCAAACGTGAGTAAGTACGCTTACGAGGTGGAATTCATGCCGCAGACCCTTAGACCCGTTAGAATCACGTCTGATGAATTAAGCCAGGATATTGAACAGATTTACAACAACGAAGAGGAGGAAAACGAATAATGAAAAGAAGAAAAGATAACAAAACTGCGTGGTTGATTGTTGCGGCAGTTTATGTTGCGGTCATCCTGCTGAGTATTGGGGTTACGGCGGCACTCGTCAAAATCGTTTGCTGGGCGTTCGGGCTTACGTTCATGTGGCGGTACGCTATCGGAGTATGGGCACTGATATGTCTTTTGGGAAACATTTTCAAAAATGGGAGCAAGTCATGATAAAAAGGCTCATAACACACATCAAGCGGTGGAACAAGTGGAGAAAGCACTGTGCTAATGGATGGCTACATAAAATCTCTGTATTGTTTGGCGGGCACTCCCCGACATTCAACATCACGCTGACTGACGAAGAGTTAGAGGAACTTGAACAGGCTTTAATAAAGGCGATGAAAGATACACCAGTGCAGATTTTAAAGGATGATTATTATGAAAGCGATAAAGGTGCATCCGGTTAATTCGGGAACTGTAATTCTTTGGGGCGATAACGGCAACAAAAATTTGACCATAACTAAAGGGCAAAATTGTGTTGCTACTCTCATAGCATTTGATAAGAGACAGATATGGGAAGTTTACCCGTATAAGAGAAGTTCAACTGACACGGAGTATTGCTGCGCATGTGAACGCGGCAATGTATATATCAGGCTTATGCCGCTTGATTGGAAAAGGATTTTCGGTGCAGACATTATAGAGAAAGCGAGGAATGACGAATGAAACTTACAGTGAATATTAATCCGAAAGATGTGATCGCAGTCACACATGCAGACGACGGCCGGGCGGTCCTGTCATTTGGATTAGAAACCGACGGCGGGTGCAATGTTGAAATTGCGCTGACAGTCGAAGAAAAGGCTGATGACGTTATCAGAGCAATGGAATTTGAGGATGCAGTAGCGTCCGATTTTGCCGAATTTGACAAACTGAAAAATCCTGACTTTGAAATGGGCGGCCGGATCAAACAGAGACTTGAAGAACTCGGCATGTCTCAGCGGGAACTTGCTAAAGCCTGCAAAGTCACCGAAGTATCAATGAGCAGATACGTTTCCGGAGACCGGACACCGAAAGGGCCGATCATTTCCCAGATAGCAAGGACCCTGGGCGTTACATCTGACTGGCTGCTTGGAATGAAATAAGGAGGAAATTGATGCGGGGGAGTAAAAGTATGCAGAGTGAATCAAGCAAATGGTATGAGATCGGCAAGAGGGCGGTAGAAGGAGCGCAGGCAGGAGTAAACAGGGAGAATTATCACATTATGAGCGAACAGGAAGCCAAGGATGTAATCCTTAATGATCCGAACGGTAATATCCTTAAGCGCATGGAAGCAATTGCCGTGGCGCGGTCGATCCTGGGCGAAGACTGCACCATGAAAGATATTTGGAAATGGGCAGAAAAGTGATATAATAAAAAAGTACCAGATTCCGAGCAGCTTTTTCTGAATGCTTCACTGCTCACCTCAAAGGCCCGCGCCGTGCTTGCGGGTCTTTTTTATTGCATTAAATACGCATAAAAGCGTACAAAATAGACAATAAACGGCGCTTATCTTTGTGCGTTCTGTTAATTGCAAAGTACGCTTAAAAGCGTATAATGTAATCATAAAGTAAAGAACGCACAGGCGCGAAGAACGCCAGCCGCCGAGGGCCGAAGCCCCAGCGGGGAAGCGCGAAGGCCGGAAGGGAGTATAAAATGACAAGATATTCGGCATATTACGGAAGCTGGGCAAAAGGGAACATGACAAGGGTTGAGTTTGGCGAGGAAATAGGAATCAAATATTTGACAACAACGACGGATCGCAAAGTCGCATATAAGAAAGCGCAGGAGGCGGCAAATAGATCCGGTGAGGCCGTAACCATGATAATCGAAAAACCCTCATCGCGCGGGTTAGAAACAAGAACGGAGGAAATTTTACCGGAAAAGTAAATCATAGCAGCAGGGCGGGGCGCAAGGCCCCGCACACATAAAACCGAGGAGGAAACAAAAATGACAAAGCAGGAACTGATCAAGAAGACCGGCAACGAGGAGCAGGCAGCATACGCGATGGAGATCCTTTTGAAAAACATCAAACCCGCCTTCCTGGAGATGGCAGTCAAGGCGGAGATCAAGGGGCTCACGGAGCAGCTCGAGAACCTGGTCAAAGAGGGCCTGGTTTGGAAAGACGGCAACACATACAGAGTACGGTGGGCGGCCGAATACGAGCCTTTTGGAAACGAGCCTGGATCCAGATGGCACGCGACTCCTGAGCAGGAAGCCGAGTCGGAAGCGATCCGCGACAGGCTCAACAAGGCAAACGCCTTGATTTACACGCGGAACCGCACAATCAGCCTTATAGCTGTAAGGGTATAAACCGGAGCACACACAACACCCGCCCCGGAGGTCACGAGGGCATAGGAGGATTTTACATGGACGTATTAAGAACATGGGTTGATAAAGATAGCAGACAGGAACGCGCAAAACTTTATCGAAACATTGACCCGGAAAGCATCTGCATAGTGGGGCATACTATCTATTTTGCACACGTCGGGTGCCACAAAAAGGGAACTACTACAATGATTGAACACTATCGAATTGAACTTACTGACTGTCCTTTTTTTGTAACCGATTCAGAGGTGATAAAGCAGGAAATGAAGCGCTTTAATTTTACCGGTGATTTGGGATATTACAATCAGACTGCGGAACTGAAAAAATGACAAAAACCCGCCCCGGAGGTTACGACGGCAGAAAGGGGAGAACAAAATGAAGAATAACGCATACTTTGAAGAGCTGATCCGAATCGCGGAAGAATACGAAAAGAGGCACAGCGCCCACAAGATTCTAAAGGAAAAGATCATCGATGAGAAAGGCTGGGACAGCGAGGAGCTCAAAGCATGGTACGAGGAGGAAAAGGAGCAGTACAAGTACCCGATCAGCGAAGGGGCAAACAAGGCATACAGGGCATGGAGATGGAGCGACACCGACGAGGTAATCATGGAAGACTTCACCTGGGACAGAGAACGGCACGATTTCATAGAGACCCTTCGGAAGGCGGGAATTAAAACCATGGTGGTCACAAACAAGTCGACCGGACTCATGGAGGACCTCCACGGATACGCAGCAGAAGGTTGCACGATGCTGGGGCTTTGCACAATCACCAAGAAGAGCCGGAGATGGGGAGACGAAGAGGTAGAGACGATCCATGGCATTCGATTCGCGATCAACTAAAGGAGGAACACTATGAACATTGCAGAAAAGATGGAGCGGGATGCAAGGCTGATGACGAACCTGGCGGATTGGATCGGGAAGCACGGAAACGTGCTCTCCGACCGACAGCGGAGCAACGCATACTGCGGGGTTCGGATCAGGGAGATCGACTGGCGGGGGAACCGGTACGAGGTGGTAGACGTAGACGGCATGACCTGCCAGATCAGCCGAATAGGGTAAGTCAGGAGCGGCCGTTTTGCCTGGTCAGATTTGCACAGTTCTGGCGGCTGATCCTTGGTGGTTTTACGATTCAGAATAAGTGGATTAATGTGCAACACAGAGGTAACATGCACATAACGAAAGCAGAAACTACGCCCACAAAGGAGGCCAAACATGAAAAAGACAAGCACAAAGACAACCTTCAAAATGAACGGCTGGATTTACACCTACAACGAGCCCATGACAAGCAACTGGGGATGGCCTGAAGGACGCAAGGGCGAGAGAGTAAGGATCCTGAAAAAGCAGATGCTGCAGCTTCTCAAAGAGCGCGACTACTTCAAAACCCCTTACACCGAGGAGCCCGCAGAAGCCCCGCAGACGGCGGAAGAAAAGCCGGTCGAGGAAGTAGAGGAGAAAGCCACGGAAACAGCGCAGGAGAGCGCAGACGAGGCCACAGAGGAAGAAAAAACCGGTCTTACGGTTTCGGTTCCACTCAATGCGGTCGGCGCCGTGAACCTCACGAAGCTCCTTGAGGCCAAGGGAAGCCTGATCAAGAAGGCGCTGGGCGCCGACGACATCCGGTTCGTAATTAACGAGAAGGATCATACGGTAGAGTTCCCCTGGTGGAACGACATCGATGCCTTTATGAACAAGCCGGAGGAGCTCACCGCATATACGACCTTCATTGCATACCTTTGCAAGATGAGCAAGGACGCCAAGCGGATCACCGCAAAGCCCGCCGAGGCCGAGAGCGAGAAATACGCATTCCGGTGCTTCCTGCTCCGGCTGGGGTTCATCGGACCGCAGTACAAGAACGCGAGGAAGATCCTGCTGCAGAACCTTTCCGGGTCGGCGGCTTTTGTGACCAAGGAGAAGGCGGACGCATTCAGCACCGCGCAGAAGGCGAAGCGGGACGCGACAAAGGAGGAGTGGTAAAGCATGAGATACAGGATGCAGGTGAAAGAAACGATAGCAAGGCCGAATATACTCGGAAATCATTCGATGCCAGTTTACTCATACCGATGGCGGGATTTGTATGCCAGCGACGACAAAGAAGCATTGGAGAAAATGATGCCAAAAGATAAAAATTACCGGATCTATGACACAAGGAGGGGGATGAATGAAAACCTTTAAGATGCAGTACATCAAAAACGGCATGGACGGGGTAATGCTTGTCGCGGCAAAAGACCGATGGGACGCGATCAGGATTTTTCTGAAGCGGGTCGGAATGCATCGGATCAGGGACCTGGACTACTTTCACGACGAGGAAGTGGCCGCGAGGGGAATTACATGTTTTGAATGCCCGTATTATGTAGACATTGACAATGAACCGGCTCGGTGCGGGCTTGATCGGAACCCGCTAAAATGCAGCCGTAAGGTGGTCAATAACTGACAATTACGACGAGGAGGTGACGGTATGAACAGGCAGGAACGGATCAACCGGCAGATCAAAAGCCTGCGGGAGAGTTTTCCCGCGGGCTGCCGCGTGGAACTTCTCCGGATGGACGACGACCAGGCACCGCCGGTCGGGACGCTGGGGACGGTGGTCGCAGTCGACGACATTGGAACGATCCACGTGAAGTGGGACAACGGAAGCAGCCTCGGTGTGGTGCTTGGTGTGGACGACTGCAGGAAGGTCAATTACTGACAGTTTCTCACGCACATTTTTGGTGGGTTTATGAATCGAATTATGTGGATTTC
>JAEEGL010827495.1_pt1 | contig 38488 bp, 17 predicted proteins | sample 9134231 | NCBI WGS metagenome assembly JAEEGL01 (sample SAMN16246548, study PRJNA631951) | gut metagenome | biome: gut microbiome; feature: rumen; material: fiber-attached | host: Bos | place: Iran: Karaj | collected 2018-10
AGAAGTGTCCGATGAAACGCGCGTCCGGGAACTCCTTGTTCACGACATTCTTCATCGCCCAGTACACATTCTCGATGTGCGAAAAGTCGGCCACCGTATCGAGCGTACCGAACGCCTGCGGCACATGGAACATGTAGCCTGGATAGAAGAACTTGTACTTGTTCTCCCACCACCATTCGCCGCCCTTCGCGCCGAGATCCTTGCCCTTGAACTGTTTCTCCATTATCTCGCGGGCGTATTTCATCTGGTTCGCGACGATGTCCTTGCGCCCGTCGAAGCCGAACACGAGATACGCGCCCTTGTCGAGATTGATGCCGAAGACCTTGGAAACGTGCGTCTTCGTCTCCGTCTCATCGTAAAGGCGCATGGCGCACGGCCCGAGCCGCGAACGCATGAGCGTCGCGCCGGCCTGCATCGCCGTATGGAAGTCCTTGAAGATATAGGCGCGAAATTCGCGGGCCTCAGGCTGCGGGTGCACCTTGAGCGTCACTTCGGTGATGACGCCGAGCGTACCTTCGCTGCCGAGGAAGAGCATCGTAAGATCGGGACCTGAGGCGTGCCGCGGCACGGGGAGCGTACGGATGATCTCGCCCGTGGGCGTGACCACCTCAAGCGACATCATCATGTCCTCGATCTTGCCGTACTTCGTGGAAAGGACGCCCGTTCCGCGATGCGCGAGAAAGCCGCCGATCGTCGCGCAGGCGATAGAGGCCGGCAGGTGCATCGTGGAGAACCCTTCCTTGTTGCAGTTCCATTCCAGATGCCGCGCGATGATGCCGGTCTGGCAACGGACGGTGTAGCTTTCCTTGTCCACGCCGTAGAACTTGTTCATCCTCTTCATGTCGAGGATGATGCCGCCATATACAGGCAAGGCGCCGCCTTGCGAACCCGATCCGCCGCCCCACGGCACGACCGGTATCTTGTACTGGTTTGCGATCTTCATCACCTTGGCGACTTCCTCGGTAGAACCGGGATGCACGATGAAGTCTGCCTGCGGACAGGGTTTCCCGCGGTCATGCCACATCTCAGGAATCCAATAGTAGTCGATGGAGTGGCCGAACTTGTCGGCAAACTTCACGTCGACGTTCGCGTCGCCCACGGCATCCGTGAGTTCTGTCCGAATCATCTCGAACATGTAGCTGTCAGTCTTTATTTTCATCGCAGTTCCTTGCATTGCTTTCGGATGGCGCATATTATACTACACGCCCTGTGAGATTTGCGCGGAAATATTTGAAAATATATGACACGATTTGAGAATAACTATATTCTGGGACAAACGGCGAGGTCCTCATTGAGGACTTCGGCACAAGGTATTTACATCAAAACATTTCCTGCACGACGGAAACCGGCGTCACTTGAGCAACGTGATGCCTCCAACGGCTTCTGCCCATTCAAACGCCTTGTGCCAGTAGTTGCACGTAAAACCGGTCGCACCGAGATACTTGGCCTGCTCAATGTCCTTGAGCGAATTTACGCCCCACAGCCTGAATTCGAGACCCGCCGCGCGTACGGCGTCCGCATCGGCCCTCGTCATTACGCCATAAGTCGTGGGGCATCCCGGGCAATAAGTGTTGAAGCCGGCCTTCTTGCATTTCTCGATATGCTCCTTCACGTCGAATCCGCCTTTCTTCGGAAGCGACACAAGCCACACGGTACGGTACTTGGGATAGCGAGCCTTGAAATCCTTGAGCGCCTCGTATTTGCCGGAAGATACTACTATGTTGTCCTCGGAAAGTCCGGCCTTCTTCACCGCCGCATCGAAAATGTCGGCGTACTGGGGCGAATATCCCTTTATCTCGGCCTGCAGCACCCCGTGCTTCGGGACTACGGCCAGCACCTGGTCAAGAAGCGGTATCCGATAGACCTTCCCTGACCGGTTTTCCGGTTTGGCCGCGCCAGGCGAAGCGCCACCTGCGAGATTCAGCGTGGCTACGTCTTCAGGGGTGAGGTCAACGATGTTCTTTTTGCATCCCGTGTAGGACTTGAGCTCTTTCCTGGCATGGATGCATACCATCTGCCCGGCCTTCGTGTGGTGGAAGTCCGTCTCGACCCATGTCGCACCCTCGTCATATGCGCGCCGGATCGCCTCCACGGTGTTTTGCGGAACATCCTTGTCCCACATCCCGCGATGCGCGATGTTCCGCATCGACAACGTAGGCCCTTCCGGCAACGGCCACGTCACTTCGCCGTCCGCAGAGATCGACACCTTGCGGCGAAAGTCAAGAAGCCGGCTTCCTGGGCAATGTCCGTACGGGAAACCGGAAAATACCGGGCAATCAAGCGTCTGCGCGAACTTCCCGAAAAACTCGACGAGCCGTTTGCGCTCATCGCCCTTGTGGCGGAAATCGGCAAACACGACCGCCGCCGCGCCGGAGAGATGGCCACCGTCGCGCATCTCCTCAATGCATGAGATGACTTTATCCGCAGTATACTTTTTTGCGGTGCATTCAAGGAACACCACCCTTCCTTTCGCGGATGGCGCAAGACCATTGACGCAGAGATGATGCATCCGCATGACATGCCCGCCCATCGGCAGGCCGCTAGCGGCGCCGGCCTTGAGCACCTTTACCTTCAGCGGCCGCATGGGGCCGCCGTTCATCATCGTTCCGAACCATTCGCGGGAATCGTCGTTCCAATGCGTCATCGACGAGACCATGGGGCCGGAATACGGATGCCCCACACCCTTTGCCAGCATCGTGTTCACGACAAGCGTCACATCGCTGAAACCGATCACGCGCATGTCGCGCTTGCGCAGCTTCTCCCAATCGATCAGCGACAGGACATCCGCGGCGCCATTCCCGCCCCGCGCAAAAAGCAGAAGGTCGATTTCCGGATCAAGCCACGCCTCGGTGAACAGCTTCGCCCGGACGTCCGCCGGTGCGACATTCGGTCCCTTCACGTTGGGCATCGTCTTCACTCGATATCCGCATTGGACGAGCATGTTGGTTCCAGATGCGAGCGTCTTGCTGGGTATTATGGACGAGACGGACACCACGCCGATCGTCTTCACGTCAGCCGGGAACAATCTCGAATCAGAGGCACACTGCGCAGACATGGCACTGGCAAGCATAAGGCACGATAACATTTTCATTGCATTTCCGTTGTTGGCGTTGAATAAAAAATCACTCCTTGCGCATGCGATAGACCGGCGCCAAAGCATCGTGGATACGGCGGTAGCATGTGAAAAGATGGTCGTAGGCTGCGGCAGATGTCGCGTCAGGTTCGATCGTACGCTCTATGTGGAGACATTTGGACACCGCGTCCTTGACATCGGCGAAAAGCCCGATTCCGACACCTGCAAGCAGGCATGCGCCGAAACTCGCGTCCCCGGGCACAGGCACCGCCACAGGACGGTTGAACACGTTCGCGACTATCTCGCTCCAGACACTGGAGCGCGCACCGCCGCCGATTAGGAAGATGCGCTTTACGGGCAGCTTCATCTCCTCGAGCGTCCGATAGCAGTCGCGCAACGAAAACGCCACCCCTTCCATGACCGCCCGCGCAAAGTCGCCGCGTGTGGAAGAGATTGACACGCCCGTGAAACTGGCCCTAAGGTTCGCATCCCAATATGGGCACCGTTCACCTTGAAGATACGGATGGAAAAACACTCCATTCGCGCCCACAGGCGATGCTGAGGCCTCGCGATCAATGAGCGTGAAGAGCGAAGCGCTGGGAGGGACGCGCTCCTGCGCGTCCTCGGCCGCAGAAGACTGCGGCCCTCCCGATTGCGGCACGTAGAACGTATCCCGCAACCACCTCATGCAGAGCGCGGCGGCGTTCGTAGCGGAAACGGAATACCACATTCCCGGCACGATGTGCGAGTAGGTCAGCGTCTTCGGGTGCGGATGCGCGGCGGCAGTCATCGAATTGACATTGCCCGCCGTGGCAAGCTTGATGATAAGATCGCCCGGCTCCACCGCACCGGCCCCGTAATCTTCCACGGCGCTGTCGCTGGAGCCACAAATTACCGGCATGCCTTCGGGGAGTCCGGTCGCGGCGGCAGCGGCGGCGGTCACGCGGCCTGCGACGTCGGTCGGGGATATAATGCGGAGCATCGACGACATCTTAAGCCCGGCAAGCGCAACCAGCTCGGGGTCCCACGTCCCTTTAGTTCCCTCTGCCCCTTTCGTCCCTGGCATCGCCCACATCAGCGTGCCCTGCGCCTCGATGTAATCCGTAGCGGCGTCTCCCGTGAGAAGATACCGCACGTAATCTTTGACGAAAAGCACATGCTCCGTCTTCTCCAGGGCCTCTGGCTCGTTGGCTTTGAGCCACATCATCTGCGGCAGGGTCCACGTGGGCGCGGGCATCTGGTAGCAGGTGGAAAATATCTTCTCGCTCCATCCGGCCTTCAAGGCGTCGCATTCTGCTGTGGCGCGTTGATCCGTCCACATGATCGTGCGCCTGACCGGCCTGTAGGACTTGTCAGCCAGGACGCCGTCAAGCGCCGTTGAACCTGAAGAGCCAAGCAGCACCGCGTTGTGCGTGGAGCCGTCAAGCGCGCAGGCTGCGACCTGCTTGAGGTCGATACCCTTCGCCGCGAGTTTCCCGAGCGCGGCACATAGCGAACCCCACCAATCGGCGGGCTCCTGTTCGCTCCATCCGGGATGGTCGTGGCTTGTCGCATACTCCACCGACGCTTCGCCGGCGAACGTACCGTCCACGTTGAGCGCCGTGACCTTGCAGCCACCCGTTCCGTAATCTATACCAAGCAGGAATCCCATCTGTCGCCTTATATTTGCCATATTTTCTACAAGGGAAATTGCCGTCACCGATCATTGCGGCGGGCGCGAAGGAAAAACGGCGTTGGACGCGGTCCCGTATCCTTCGCGTCAGGAATAGGCTGCCAAGAAGTCTCACGTGCCAAGCGAGCGAGATCCGGCATCTCCGCGAAATGGAAGTTGCCGTATGCGACCGTATCGGCTGGCGGATTGACGAGTAGCGGCGTGGCGCCCACCGTAATGTTGCGCACGATATGGCTCACCTGGTTTGTGTACAACAGATCCGCGATGCCTGGATAGCGCGTTGAAAACGGCGCGTTTGTGATGCACACGTCTTTCAGGCAAGGTTCGATCAGCGAGGAGCGAATCGTCGTGAACCAGTAATTGGTCGGATATATGTTGATGGACATGCCCTTGTTGCAGTCCACGAACAGGTTGTTGTCGATCACGTGCAACCTTCCGCCGCAGGACTGTATCGCCCCGAAATGTCCCGTTCCGCAATTCTCGAAACGGTTGCCATAGACGGTCTGGCCGGAAATGTTGCCGTCGAAACGTACCGCCGCCTGGCCGCATGGAATCTTGTCCGAGACGCGCCCGATGTTCCGCCAGGTGTTCCAGCAGTACCGGTTGCCGAAGTAGGAGGCGTTGTAGTAGATGTCCACGCCGCCCTGGTCGTCGGATTCCAGCAAAACGTCCTCGACAAGATTCGATACTATGAAGAAATCATTGCCCTCCAGGCGCATCGCGCTCGACGGGGAATCGGTGAAATAGTTGTGGCTGACCTCCGTTCCCACACCGATAAGATGCAGATGCGGAGCATACGTGCGGCGGCGGCGTTCCACGGTGGCGAAACTGTTGTTGGCGACAAGGTTGCCGGAGTGTTCGAGCGTCTTGCGCTCGCCACCGGAAACATCGAGTGCGCCGTGCCCGAACACGCGAAACACATTGTCGGATATGGTCGTATTCCGGCAACGGCTGGCCGTCATGCCGTTCGCGCCGAAACGCCGCACCACGTTGCCTGCGAAAACGCATTCGCGGCAGTCCTCCATCACTACGCCCATGCCGCGTCCGTATTCAAGCGTCAATCCCTCGATACGAACGTCATGAAGATCGCGCAGGCGAATGAACGGCGCGGAGAAAGCAGAGAGCGTAAACTGCGCCTGGACGCCATTGGCGCCCTTTGGCCAGACGTAAAGTCTTCCGGCGGCACGGTCCAGATACCATTCGCCGGGCGCATCGAGCGCACAGAGGGCGTTTAGCAGGAAGAAGGTCTGCCCCACGCGTGGCCGTATGGTCCGCATACGGTCTGGATTGCGGACGAGCGTCCGTATGCCCAACGTGCCGGCTTTCACGTCCACATTGGTGACGGACGTCGTAAGGTCGGCCCAGAAGTTGTACCAGAACCCGGTGGCGGCAAGATCCGGCTCCTTCGCCCACGCGGAGAGATCGCCAATCGCGGCGCGGAAACATGAGTTGGAAGTTTGACCTTCGCCCAATGCCTCGATGCGCAGCCAACCTTCGTTGGGATAACGGGCGGGCATGAGCAGGTCGCCGTCTTGATAGAGATCGGTAATGGCAGGCGGAAGTCCGCGATGGTCGGGATCGCGGTAGTATCCGTATTGCTCCATCGGTTCAAGCGCGTCGCCCGCCGCGCTTGCGTCAAAGCAGCGCACATGCTCCCTTGCCGCAGACGGAATTCGCGAAAGTATCTTCGGTTCGAAGGTGGCGGACACTTCAGGCAGGACAATACCGCCATCAAGTACAGGCCTTTCCTCTCCATAGGCGCACCATACAACCGGACGATCAGGTTCGCCAGAATCCTCCGCCGTCAATTCCAAGGTGTCCTTGACGGAATACCGTCCGCCGCGCAGACATACGGCAACACCGCCAGGCGGTAGTCCTCCCGTGCGCCGCATGGCACGTACGGCATCGCGAGCCCGCGTCAACGTGCGGAACGGCCTCGCCTCAGATCCGTCGGCCGCATCATCGCCGCCCGGAGCGACGAAGAACCGCCGCGACGGCATCGAGCGCGAGACAGAAGCCCCTTTCTCGCAATGGGCCGTGAATTCGGCAGATTGCCCCAGTTCCCTGCGAATATGCGGAAAGACGCGCAAATCCATCGAGAGCAGTATTTGGCGGACATCATCCGCAAACGACTTCTGTCCTGCGCGTTCGGCAGTCTTGATCAACTGCAAGGCAACGTAAGGCAGATGGCTTGCGTTCCGCTCGCGCAAGGCCGCAAACTCGTCCTTGAGATCCGCAAGCACGTATTCGGCAAAACCGTTGAGCAAGGCTTGCTCACGGAAACGGTCGTTGAACGTGTTGGCCGCGACCTCGCCACCACGCGACTTGCGCAGCCTAACGAGCAGATCATCGCGCACGCGGAGCGCTTCAGGCAGATTCTTCGACGAGAGCAACGCCAGGCACAATCCTTTATCCAACGTCAACGCCAGGAAATCCGAATGAACACCTGCCTTGGCCCGCCGGATCATCTCGGGGGGCGGAATGTCGCCTCGTTCAATGCGCGCAACAAGTTGCGCAAAGTCCGGAGTGTCCGGCTCGAATGCGTCGCCGGGGGCGAATGCCGCCACTTCCGCAGCCGTTATTCCGCGCGTCCAGACAGTCGCGCGATCCAGCAGGAACGGCATGGAAAGGATGCCATAGCTCTCACCGGGTATGCCGGTCCTGACGCGCCGGTCGTGCGGGTGGAGGTAGTTCCCGCTATACGGTGCGGACGCCACTTCGCGTCCATCCACGTAGAGGCGGGCGACACGGCCGTTCCATGTGGCAGCTACGCGATGCCAATAACCCGGCTTGACGGAACCGGGCGGCGCATCGAGCGCCCAGGCGCGTTGCCTGGGGCCAATGCCGATTTCCAGGAACGGATGGTATGTGCCCTGCTTGACATCCGGTCTCAGGCACAAGCGAAAACCTTCGTAAAAACCGTTGCCCACGTTCATTACAAGCCGTTCGCGGGCTTCGCGGAATATGGGGGCTTCCGGCTTGATGAATACTGCCGCCGAAAATGCGTTGCCGGGCGGCGCGAACGGCGCGCAGCCGTGAATGTGTCCGCTAAGCTTCAAATCGACGCCTGGGGTCGGGCGCCTGCGCAAAAGCAACCTGTCTATCCATATCCCGTTGGGGCTCTTCGAGCCGGACACATACGCGGGGCCTGTGAACTTCACGGAAAGATAGGCGTCATACCAGTTCGGGTCCACGGCAAGCCCGTCGCACAGCATGTGCCAGTCGCCGAAACGAAACGACATGTGCCAGTCGCCCGGGATCCAGAACATTCCCTCGGGACCGACCCAACCTTCCCCAAGACGGACCCAGTGGTACTTCTCGTCGGAAGCGGCCATGCCGGAAGTGATCTTGAACACGCTGCTTCTCTTCGTGTTGCCGTCGTATATGCCGCATGACACGGGGAATCCACGGTGTTCGGAATCGGGCTTGCCAAGTTTCCACACCATCGCCCGCCCCGTCTCGGAATCGGGATCGTCTACTTTCTTGCCGTTGGGAGAACCGCTGAGCCGGTGGTAGTCCGCACAGCGGATTTCGCTGTCCGGCACGCCGACGACATCAGCCGGAATATCCTTGAACCGCAGATTGAACAGCTCGAACTCCGTCTGGATGTTCTTCAGCATCTTCTTTCTTGCAGGCTCAGGTATCGTGGCCGTCTGCGCGTATTCGCGTCCGTACGCAAGATAATCACTCCTCGCGGCTTCAAGTTCCGCCGTTGCCGAAGGTATCTGTCCATAGACGCGCACAAGCTCGCGCGACACGGAAGAGAGCACGCGCGCCATGCGCGCACGGGCGCGTCCCGGTCCTTCGGCGATGTAGGCGGACTTCACCATTTCGCGGAACTTCTCCCAATTCTCGCGCGTACGCCACGGCAGGATGCGCTGATGCCATTGCCGTGGCGTCTGGGCGGGATTATTCGATTCGATCGTGCGCAGGAACTGCAGCGCCTTGAACATCGCGTCTGCACTCTTGCCGTATACACGGCAATAAGTGCGGATCAGCCTGTCGACATCCTCGTCAGGGTTTGTGTACAGCCTGGAAAGCAGATAGTAGTTCAGTTCGTAGAACGGTTGCGGCATCACGCCCTTGCGTTCCGACTCCATGAACATGTCGTCAAGGCCGTTGTCCGCGAAAAACTTGGCGTCGGCCTTGATCGCATCCGGCGAGAACTCGGGGAAGTCGCCGCAGTACGATCCGCCATAAAGCATGTAGTCCCATACCTGCACGTGGCGCGCAAGACCGAGCCATTCCTTGAGTATCGCGGACTGCTTGTAGTTGAACGGTTTCGACGTTATCGGCCGCAGATGCTCCGAGTTGCCGTACAGGTCGCACCACCATATGACGACATTAGGCGAGGGCTTTATCGTGCCGGGCTTCGGCGGATGTTCCGTCGACACGTAGGCGAACGTGCGAACAAGCACGTCGGGATATTTCTTCGCCGCCTCGTCGGCGATCCAGTTGATGAATTCGAGCTGCAAGCCGGCGTCGCCGCCGTTGTAGTTTTCTCCATGCCCTTCCATCGGGCCTCGCGTATAGCGGGCTATCGCCTTCTTGCATTCAGGGCACTCGCACAGGAAATTCATGTTGTCCTGCTGGGTGAAATCGTAGACTAGCGGATAGTTGTCGGGGTATTTCCGCCTGTCTTCGGCGATGAACGAGAGCAGTTTCTCGAGGCACAGCCGCCTGACCTCGCGGTTCGACATGCAGAGCTGTCCCGTAGGCTTGAATTGGCGCTTGCCGCCGATCATCGAATAGTATTCAGGGTGGTCCTTGAAGTACTTCTCCGGCGGAAGATAGCAAAACGAAGAGTGGCAGAGATGCGTAATGCCCCTGACGTCGCGAACCTCGTACGAATCGCGGTGGCAACCTTCAAGCTCGTCCGTGAAAGCCAGGCGTCGCCTTGTCGCCCAGCGTCCCCAAGCGTTACCCAGGGATGTATAGACGTCCGCCTTGTAGATGGCTGGTTTCACAGTGACATCCGCAACCGGAATTTCCAGACCGGGATTGAAGTCGAACGGGTCGTCGTCGCCATCAGGCGTAAGGTAGTGGTAGCCGCAATACCGTTCCGCGAAATCGGTTGCGGCATACGCAAGCCCCATGCCGGATATCGCGTATACGAATGCCCGGCCGGGAATGGTCTTCAAACGCCAGTCGCCGCGCCGCAAGCCGTCCGGCAAACAGCCTGCCTCGGCGGCGGCCTTTGTCTTGCCGAGATAGACCGCCGCCGCCAGCGAGGACGGTTCACGCCCCTCGACATATACCGCAGGGACCTTGCCGGTCACCTTCGCCATCATGTTCGTGAAGTCGACAAGCGCCGCCGAGCAACATGCCCTGCCACGCTTCGTTAAACCCGTATCGGGATTCCATACTACCGCGCAATCGGCAAGGCGGACCGATCCGGCCGCCACCGTCAGCGAAAACAGAACCAATGTCGTACAAAGTATGCGTTTTGTGTTGTCCATGATTGTCGTCCTATTTACGTATCAGCGGAAGGAAATGAACACGCCCTTCAGGCGAAGCGTCATGCGGATCTCTCCGTCTGCCGCCGTGAATGTTCCAGCGACGCCGTCCATCCCGGCGCCTGTCACGCGCCAACGGCGCACGTCCGGCGGCGTATCGCCCGTATAACGGCCGACGACCACGGTTCCGAAAGGTTGCGTGACGGGATTCGCCGCCGTGCGGCCAAGATCCACGACCACCCGGCCAAAGTCCACCGTCGCGGCATCGAACGCGACAAGGTCTTCCGCCACGGTCCAGTCGTCGTTCAACGTGAGCGGAATCGTGCCCGTCACCGTACCGTTCTTCACGGAACCCGTTCCTGAAAGCGCTCCAACGGAGATCGTGCCGCCGTCAAGATCAAGTTCCGTGCCAGACGCAAGACTGAACTTCGCGCCAGACACCGCCGCGCCGCTCTTCACGACGACCTTGCCGGATTCCACCGCAAGCGTCCCCGTGAAGTCAAGCGTTGTCGTGGCGTTCGCCCAATCGTTGGTCGCGCCGCCGGAAACTATCTTGTGCGTCTCGAATACGAGCGTTCCCGCGCCACGTTTTACAAGTCCGCCGGTGCCCGTCACGGCCTGGCCCATGGTCCACGTGCGATTCTCAGGAACCGTCAGTATGAGACCGGTGTTTTCCGTGCGAATGCCCACCTTCGCCGGATAGGGATAGGCGAACGTGCAGTCGGCGTTCTTCACGGGAATCCATTCGGAGTTGTCGAAAGTAAGCGACGTGGATGTCGCCTGCGAACTGTTGATGTCTATCGCGCCGCAGTTGAGGTAGAGTATCGAGCCATTGCGGAATGTAAAGTCGCCGCCTGCGCGAGTGTATGGGGATACGTTGTAGTCTTGTTTATAGGTCAAGGACGTGAGATCGAGATTGGCGTTCTTGGCCATTATCGAAGCATCAAAGGAGAATGTAGAACGGAACGGCATGTTGAGCGACCCGCCCACGTAGAACCTTGCTCCGTTGCGGAAGGTGAACTCCGACGTACTTCCGGTGCCAGAGTTGCAGTTGGAATGTGTCCTATAGGACGATGACAACGTCGACGCATCCATAAGGAAATGGTAAGTCACACCCGGCAAGGACGAACCACGCCCCACGTAGAGCGTGTTGCATGACACCGTTGCACCGTTCGTAGCCGTCAAGTATATATCGGTCAGCGTCGAATTATTGACGTTCAGACCACCGCCCAATATCAAGTGCCTGGCATCCTGCTTGTTGTCGAGCGTGGCATGGTCTATCGTCAATGCAGGAGGCGCATCAGATACAGTTGCACCGGGTACGCCCACCGTCATGTAGTGCTTGGATCTGAACGTTGTGTTATCCGAAGTGCCGCGCAACACCAATTCACCCTCCGCCACTGTCAACCCGGCTAACAGCGTATCATCGGTAACAAGACCGTCTGCATCGTAATTGATCAATCCACTGTTAGCGGTTCTGAGAGGATACCAGTCGGAGGTTGTACCATCACCTACGGAGATATCCCTTGTACCCGCACCATTCTCCAACGTCAACCGTCCGGGACCGTCTTTGTAAGGAAGCCCTTCCGATACCGTCAAGTCGGTGATCGTCACGTCATACGGAGTACGCAACATGAGCGCGTTGGTCGCTATCGGGTTGACCAGCGTGATCGATGTCATATAGCGCGTGTCCGCGCCTGCGGCACCGCCCAATTCCAATGCGCCGGCTTTCATCGTCACGGCAGAAACGCCCGTCAACACCTCCGGAGAAGTCACGGCAAGCGTACCGCCCGTGACAGTAAGACTGCCCAATCCATTTGCCTCATTGGTGAGGGCAAGCCGTCCTGCGCCCTGCTTTACAAGTTCACCGCCGATCGTGACGCCGCCAAGCGTCAACCCGGCTCCACTCGCCACCGTCACGGGAATACCGTCAGGCAACCACAGACGCGATTCCACTGCATGTACGCCTTGCGTGGCATCAATACGCGTTTCATCGGTCGATTGCACGGAGAGTCCCCCGCCCGTAAGCGTGTAGCTTTGCGCCGCATTGAACACGAGACCACCAACCTGCTTCTTGCCTGTGACGGTCACCGAATCCGGTGCCGTCTCGGAATCGAACAATGCGATATCCGCAAGACCAGGAACTCCTTCCGTCCAATTTGCATCATCTGCCCAGTCCACGCCTGGTCCCTGCCACGCTGTAATACCAGGTTCCGGCATTTCCGCAACTACAACTTTTGCGGTAGTCTTTCCGGTCGCTTGGTCATATTCGGTACGGAACGTATAGCCGCGCCCAGTTACGGAAGAATTCACTTGCAGTAAATTCAGTGCGGCGGTCAGCTCCGCGCTGCGATCTTCCGATCCGAGCAGTTCGATAAATCCGTATTCGTTGCCGATAGCGAATCCCTCAGACACCTGCAAAACGCCAGAGTTTATCGTCAAGGCCCCTTCCACGCGGATCACGTCGTCTGGGTCAAGTTTCAGGCGTCCGGTGCTGTTCACGCCACCAAGAACGAGCGAACGTACCGTAAGAGAAGTCTGTGCGCCCTCAAGCGAAAGCGTCGCGTTGTTCGTGATTGTGATTGCAGAATACTGCACTGCCTGCATTCCCAACGCATTCGTCGTGAAGAGTGTGACACCATCCACCACGTCCAACCGCCCGACAGTGCTGTTCGTGGCCGTGATGGTCTTGAGTGCAGAACCGGTAAGGACAAGCAGTCCTTCGCCGGGGACATCGTCTGCATCCGTGAAGCTCTGCGGGATGGTACAGTTGTAGTTGCCGTTGACGGTGAGTCCTTTGGGGCCGAGCTTGGCCTCATCAAGATTTTCTATAAAGCCCTTTGACGCAAACGGAAGTTCAACAGTTCCGCCGTTGGCGGAGAGAGCCGCATAGCCTGTTCCGCCTGCAGCACGCGACTTGTTACCGAAGATACGATACGTGCGCAAACGCCCTCCATCGAGAATCAACTTGGTATTACGTCCGTTTGCATCTGCAAGCTTGATGCCGACCGTCGCATCGTAAGATGCCTTTTTGGTTTGAATGTAGCCGCCCGTCTGGCGCAAGATTGTCCAATCTTGCGGACCGTCAGTCTTCTCGCCTTGTCCAAGGAAGATGTAAAGCGCCGACACCTCGCCGCCGGAAACGTTCATCTCAGCCGGATTTGAATAGCCGATGCCCAACGAACCACCGCTCACATCAAACGATCCTCCACTGACATTCACCGTGGCGTATGCAGCGGAAGCACTGGAATATGGGAAATAAACGTGACTTTCCACCTCGAACGTTCCACCCAAAACATTGACTGTACCGGGGCCTGACTTGCCGCAATACAAGGCTCTGGTCTTCAAAAGTCCTGAAACCAAGTTCACGGTCCCCGTCGATCCGGAGTTGTTTGCAACGAACATATAGTGGCCGGTGTTATCCGGATTGCGTTGCCAAACGGTACCACCAAGAATGTCCAACGTACCTTCAGCACTATCACTGCCTACGTCCAACTGGCGCAGGAGACGTAAGGACGTGCCTTCTCGCACGACCATCCGGGCTTTCGCACCGCTTTTGTAGCCTATACGGGAAGTGCCTGTGGTCAAAGAGATGTTGTCGGGTACATAAAACGTGCCGCTGCGCAAGTTCAACACATCCGCCGTCAACCGCGCTCCGTTCGTAACTGTGATGGACGAGACAGCCCCCGTACTCATGCCGAGATCGAGCGTTGTCAAGTCCGCAACGCCGCCGTCCACATTCAGTTCCGCATGGCCGTTGACGCCATATCCAAGGACAAGGTTGCCGGTGAGTCGACCGCCCTGTGCCACGGACACCATACCTGTGGAATTCTGACCACCTAGCTTCGTATCGGCAGCGTTAAAGGCCAATGTTCCGCCATCGCCCACGTTCATCTCAAGCCGTCCGCAATTTTCGTGGGTTATATTCCCGTTGAACGTCAACCGTCCGCCATCGGAAACATTAAAGCGATACTTGCGATCCTTCGACCATGTATTGCCACCTTGGATATAGGTGGCATGGGATGAAGTACTGGTCGAGAGCAATGCACCGAACTTGGCCAACCCGTACAATGCGAGCGACGCATTATTCGTAATGTTAAACACTAGAGTCGTGTCCTTGCCCGTATATCCAACCGTCAGCGGCGTTTCAAACGTCCCTCGTATCTCGTGCTCGCCGCCAAGAAAGTTCATTGACAAGGTTGACCCCATCGACAGGTTGTTCGGTATCTGCATGGCAGGAAAGATGAAGCGCGTCCCTGGATGGAAATTAATTTCGGCATCGCCGTTGGGCGCATCGTTCTGCCCTATAATGAAGTAACGGTTACCGGTGGGCGTAACACCGTCTGCCTTGTAGAAATTGTAGAATCCGCTGTCGAAGTCGATGCGCCCCTTTACATTGCCGGACGATGGCCAAGAGAGGCGAAACACGCCATTAGAGATGGTAGAAAGAGCCTGCCTGTAGCGGATACCGTCGGGATCGGCGTATGTCTGGAAGTTGACGAAGTGGGCACCGTTTTCGCTGCCTTTCCTAAAACCGAAAGGCTCGTCGACATAATTGTCCTGCGCACTGGTGATCTGGCGGAAAATCGTATTCGCACCGTTCCATGTAAGCGTGCTACCCGCAGCAGCCACGTTGAACCTGAGCGAAGCGAGCGTGTCGTACTCGCCGCTGGGCAACGTCACGGTGGCATTTTGTCCGACGGCAATCGTGGCCAGATTCGATGCCGCCGGCACACCTTTGTCCCAATGATCAGGATCGTTGAACAAGCCACTCCAATCACCGTCCTTCGCCGTCCATTTGTTGTCGATTTTTGTTGGCGCAGCTACCGTCACACTAGACATTAACGCCACCGACATCAGCAACAATTCGCATATCCACGTTAAACTTGCTTTCAACCCACCCTCGGACAAAATCGACATCTTCAGTCTCAGCATGGCACTTCTCCGTGTTGTAGTTTTAATATTGAAATGGTTTCTACGGGAAAGTATAGCATTTCCCGCTTGCCCCTGCAACCGTAAATTGGCCCTTAGAACCTCGCCAAACGCATCTGCGAGTCGTACACTATACCGCTGTATCTTCAATGAATATGAACTCTCGCCCATCGGCATGCGCCAGGTCGGCGGCGAGCAGTATCTTCTCCACATAGTCCGGCTGATAGGCGTAATAGTCCCTGTAGAAATACTGTTCGTGGTCTGCGAAGGCGACAAGTTCGCTGGATGCGACCGCTGCCATCTCCGTGCGTACCTTGCCGGGCGTGCAAAGATTGAGCATCGGTCCGTTTCTGAAGCGTTTGAACCCGATGCCCAGATCGCGGTCGTAGACGTGCGTGAACGTTCCGCAGGTCCTATCGGCCTGATCCGACATGAGATGGTTGTAGGAACATGCCGACTTGAGAAGCGCCGCATCGTATGCCGTACGGCTGAAGAGCGCGGCTTCGGGCTTGCGGTTGCTTTCCAGCCTGAAGGCATGGCCGTATGGCAGCGTATCGCGATCGCCCGTGTAGGCATAACGGTTGCCGTCCGTGCAGGCGATGAGCCTTACGCCTCGGTCCTTCAGCGCCCGGCATCCGTCTTTGCTTATGGGAAGCCAATGTCCCACGAGCGCATACGTGAACACCCCTTCTCCGGCGAAACGCCCGATTGCGCCAAATACGCGGTCGAACGCCGTCGCGACATCGCCGTAGCTGGAGTTGATGAACGGATAGTCGGGGAACTCCTGGTATGCATGGAATCCGAGCCGCAGCCAGTCCTTTGACGCCTGCCACTCGCCCCTGTACGCATCGGTCATGTCCGCGAGAGAGAACTCGTCCATGCCGTAGAACACGTCCGTACGATAGAAGCAGTTGATCTGCAGCTTGAGGCCGTACCGCTCGTGAGCGGTCTTGAGCGCGCCCAGGAACGGATTGTCGAACATCGACTTCGGACGCTGCCGCGTCAGGTCGCGGAAAATCCAAATGGCGTCGTCGATGTACATCGCCGCCTTTTTGCCGGAAATGTTTTTCGCGGAACGGAATTCCCAATTTGTTATCGTGGGTCCCAGTTTCGATGATGAGCCGGCATCTGGTAGGGCGCGCTCGCCGAGCGCGCCGCCTTTCGGCGCCCCTGTCCCCATTCCTCCGCCAATCGCGGTCGCCGCGCCGAATCCCAGCGCACCTGCAAGAAAATCACGTCTTTTCATTTGTCACCTCAAAATAAGGGTTGTACCAATTGTTTCCATGCGTATGAACTCGTCAAGGTCGAGAACGCGTTTCGAAACGGCGGATGGACGCGCCAAGCGCGGCGAGTTCCTTTTCCACGGCCTCATAGCCGCGGTCCACGGATTCCGCGTTGAGGATCGTGGTCTCGCCTTTTGCGGCAAGTGCCGCCAAAATTAGCGCGATTCCAGCACGGATATCTGGCGAAGTGACCGTGGTGCTCTGCAACGTCGTGGGGCCCGTCACCACCACGCGGTGCGGATCGCACTGCACTATCTTCGCGCCCATGCCTATAAGGTGGTCCACGAAATAAAGGCGGCTCTCGAACATCTTCTCGTGGAAGAGACACGTGCCGCGCGTCTGCGTGGCAAGGACGATAAGTATCGAAATTAGGTCCGAAGGAAACATCGGCCAAGGGCCATCCGCCACGGACGGAATCGCGTCGCCGAGATCGTAGCGCATCTTGCGGCGCTTGCGCGACGGCATGTGCAGCGTACCTTTTGCAGGGTCGACCGTCCACTTGACCCCAAACCGCGCGAACGGCTTCTCCAATATGCGGAAAACTGCGGGGTCGATATCGGTCAAGGTCAATTCGCCGCCAGTCACGGCCGCGGCGGTAAGATAGCTCGCACCTTCTATGTAGTCGCACCCGACACGGGCGACGGCGCCATGCAAAACCTCCACCCCCTCAACGGTGATGCGGTTCGTCCCCGCGCCGGATATCTTCGCGCCCATGGAGTTCAGCATGGCGGCGAGATCCTGAATATGAGGTTCGCAGGCGGCGTTGTAGATTTCAGTCATGCCTTTGGCGAGCGAAGCCGCCATGAGTATGTTCTCGGTCGCGGTGACGCTGGCTTCGTCAAGCAGGATCGTGGCGCCGGAAAGTCCGCGCGGCGCCTTCACCGACAACATGCGCCGCCCGCACTTGACCTTCGCCCCCATCGCCGCGAAACCCTCGAAGTGCGTATCTAGCCTGCGATGCCCGATGCCGTCACCGCCCGGCGGCGGCAACGTCACCCCGCCTGCGCGGGCAAGAAGCGGTCCTGCGAAAAGCACGGACGTGCGTATGGCGCGCGCAAGCGCACGATCGAGGCGCACAGTCTTTAACCTGCGTGCCTCTATCCGGACGGTCCTTTTCTCGCGGTCGCGCGATATCGACGCGCCGAACTTGGCGGCGCACTCGAGCATGCGCACGACATCGGCGATGTCGGGCACGTTCTCGAGCGTCACCGGTTCGGACGACAGGAGCGCGGCCGCTATCATCGGCAGCGCCGCGTTCTTGTTGCCCGGTACGCGATGGATGCCGCCGACAGCGACACGTCCTTTTATCAAAAATTTACCCACGGCGGAAGATTATACCTTTTCCCGCTTGCGTCCGCAAGGGGTCTTTGATATAATAACATGCGTTTTTGCGACATTGCCTCATGGTGTAATGGTAGCACCGCAGATTCTGAATCTGCTTGTTATGGTTCGAGTCCATATGAGGCAACCATTCATTTTTCCCTTCAAAAGCGCGTTTTGCGCCGTAAAAGAAAACGTATGAAACCGACACTAGTAGTTCTTGCAGCAGGCATGGGTTCCCGCTACGGCGGGCTCAAGCAGGTGGATCCCGTAGGTCCTTCCGGCGAGGCGATTCTCGACTATTCCGTGTTCGACGCCGAGCGCGCGGGATTCGGCAAGGTCGTGTTCATCATCCGCAAGGACTTCGAGGCCGAGTTCAAGGAAAAGGTCGGCGCGAAGTACGAGGGTGTGATCCCAGTAGACTACTGCTACCAGGACATCAACGACCTGCCCGCGCCTTTCACGGTTCCAGAAGGCCGTGCGAAGCCCTGGGGTACGGCCCACGCCATACGTAGCGCACGCGCAGTCGTCAAGGAACCTTTCGCCGCCATCAATGCGGACGATTTCTACGGCCGCGACGCATTCGCGAAGCTCGGCGCGTTCCTGCAGAATGAATCCGTCCAGGACGGCAGGCTGCATTTCGCCATGGTCGGCTACAGGCTCGACCTGACGCTGAGCGAATACGGTTCGGTGGCACGCGGCATATGTACGGTCGAGGATGGGAAACTTACCGCCGTGACCGAGATGACGAAACTCGTCAAGACCCCGGGCGGCGCCGAGAACCGCGAGGACGGCAAGCCCGTGCAGGCGTTCCCCGGCGACGCGCGCGTATCCATGAACCTATGGGGATTCACGCCGGAGCTTTTCACCGCCCTCGAAGAGCGTTTTCCCGCCTGGCTCGCGAAGAACGGAGGCCAGCCGAAGACGGAATGGTACATCCCGTTCGTCGTCGACGAGATGATCCACGAGGGCAAGGCCGATGTCGCCGTGCTGCCCACGGATTCGTCCTGGTTCGGCGTTACGTACCGCGAGGACAAGCCGTTCGTCATGGCGGAGATAGCGAAACTAGTGGAAGCCGGCGAATATCCCCGCCAGCTCTTCGCCGAATGACAGGCTGCGTCCGCCGTGCACTCGGCCGCATAGCCGACCTCCTCTGGCCGCGTATTTGCGCCGTCGCATCGTGTGGACGCCCCTCCGACCGTCCAGACCGCCACATCTGCTCGAACTGCTTCTCGACCCTGCCCATTCTCGAGGCAGGCGGCGAGTGTTCTTTGTGCGGCATGCCGGTACCGGCCGAAACCCGCCATGAATTCGTGTGCGAGACGTGTCTTGCGGACCGTCCCGCCTTTGAACGCGCAAGAAGCGCACTTCGCTACATAGGTCCGGCGATAGACCTCGTAAAGGCCTTCAAGTACGGATGCAACCTTCAGCTCGTGGAGGACTTCGGCGACCTGATGGAAGCGACGCTACGCGCCAAACTGGAAGCCGCGGCGGTCGATGCCTTGATCCCCGTGCCCCTTCATCCGCACAGGATGCGCGAACGGGGGTTCAACCAGTCGGAACTTCTTGCCGAGACGCTCGCGCGCAGGATCAACCGCCGCCTGGACGCGTATTCGCTTGTCCGCCGCCGAGACACGGAACATCAGGCGCGCATCGATGCGCATGCCCGGCGAAAGAACCTGAACGCCGCCTTCGCGGTCATACGCCCCGAATACGTGCGCGGACGCACAATCCTGCTCATCGACGACGTCATGACGACCGGCACCACGCTTTCCGCCTGCGCCAAGTCACTCCATGACGCCGGCGCCTCGCGCGTCTGGTGCCTGACCCTCGCCCGCGCCGTCAAGGAATAAGCTTTGAGAGCGTTTCGCGCAGAAGCCGTATGCGCTCGCAAGACGTGGCGGCGCGGAATCCTTTGATGTATGTCACTCCAGGCTGCCCTTCCCATACAGGCGCGCCATCCGTAGTGACGACGCGTATGCCGCGCTCAAGCGCCTCGGCGACGACAAGCCCGAAGTTCTCGCTTACGGTCGGCAGAACCAGCATGTCGCACCAGTCCCAGACCTTCTCCAGCGCCTCGCCTGTAGCGTTGTCCACGATTTCAAGTTCGCATCGCTCCAACCCCGACACGGCAGACTCCAGATCCGCCACGCCTTTCAATGGATGGCGCCTGCCAAGATACAGCAGATGGACTGGACGGCCGCCGTCGCAACGCGGCGGCGGTTCCACGGAAGGCAATTTGAAGAACCTTTTAAGGTCGATGACATCTATCTTCGCCACGCGCGGCTCGTATGCGCGAATCCACCCGGCCTCGGCGGCGCATGTCGCCACGATAGAATCGGCCTTTCGCAGAAGACGATGCTCGATCGGTCCGACGAGACGTTTCTTCCACCCATGGTACGCAAGCCTCAAAGGATCCAGATTGGCATGCGTCATCCGCAAGAGCGGCACGCCTGCGGCCTTTGCCATCCGGCACGCCCGCCACACCTGCGGCATCCACATGGAGTGTACCCACACCTCCGAAGCGGCGGCGATCCGCCGGGGCGTCACGCTGCGCATATCCACAAGTTCCGCGCCCTGTCCGCCGGCAATCAGCTTGGCCGCGACGGCTATCCCGTTGCAGGGATCGTCAAGTCCAGGAACTATATGCAGAGGTTTGTTCATTTGGAGTTGGTAGTTGGGTAGTTGGTGAAACCCATCCCGATGCAGATCGGCAAAAGGTAGAACCAGTGCGCGCAGAAGAGCCACCCTTCCGCAATGCCCCATCCGCACACGAGATGTATCGCCACATCCACCGCGAACATTCCTAAAAGCAGCTGGATTACGATGCTATGGCGCCTACGCCAAGCCCCGAATGCCGCCGCCGCGTAGATCACCCCGGCCCAGCACCAGCCGGCCCAGCCAACAGCAACAGGCAACGATACTCCCAGGACAGGATCAACGCCCACGCCCTTCCACGGCTGGACAGGCAATGCGAAGAAATTGACTGCCCCCAGCTTGATCCGTCCCCATACGCCCAATCCTTCGGGAATCCAGTTTGCAGTCTGCACAAGTGCGCCCCATACCGTCTTGACATCATCGGGATGCTGCATGTTCCAACGCGCCATGCGCAGCGCGAAGAACCCGGCCACCGCCACCGCGGCAAGCGCCGCAACGGCCGCCAGCACCGCCAACCTGCGGCGCGTAAGCTTGTTGACAATCAGATAGGCGACAATCACCTTGAGCCCGTTCGTCACCGTGACGGCGGAACACAGCACGAAAAGCGCCGCCCACGCCGCAGGATGGCTTCGGAGGCGGGGTGGCGCCTCCTTGGCAAAAAGTACCGTGAGCAGAAGAGTCGTCATTGCCAGCGGGAAACTTTCAGGCACCGCGGAAAGAAGCCACACGAACGAAAAGGCAAGAAAGACCGCCGTGCCGACGATCCCACCCAGCCGGTGCACCAGCCATACGTTCGCGACAGCCACGGTAGCAAAGAACGCCAACAGGAACACGTCTGCCGCCGTACCATGCACCATGGCGAACAGATGTGCCACCAGCACAACGGGCGAAGCGAGAAGTCCAAGCCCAGGGTGACGCGCGCCGGTGTAGGTTATCCATCCGAAGTCGCGGAACTGCGCCATGAACGTGGCGTAGTCGTAGCCCATCACTTCGGTCGCGCCATGGGCAAGTACCTGCCCGCGCATCCAAAGGCCGAACACGAAAAACGCCGTCCAGAGCATTCCCCAGACGGCACATCGCTGGACTTTCCGGCTGTTCATTGCCGGGACCGCAGACGGTTACTGTTCCTCGAACTGATCCTTGCCGACGCCGCAAAGCGGACAGGTCCAGTCATCGGGCAGTTCCTCGAACGGCACATTGTTGTTGTCGGCGGGATCGTACACGTGCCCGCATACCTTGCAGACATATTTCTTCATTATTTCTCCTTGTTAGTTGGTTAGTGGTTAGTGGGTGGGCTATTTACTGAAATAGCGCGCAAAGAAATCGGCGTATGCGTCCAGGCTTGCAAGCGAGCCCCATTCGCGGTCGCTGTGCGGTTCGCCGCCATCTGCGGCGAAGATGACGATAGGAACGTCCAGCTGCGCATAATACGAAGCGTCCGTGGCCGCGCTCATCCTGCCTTCGCGCATGCCCCCCGGAATGGAGTCGTTCATGGCCTTCAGGAGCGAAGCGATCTCGGGATCGCCTGGCTTGTTCTCGACGGGACGGCGTCCCGGACGAGCCTTTAGTTTCACGCCCTTGATGTCCCTGGTCACCTCTTTGAAGGTTTTAAGTACACGTTCGTAGTCGGACATCGAAATGTACCTGCACGAAAAATGCATCCTTGCCGAGTCGGCAACGACGTTGTTCACCTGGCTTGCCTCCAGAACGGTGGGCGAAACGACCGTACGCCAATGTTCGTTCGGATCGGCGTTCGGGTCCCAGGCCGCCTTGAACTTCAGGTACGCCTCGCAAAGCCTGGGGATCGGATTGTCAAGCGCCCACGGACGCGACGAGTGGCCGCCCTTGCCGTGTGCGATCAAGTCCAGATGGGCATGCCCCTTCTCGCCCGTGAAAAGCTGCCCTGGCTCCTCGCCTGCCGAGTCGCCTACCAGGACCAGCTTGTTCGGAAGATAGCCGCGATTTATCATCATCTGCGGGGTTCCCGTGCCTGCGCCGCCGCCCTCTTCGTCGGTAGCGAGGAAGAGACCCACGCTCACGTCCTTCCCGGCGAGAGCCGCCATGGCCGCGCAAACCGCCGCCACATTGCCCTTCGTGTCGCAAGCACCGCGGGCGAACACCTTGTCGCCCTCATAGCGTGGCGTGTACATCCGCTTTGGCGCCTTCACCACATCGACATGCGAGACGAACAGGTAATCGTGACGCTTGCCTGGCTTCGTGGCGGCATAGAGGCCGAGCCGTCCGGCATTGTTCGTCTCCACAGTGCAGTAGAGTCCGTGCGAGACCAGCCAGTCGCGGGTAAAGTCTATCGCACGGGCCAGCTCGACCGTGTTGCCGCTTTCGCTTGGCAGACGCAGCAGCGCATCCAGAAATTCCCGATCGACCTTTACAGTGCCGCACCAGGCCGACATGGCCAGGCCTGCGGCCAACATTGCACTCAATCCGACTCGTTTAACCATTTTTCTCCTTGCTTGCAGGTTTCATGCCGCAAATTATACCAAAACGCGCCGCCCCGCGCAAACGGCGATTTACCGCCACGGCAACCTCTTTCAATTGGATGCGTCAATCATCAAGAACAGCGATTCTCGCGGCTGCATGGATATCCTGCAAGAGCCGTTGGAGAAATCAAACAAGCCGTGGCCGAAGATATCTTTACCTTGTGCCGAGACGCCCTTCACCGCAATTGTCTCTTCCACGGGGCAATCCGTGTCGTTTAACAGAACCAGGAGCTTCCTACCGCCATCACCCTCGTACAACGCATAGAGAAAGCGCGGGGTGGATGGCTTCGCCGACACGGGGCAGTCGTCGGTGTAGTATGCGCTGAACCGCCTGCTGGCGCCGAACGACGCCAGCATCGCATCAGGCAGAAGCCACTGCGCACCGTCAGAACCTATCCCAACGTTTAGATCGTGTATCTTGAAGTATGCGGTGGCGTGGCGTATTGCCCTGTCGTTCTCGGGCAAGGCGGGGGAATACGTCTTCACCTTGTCCGGCGCATACATCTCCAGTGCTCGCCTTATCTGCGGGAGCATAACTATAGTAGTCTCGTTGGCCCGCGAGGCATATGTGAACTGCATCGCCTCGGGGGTGAGGACATCGTAGTAGGAAAGCGTCTGGCAAACGTCGCGGTCGTAGCATTCCCCCATGACCAGCAGGTCGAAGAATACGTCAGACGGCGTACGTTGGTACTGCAGGTGCCCCATCATCGCAGAATCCGGATCCTTCTTCTTCATCTCGCGATAGACCCGCTTGAGCAATTCGCGCACCGTACGCACGGGGCGGTCGTGACGGATTGCGCCGAATTCGTCTTTCCACGTGCAGCCATGCACGCGCGAGTCGCACGGTGACGGACCGGTCACATCGAAATAAAGGTCCTTCATCTCGAACTCCGGCCGTTCCAGATGCTCGTGGCAGATGCTCCACAGCTTGTATTCGAAGAAGTTACGGTCGTTGGGACATGCATACGTCCATGCCGAACGGTCCTTGCGCGCGCGTTCATGCCACGAAAGTTCCTCGTTGTAGACTTCCGGGCAGCTCGACGCGGCCCATTCGTTGCCGAACCAGCCCCACCAGGGAAACGTCGCGGACGCGGCGCGCGTGGCATTGTACCAGAACACCCGCTTGCCGGCCCTCTGCATAGCCACGAACTTGGCGATCTTCGCGGGATCGTTCCTCTTCGGATCCTTGTCCTCGTAGAAACGTCCCATGTGGCCTGTCCAACCGCATATCCTGTCGTGCGGCGTGGAGGCGAGAATCGTGTTCTTTGGCTTGGTTGGCGTGGGTTGGAGATAGAACGAGAAAGTGCGCGACGTACCGGAAACCAGCGGCGTGTCGACGACTCGCATCGTCATCGTGGCGGCGCGATCATCCACCGTCAATGCATAACCGCCGGCAGTCTTACGGGTGTGCCAACCCCTGAGACTCTCGATGCCGCCCATGATACCGACCGTAGATCCGGTCCACCACCAGGGTTTCTTGTCCGGCGAATAGCTGAACGCGACATTCTTTCCGGACGGGAGCGCAAGCTTTTCCTTTGCGGACGAACAGTCGTCAAAGCCTATCACAAGCTCACGCCTGACCGAGGTACGCACATCCAGCGATTTGACCGGTGGCGAATACGAGACGTCGAACCACACGAGCCCATCGAACTCGCACTTGGCCCTTGCAGTGACCGGCGCCCCCCTTGCGACAAGCTCGTATTCCGCTTCCGCCAGACGTCTTGCCGTGCAGCGGACGTCAAACTCGAGCGGTTTTCCGTCCAGCACCAGTCTCACCGGTTCCGCCAGCAGCTCCTTGCCGCCGGAAATAAACGAAGAGACAAGTCCGCCGCCGCCAAGCACCGCATTGCGGTTCCAGCACGAAAAACCGTCATTGCGAAACGCAGGAACGGTCCATGGCGGCGGTACTGTATCGTCGCCGCCATAAGTCGTCCCTTCCCAAGGTGCTTTGCCGTCCGGTTTGGCGTAGAAGGCATAGTCGGCGGCGACATCCTTGCCGTCGGGATCGACAAGCGTCACGAAAATCTTGTATTGTCCGGGGGGCATCGAAGAAACGTCGAAAGGCTGGTCGGCAATTCCCTGCGACGGGATGGCGGGTGTCTCGCTTCGCCATACGAGACGGCTTTCATCGTCGAATTCCTTCGCCTCCACCCTCAGAGAAAAGCCATTGCGCTTCCCGAACCAGTTGTCGGTACGGGCGTACATCGTCATGGTCTTCGGATCGGTCCAAAGGCAACGTAGACCGAACACGGCCGATGGATCGCGAAACGGCGCATACGCGTTGAACAGCATCTTGCCGTCGACATCGTACACGGCAATCGAGGCGGTTCCCATGTCCGTGGCCGGGCCGCCAAAGAAGAGGATCGAGCACTTCTCGCCCGGTTTGGCACGTGCGCTCTTGAAGCTTCGCATCACCGGAGAGCGAGGACCGAACGCTATGAAGCTGCCTCGTATCGAACCGGCCCTGGAGGAAACGATCTCCACCTCGTTCGAGACGATCTTTCTGCCTATCGTGCCGAAACTCGGCACTTTGAATCTCGAAGCGTTCTCCCGCAAAGACACCTTGAGAAGGACCTCGTCGCCATCCGGGGTCTTCATCCTGTATTCAAACGTCTTGCCGTCCTGCGGTGTCACTCCAAGAATGTTCCATGGCACCTTGGCTCGGCCGGCAAGAAAGCCGTCCGCAGTCCATGCAAACGGCAATGGCTCCAGTTGAGGTTTCAGCGGGAAGACGGCCGATGGTGCCTCGACCGAACCGCGTGCAAGCGAAATTGCTATCGGCGAACGCGGCGGGACGGGATCAGACCGTACCAAGCCGGTCGCAAGAACCGCGGCAATCGCGATAGCTACAAGTCTTGACATGATCCGTTATTGCACGGTGATCATGAATCCGACTGCCTTCGGCGTCATATATACCTTGCCGTCCCTTGCTTCGAATCTCGCTCCGAGCCCAAATTCGCCGGTATTCCCTATGCGCCACATCGAGACATCCGGCGCCGCGCCGGCGTAATTGGCCACAGCCGCCGCGACGTAAGGCTTGGACAATGGCGCCGACGCACCTTCACGCGACACGTCCACCCTGAATCGTCCTGCCGACGTTACGCCGGACAACATAGGCACGTCGCCTTCGACAGTTCCGTCATTGGCAAGCGCAATCTTGATTCCGCCACCTGAAATCGTACCGTTGGACACCGTACCGGGGCCGCCTATGACCAGCCCCGTGGCCGTTGTGCCACCCAGATCGAGCGTCGATCCGGCACGTACTTTCGCGACGCCCGTTGCCGCCCACTTGGTTCCATCCAGTCCAACGACACCAGCGCCGCCGACGACCATTCCGCCTGTTCCGGATATCGGCATGGCTACGGACCACGTTTTGCCCGAAGGCGGCTCGAGCACGAGCCCGTCGTTTTCCACCACGACCGAGAAGTTGGAGAACTGCGGGAAATCGAACGAGAAGTTGTCCGTACCCGGAATCCATTTGGAGTTGTCGAACGTGAGCCGGCATGCGCCTGGAGCCGCACCCTGGGCAGCGTAATGGTTGTAGGTAAGTCCCGAGCAGCGGAACTCCGACCCGTTGCGGAACACGTAGTTTATCACGGCGCTGCTCCCGAATGAGACGATGGCCACCGGTGTGAGACTGGTGTTCTTGGCAATGATGGAGTTGTCGAAATCGAACGTTACGCTGCTGTATATGTCGCAGGTGCTATGCAGCAGTCTGGCGCCATTGCGGAACGTGTATTTCACGTCGGGGGTCGTCCCGCGCGAAGCATAGAGCTTGTAGGTGGCTATCATGTCGGAGGCGTCGGCGTTGATGCGGATCTTGGCGCCTGAGCGGGTGCCGTTGAAATTGACTTGCACCGTATCGGCTGAAAGCGTGGCGGCGTTTGTCAGCGTGAGCGTCGCTTCCGTTACGTCCGACCTCGTTTCGTCCATATACGGCCCGACATGGAAACGCGAACCTCCCGCCTTGTTGACCAGCTTGACGTTGTCCAGCGTCAACGATGGCTGCGCGACAGGGGATCTCTTCGGTACGCCTATCTGGATCGAACCGTATGAATCCACCTCCACCGGTTCCGAACCCGTTCCCTTGATTTTCATTTCGCCTTCCACGACATCGAGCGCATAATACTTTACGTTCGGCGCGGAACCGTCGGACGGGAACGTCCATGTATCGCCGGCCGCTTCCAGCCCGAAGTACGTATGGCCCCATGTGTCCGGGAAATTGATCTTGGCGTCTGCCGTCAACGTCAAACTTCCGGAGCCGCACTTTATGAACGCGGCCGTTGCCGGGGTGGGTACGGGGGCCGTAAGGTCGACGTCGTTCTTTACGATCACCGCATCGTGGCCAAGGTAGTAGTTGTTGGCGTATGGCATGTTCGTCGGTGCGGATGCGATACCGAATCTGGCGATCGATGCGCCTTGCGCAGGCCCCGTCACCTCCAGCGTACCGTTTGTCAGCAGAAGCCCCTGCGTCGCAAGCGGGTCTCCGAGGCCGAGCGCGGCGGTGTCGGCGACCGAGAGAATGCCGCCCAAAAGAGTGGCCCCATCCAGGAACATGTTGGACGTGTTGGCGAGAATGGCCTTGCCGGCACCGGTCTTCTGGAACGCACCTCTCCCGTAGACGCCGGAAAGCGTGAGCTGCGCACCGGCGGCCACGTCGGCCACAAGCGTCTCGCCCGGCGAATAGAACACGTTCTCCGTGGCGTTTGAAACGCCCCCGTCGAGTTCAATCATGAGCGTACGAGGTTTACGGACGTTCATCTTGAGCGTTGTGACGCCACCGGCCTCCTCCCACGAGAAATCCGCAACATCCCCCTCGGTGATTCCGCCGACGGCGATGGCCTTTGTCCACGCCGCCTTGGATTCCGCGCTCATCTCGCCCGTACAGGACACTAGAGTGTATTCGGTGGAGGTTCCACCGGACGGGAACTCGCCGTCAAGCACCACATATGCGTTGGAAACGACAATGCTGCCGAAGGAAAGAGTCTCGCCCTCCTTGACTGTCAGCACGCCGACCGTGTTGGCATCGCCCAGCTCCAGCACGCCCACCGTTCCGGCGGCCACCGGGCCGTCGAACGCGACGCCAGCGCCGTTTTTCGCGACAACAGTCCCAAACCGTGCTGCGGCCGGCAGCACGGCCGAGCCGCCAACCACCTCTACGCGCGAGAGCTCCGTGCCTGTGCCGGACAAGGTCTTGACTCCAGACCCTGAAAGCACCAGACGGCCTTCCTCGCCTTCCGCGTCGACGAAATCCTGTGCCGCGGTGACTGCGTAGTCGGATTCTATTTCAAGCCCTTGGGCTCCGATCTTCGCCTCGTCGAAACCGTAGAAGAAGCTCGCAGTGGCGCCTTGGGTCACAATCTTTCCGCCGTTGGCCGAAAAGAGACCGGTACCCAAGCCACCATAGAACCTGCCGCATCGCATTACGCCGCCATCAAGCCGCACTAACCCCGTACGGCCGGCTTTTTCCGCCGCCGTGATCCCATAAGGGTTGTCATACCACGATATGTCGACAAGGCCGCCTGTCTGGACGAAACGGTTCGTTACGGAACTCGAGAGCGCATAAGTGCCGAGACGTATACGCAATGCGGATACAGTACCCCCTGAGACGTTCATTTCGCCAGAACCCTTATATCCTATCTGGATGCCGTAACCGTCGGAGTCGATCAACGAACCACCCTCGATGTTGAATATTCCGTAAGCCCCCTCCGGCGTACCTAGATAGATGAAAGAAGGGTCGGAGGGTCTGTCCGGACGGGAGAACACCTTTATGGTACCCCCTGCAATCTTCACCATGCCGGTGGCATTGTTGGCTTGTCCGATGTTCAGGCTGCCCATTATGGAATTCGTACCGCCAAGGAATACAAGTTCACCGACGGCATTTGCGGCGGAGGCCACACCGAGCGACCCAAATTGGTCGTATGTGCCGTCACCGGCAAAGAAGACCTTGGGGAACCCTGAACCGGTAGCGACATTCGCTATCGCCACGGAGTTACTCATTACGACCGTCGAGTTGGTAAATATCGTCGTGGCTCCCTCTATGTTCACTGCGGCGGCGCCCTTTACGTCTGAATCCTCGACACGTAGCGTATAGCCGGAGCTAGGATTGCCGATCGTCGATGAGGCAAGGATGTTCACGTCGGAACGGCGGAATATCATCTGCGTGTCGTTGGTGCTGCCAGCGATCTTGTGCGACGTCATTGTGTTCCATGTTGAATCCTCCACCAGGATGTCGGCTCCATCCGGATTGGCCACGCCACCACTCGTGAAGTTTATTGTCGAGTTTTTGGCGTAGAAACCGGAGCTTTCACGACACGTGGCATTGGCACCTGAACCAATCGACATGGTTCCCGTGACATTGAGCGTGGCGTTGACGACCTCCACCTTGCCCGTAAGCGAGGGTTGCGACCGGACCGTCAAGCCTGCCGTGGTCAGGGTTCCACCATCCTTGACAGACACTTTCAAACCACCGCCCGATTGCTGTAAAATAGATTTTCCAGGCAGGCTAAGCTGCCCGCCATCGTCTACGATAAGTTCGAAAAGACGGTTTGTCGTGATTCCAAAATAGGTATTGTTCACCGCGCCAAACGTCATGTCGGCCGAGCAGGTTACGTCGGCGGAGTCGGTTACATGCACGGTCGTCAACGTCCTGTGCTCCGTATACACCTGCGAACTGACCGGAACCTGTACGCCCTTGACATTATGCGTACCACCCGAGAAGCGAAGCGTGTTCGTAAGCGCGTTGCCTTGGATGTAAACGACTGGAAACTCCGTGGTACATTCTCCAATGCATACCGTCGAGGAATAGTCGCGTGGCTGCGCCTTTGAACCTAGGCCTAGCGTGAAAAACATGACATAAGGACTCCACACTGCCGAATTCATCGGCGTGGCGAAGTCATAGACGCCCTGGTCGAACCAGAGCTGCGGGTTGCCGTCCTGCGCAAACAGGCGGATCACCGCATTGCTTATCTCGGATATCGCGTGGCGGGAGGCTGTGGCCGATGCACCGAACTGGAAGTTGAAGAAGTGGTTGCCGCCGTACCGGAATGAAAAAGGCTCGGTATAGTATATGCCGGTGGAATCGGATGGGAGCTGTGGCTGGCAGAAGAGACAGTCGCGCCAATTGAACGTGAGCGTTTCGCCGTTCACCACGTTGGCGCGGAAGTTCGACGTCAGCTCGTATTCCGCCGGAATGGTTACCGTGTATGAGCCAAGGCTACCAGGGAAGTAGGCATAGTGATCGAGGGTTGGTGCGCCGAGCGTCCAGTGTCCGTCAGTATCCATGCTTCCATCGGCAACGCCGTCAACCTTCCTCCAGTTGTTGTTGGAGGCGGCATGCGCGGACACAGCAGCGGCAATTGCGATTACCGACAAAAGGCAACGAACCAAATCTGACATGAGTACCTTGCTTTCCTTGACCTTCATAATGAAATCTCCTTATGTCAAACCTATGGCATTCTCGGCAAATAAGCAAACACGCTATCAGCGGAAATTTATGCTAACGCCCTTCATCTTGACCGTCATGCGTATTTCGCCATCTGCGGCGGTGAAGACTCCCCTTGCGCCGCCTATGCCTGTACCGCGGACGCGCCATCCGGAGACTGCTGGCGGCGTGTTGCCGGCGTACCTGCCCACGACTGCCGTCCCGAACGGCCAGGGGATCGGGTTTTCCTCCGTGCGGCCAAGATCGACGACCACGCGACCGAACATGACGTCATCGCCGAACACGACGAGTTCCTCGGCGACTGTCCCGTCATCGCCAAGCGTGAGCGGGATCGTGCCCGTCACTGTTCCGTTCGCAACTGTTCCCTGCCCCGAAAGCGCGCCGACGGAGATCGTGCCGCCGTCAAGGTCGAGTTCCGTGCCAGACGCAAGATTGAACTTTGCGCCAGCCGCCGCCGCGCCGCTCTTCACGACGACATTGCCGGATTCCACCGCGAGCATCCCCGTGAAGTCAAGCGTGGTCGTGGCGTTCGCCCAATCGTTGGTTTCGCCGCCGGAAACGATCTTGTGCGTCTCGAAGACTAACGTTCCAGCGCCGCGCTTCACTAGACCGCCCGTGCCCTTCACCGCCTGCGCCATCGTCCACGTACATGCCGCCGGCACGTTAAGGATCAACCCCGTGTTCGTGGTGCAGAGGCCCACCTTCGCAGGGGAGTAATAGGCGAACGTGCAGTCCGCGTTGCCCACGACGGGGATCCACTCGGAGTTGTCGAACGTGAGCGTCGTCGGATTCGTCTGCGAAGGATTGACGCTGTTCTCGCCGCCGAGGTCGCAGGCGAGGTAGGCCTTCGAGCCGTTGCGGAAGAGGAAGTCGCCGCCGGCGCGGGCGTAACCGGTGTAGTCCTGCTTGTAGGTGAGGGTCGCCAGCGCAAGCGAGGTGTTCTTCGCCAGCGTCGAGGCGTCGAAGACGAATGTAGAGCGGTTCGCCATGTTGAGCGAGCCACCCACCAGGAACCTGGCGCCGTTGCGGAAGACGTACTCCGCCATGGTGCCTGTGCCCGAGTTGCAGTTGGCCTGTGTGCGCCAGGAGGAGGAAATCGTCGCGCGGTCGGCGAGGATGTGGTATGTGACATTCTTCCGCGATGCCTCGCGTCCGACATAGAACGTGTTGCAGGCCACCTCGGCGCCGTTCGACGCCGTCAGGTAGATGTCCGTCAGGTTCGAGTTCGCGTCAGTCAACCCCGCGCCCAGCATCATATGCCTGCCGCCGGCATTGTTGTTCAGCAACGCATGATCCACCGTCAGCGCGGGCGCCGCCGCCACCGTGACGCCCGGCACGCCCACCGCGAAGTAGTGCGTGGCGCCGAAGGTCACCAGATTGTCCGCCATTCCACGTATCCTAAGTTCACCCTCCGCCACCGTGTAGGCAGCAAGCAAAGTGCCGTCGGTCACGACGCCATCCGCATCGAGCGCGACGACGCCGGCGCCGTTCTTGCCTGGACACCAGTCCGATGTAGTACCGTCGAAGGTGGCCAGGGTCACTGCGCTCCCCGAGGTGAGCGTCAGACGGCCCGTGCCGTCCTTGTAGGGCTGGCCTGAGACGAGCGTCGGCGCGGCCATCGTCACGTTCTGCGGCGTGCGCAACATTACGACGTTCGTGGAGACCGGGTTGTCCAGCGCAATCGACGACGTGTAGACCGTCTCCTCGCCTTCCGCGCCGCCCAGTTCCAGCGCGCCGACGTGCAGGGTCACGTCCACGGCCCCACCAACCGCACCTGGCGACGATACCGCGAAGATTCCGCCCGTCACGGCGATCCTACCGCCGAGGACATTGGCGGCATTCGTAAGCGCCAGCCGTCCCGCGCCCTGCTTGACCAGCCCGCTACCCATCAGCTGGCCGCCCAAAGTCAGCTCCGCGCCGCTCGCAACCGTCACAGGCATGCTGCCCGGCAGAGTCATGGAAGATTCGACGGCATGGACGCCCTGCGTCGCGTCAATACGGGCGTCCACGGTCGTCTGTACGGCGAGCGGGCTACCCGATATGGTGTAACCCTGCTGCGCATCGAACACAAGGCCGCCCACCTGCCGCGCCTCAGCCACCGCTACCGCCGCCGGTGCGGTCTCGGAATCGAAGAGCGCGATGTCCGCCATGCCCGGAACGCCGTCCGACCAGTTCGCCGCCGTAGACCAGTCCGTGCCAGGTCCACGCCAAGCCGTCACGCCGCCTGCCGCCATGTCCGTGACCGTCAGCTTCACGTATGTCCTGTCCGCCGTTTCATCATACGCCACGCCGACCATATAGGCAGCCCCCGCCGCCGCCGAGCCGCGCACGAGCAGGTGCGCCCAGGCCTCGGCCAACTCCGCCGTGCGGTCACCCGTCACTTCGATGATGTTGTATTCGTTCCCCGCCTCGAATCCGTCCGACAGCACAAGCTGCCCGGCGTTGACCGTCAGCGTCCCCGTCACGCGGATGACGTCGTTGGAGTCCATGGCCAGGATACCAGAACAATTGCTGTCACCCAGCGTGAGGTTGCGCACCGTGAGCGACGTCTGTTCGCCCACGAGCGAAAGAGTGGCGATGTTCGTGACGATGACGGATGAGTCCTGCACGGCCTGCATACCGTTAGCGGCGTGCGGCGCGAAGAGCACGGTACCGCCCGCCACGGCGAGGATGCCGAATGAACTGTTCGTAGGCGTAAGCGTCTTGACGCCCGTGCCGGCGAGCGCGAGCAGACCGGCGCCAGGGGCATCGTCCATGTCCGTGAAGCTCTGCTGGATGGTGCAGGCATGGTCGCTCTTGACGGTAAGGCCCTTGGGGCCGAGCTTCGCCTCGTCGAGCAGATCGATGAGCCCTTGGCTGGCGAACGGCACCTCCAGCGTGCCGCCATTGGCGGAGAACGCCGCATAGCCGGTTCCTCCTGCGGCACGCGACTTGTTGCCGAAAATACGGTGCGTGCGCAGTCGCCCTCCGTCGAGGATGAGCCGCGTGTTGCGCCCGTTGACGTCCGCCATCTTCACGCCTACGTCGGAGCGATAGCTGGCAATACGGGTGTGGATGTAGCCGCCAGTCTGCCGCAGCGTCGCCCAATCCGCATCCGCGCGGACGGTCTGTCCAATGAAGACGTAGCAGGTGTCAACCTCGCCGCCGGAGACGTTCATCTCGCCGCCGCCACCGTTGCCGATGCCCAGGTTGCCGTAGCCCGTGGAGGTGCCGCCTATGACCAGCACGCCGCCCGACATGTCCATCTTGCCGAGGTGTCCAGGATCGGTGCTGAAGCCTACGTACACCGAATCGTTCACCTCGCACCGTCCTCCCGACATGTTGAAGGTACCCTTCCCCCCTCCGATATTGATACGGTATGACTTTAGCGTACCATCGACGAGGTTCACCGTGCCCGTAGAAGTCAAGGCGTTGCCCACGTACATGTAGCGAGTATTGTTGTTGGGATCGTACTGCCACACCGTGCCGCCGAGGATGTCCAGCGTCCCTATGCCGTTCGCGCTGCCCACCTCAAACTGGCTGAACGCGCGAAATTCCGCACCGGCGTTAACGACAAGCCGCCCGGCCGTGCCGTTGCCGTAGCCGATGCGGACATAACTGCCGGTATTCGTCAACGCAACACTCTCCGTCAGCGATATCTCGCCCTTCTTGAGGACAAGCTCCTTCGTCAGGATGTGCGCGCCGTTCGTGAAGGTGACGTATCCTTCGCCGTCCGCCTCGTTGCCGACGGTGATCGACAGGTTCGTCACCGCGCCGCCGTCCACCATCAGCTCGCCCCGGCCCGAGGCGGCGACGACGAGAGTACCGCCGCCGGTGAGCATGCCCCCGCGCGCCACATCCACGCGCCCCGTGGAATGGATGCCGCCGATCAGCGTGGTGTCCCCGAAAGCCAGCGTGCCGCGGTCGCCCACGTTGAAGGCCAGAGGACCGCTGTATTCCTGCTTGAGCGTATTCTTGAACGCCAACATGCCGCCGGCGGCGACATCGAACCGAGTTATGCGCTTGCCGCCCCATGCGCCGCCGCCGCCGTAGGTACCGCCCTCACCGATGTAGCAGCCGATGGTGGTGGTGCCGTGGATAGTGAGCGCGGCGTTGTTCGTGACAAGGAAGAGCGTGGCCGTGTCGCGATCCGTATAACCGACGCTGTACGGTATCGACAACTTCGACCTCACCTCGTGCTCGCCACCGAGGAAGTTCAACGCCAGCCACGATCCCATCGGCAGGTTGTTGGGAATCTGAAGCTCAGGGAAGGTTAAGCGCGTGCCGGGATGGAAGTTTACCTCCACGCTGCCGCCGGGGCCGCCGTTTTGCCCAATGATGAAGTAGCGGGATGAGGTCGCCGTCACGCCGTCCGCCTTGTAGAAGTTCCAGTAGCCGCTGTCGAAATCGAGCCGCGCCTTGGGGCCGGAAGACGGGTAGGAGAGGCGGAACACGCCGTTGGTGATGGTCGAAAGCGCCTGACGGTAGCGGATTCCTGACCCGTCGGAATAGGTCTGGAAGTTGAAGAAGTGGCTACCGCCCATACGAAAACCGAAGGGCTCGTCATTGTAGTTGTCCACCGCGCTCGTCACCTGGCGGAAGATCGTCCCGGAGCCATCCCACGTGAGCGTCTTGCCTTCGCCCGTGATGTTGAAGCGCAGCCCGGCGAGCGTATCGTACTCGCCGGCCGGCAACGAGACGGTAGCGTCCGTACTGACGGAGATAATGGCCATGTTCGACGACGCCGGTTCGGCGTTCGCGCTCCAGTGCGCCGCATCGTTGAAAGCGCCGCTCCAGTTGCCATCCTTCGCCTTCCATTCCGTGGGAATGTACGGCCCTCCCGCCTCCACGCCGACCGTCAACATCGCCGCCAGCAGCAGCGCCGCCGAACGCAACAAACGTATTCTCGTCCCCGTCAGAATCGAAGCACCATATTTAGCCATGACACGTTTCCTTGTTATGGTTTTGTTTTCCTGTCGAAATGCGGTTTGTCAGATCATCGGCCTGACTTCGGCAAGCATGTCGATGGCTTCCTTGATCCAGCCGAGGAACGGTTCTGCGCTGCGGGCCCAGGGAGCGGTCATCATGCCCTTGAACCTTTCGGGGGCGATGATAGGCTTGACGTACTCGACCGTCTTGCGGGTGTTCGTCTTGAGCATATTCCAATCGCCGCAGTTCGAGCAGCAGGGAACCTGATCGAAGCCGGCCTTCTCCAACCAGTCGTAGGCGTGCACCATTGGATAGAGGGCGCTCTTCTCGGACGGCGCGAAATCCGCCAGATAGTACCAGTTGCTTTGCAGTATGCTCTTGGGGCAGCGCTTCACGAACTCATCGCGGTGATGCCAGATTTTGTCGCTCCATATCCACGGTCTTGCGCCAAGTTTCTCGACAAGCCCCACCGTGTAGAGGAAATCGTGCCACCACAGCTCGCCCTGCCGGATAACCATGTAGTCGAAACCCTTCATGTGGCCGGCATCCTCTTCGTCATATCCGAGATGGAATAGACGGGGACGGTCGAACACCTCGTACACGTCGCGGATGACATCCGCGACCACGCGATAGTACTCCGGCGTGGAGATCGCGTGCCGGTACTCGCCGAGCCATGCGCAATGTGTGGTGGAAAAGTTGAGTTTGGGGACGGGTTCAAGTCCGAGGCCGCGAATGCGCTTTAGTTCTGCACGCATCTTCTCGGGCGTCCAGCTCCCTTTCACGGCAAGTTCTGGATGCGAAGGATAGACATAGCCCTCGCCCACGTCGATCATCACGAAGTTCATGCCCTTTGCGGCCATGTAGTCGCAAGCGGTATGGAAGGCGGCTTCCTCGAAATCCAGAAATTTCTTGAGACCGCCGCGCTGGCGGGACAGACGCTTCAGCCGGTATATTTCCGGCGGCAGGGTCTTCGGTATCTCGTATGTGTAACCGCCCTCGGCAGGACGCGGATAGGGCCTGTCCGACCACATGTTCATGCCCAGATGCAGCAGGGCGCCATAAAGGAACTCGTCTTTTTTCATGCTTGTTCGCTTTCTTGAGGCATTGTGTATCATTCAACGCACACATTGATTATCTCATAAGACCCTGCCGAATGCAAGTTGAAATGAAGCGAAATGGGAAATAGTACGTGCAGCGAATCAAATCTCGCATGCTTTTATGCAATTTCTGACAAGTCCAATATTTCATACGTACCGTAATCTCATTTTCCGCTTGCCTTTTCGTCAGGCCTGTGGTATCCTCATCACCATGAACCCGAAATCAGACATTTCAAGTCCCTCGCAAGCCCAGTCATATGCGGTCAGTTCGATGTCCCCGGCAAAGGCCGATGAAATATCGGCTTGGTTGGCACGGTACGAGCCGGTCGAGCGCGAGATCATAGAGGCGCACGAGCGGCATATCGCCAGCCGCAGACGCAACAGCGCGCGAAGACGCGAGAACTCGGCGAGGGCGTTCGGCGACCTGTGCGAGGCGACGGAGGGCTTCGCCGTCGTGTGGCGGCGCGAGGGGTGGAACATGCGCGAGATGGTGCGTTGGGCGGACGGCGACATGCCCACACTGCTCGCGCTCGCGCGGTGGCTGGGCGCAGGGGCGGCGAAGTGCATAGACCGTGCGCAGAGCCGCCTGCGGCGTCCGCTCTACTACGCGCAAGAGCGCGCGAGGCGCGAGGCGCTCGCCGAGGAGCGCCGGCGCGTGGGCGGACGACGTACCACGAACCCTTGCCCCACGCGCGAAGAGATCCTCGAGGCATGGACAAGACGGCGCGAGTCGCATGCGGCGGCGGTGCGCTTCGGCAGCATGGTACACGATCTCGAGTGCTATGTGGACAACTCGCTCCTGCGCGACGGCACGGGAGCGATCGTCGGCCGGCGCGGGGGCGTGAAGGCGTGGCTGCAGGAGAACATCCCCGCGCTCTACGTGCGCTACACGACCGTGATGCGCTACAAGGCGATGGCGAAGAAGCTGCGGCAGGTGGTTGGACTCGCCGACCCCGTGCCGGCAGATGCCGTGCTGGCGGAGTCACAGACGGAGGAACCGGAACTGGCAGTAGTGCGGGCGAGGGCCGTATGGCTGGAGGTGGTGAAGGGCGTGCGGGGTAGCTCGACCGCGCTCATTGAACGGCTGGACGCGCTGACAGACCCAGAACGGGTGGAAGAATCAACTATGCTCGCCGAATGGAGAGCAAAGTATGAGAATGAGATTACGGTGAGTATGAAATCGCGATGGTGGCGACGGATGGCGCGAAAGCGAGAGGCAAAAAAACAATTTCGTGCCAAAACTTAAGACGTAAGCTTTGGCACGAAATAGATTCCTAGGGGTCGTCGCAATACTGGAACGAACACTGGCGATTACCGCCAGTTCTTCTTGGCGCAAATATCTTCGAGCGTCGCCGCCAACTGGCAGCAATCCGGCAACACACCGCCCTTCTGCAACGTCTTGACCGTGCGTCTAAGGCCAGTTATCTCGGCCTTGCGGGCGTCAAGCGCGGCGGCATCGAGTCCTTTCACGAAATCGCGATATGCCTGCGCATGTCGGATCATCTCGTTCTTATATACGCCTTCCTTGGCGTAGGACATGACCTCAAACAGCGCTTCCAGCGTAGGCGCATCCATCCTGGAAACGTCGATCTTGGCATAGAGGCGGGCAGCCGTCTGGCGGCGAAGCGCCATCACATCGGCCTCATTCGCCGCAGGCCCGCCGTGCGTAGTGTTGGCGTAGCGCGAAGGTATCTCGCGCAGCCACACGTTACGGAAACGCACCGGGTTGCCGTGATCCTGGAACTCCAACGGCAAACGTGTCGCATGCGGGGCGAGCGGACGGCGCTTGCAATGCGTCGTAAGCCCTTCCATCTCCCAATGGTCTTGCGTCAATACGCCGTTATGAAGAACCGTCACCGAACCGGGATGCAACATCTTGCCGTCTTTCCACACCGGCTGGTGGAAAATGATATCATAAATCTGCCATTCGCCCGGAGCGCGCGAGGCGTTCACGAGCGGAGGATTCTCGGCATAGACGGCTGAAGCCTGCCCGTCGGCATAATTCGGGTTGGGGTTGGGGTCCTTGGACGGGTCCGTCTCGAAGGAATCAAGCACCTGAATCTCGTAGCTGCCCATGAGGAACACGCCGGAGTTGCCACGTCCTTGTCCGACACCCTCGACCTTAGAGGGAGCGGCCCATTCCACAT
>JAEEGL012521788.1_pt1 | contig 38488 bp, 27 predicted proteins | sample 9134231 | NCBI WGS metagenome assembly JAEEGL01 (sample SAMN16246548, study PRJNA631951) | gut metagenome | biome: gut microbiome; feature: rumen; material: fiber-attached | host: Bos | place: Iran: Karaj | collected 2018-10
CTTGACGCCCTCACGCAGAACGTACTGAAGATATATGTGAGCCCCGAAGGATCTGCTGATCCCGATGGCACCAGATCGAACCCCTACGGTTCGCTTGAAGCTGCAAGGGACGCTGTGAGAAAGGCTGACAGAACGGGGCTTACCGGTATCGATGTGGTGCTGATGCCCGGACAGTATGTGATCCAGAACGCACTTGAGCTCACTGCGGAAGACAGCGGGACTGAGGAATGCCCGGTGAGATACATCGGTGAGGACGGAGCTTCGGTCTTCGGAGGCATAACCCTGTCGTCAGCTGATTTCGCTCCTGCCGAGGGAGCCGTGACGGAATTCTTCCAGGCTGAGGCAAAGGACAGGATCATGCAGCTTGATCTCAACAAATACGGTTTCGATGCCGCATATATCACTGCTGCCCAGAGCAACAGAGAATACAGGGTAAAGGCCCCGGCGCTGTTCAGAAACGGCGAGAGACAGATCATGGCCAGGTTCCCCAATGAAGACTGGGTATACATCGACGGCGGCATGGCCATCGACTACGACGGCACCGAGATGCCGAAGCTGTACAACTGGTCGGAACCGGAGTACTACAGGATCGATTACGGTGAGGAATACCTTGAAAGGGTCAACTCCTGGAGATCCGGCACCAAGGTCTTCGTCACCGCCAGGTGGTGCTTCCTGTGGTGCGTGGACGATTCCTATGTGATGGAATTCAGACACGACATACCGCAGATGAACGTGAAGTTCGCCGGCGGGTATGAGCCTAAGGTAGGCAGCATATTCTACTGGTACAATATCCCCGAAGAGCTTGACATGCCGGGTGAATACTACATCGACGACAACGCCATACTGTATTACTATCCTGGTGATACCTTCGACACGGACGTGTTCACGATTCCCGTTTCAGAAGGCATCATAAGGATTAACGGAGCGGACTGGCTTACCTTCGACAACATCGAGATGTCCACGTCGGTCAAGACCGTGTTCGAGGCGCAAGCAGATCATCTTACAGTGCAGAACTGCAAGGTGTCGGCGTCATCCACGAGCCACGGCGTCAGCATCGACGGTAACTTCATCACGGTCTCCGGAAACCACATATATGACATAGATTCCTGCGGAATAAACCTTACGACGGGCGACATCCCCACCGTGACATCGGGCGATTCTCTCGTATATAACAACCTGGTGGAAGGATGGTGCTCTACCGCCACGGGCTGGAACTCCGGCATATCCGTGTACGGCGTCGGCGTCCTCATATCCCACAATACCATCAGATACGGCAACTGGGGAGCCATTTCCATCAGCGGCGTGAACATCACGGCAGAATACAACCACGCATACAAGACCAACCTCATGTCTGACGACATAGGCGTCATGACCGGAAACGGCCACATTAACGCCAACCTGGTATACAGGTACAATTACATCCATGACGCAGGACCGGAGAACATCTGGGACAAGATCAAGGAGAAGAACCCCGACTATCTGGTGATGGGCATCATGGGATTCTACCATGACGGTGCGTCCAGCTACATCAACTGCTACGGCAACGTTGTGGCCAACACGCCGAACGGCTGCCTTTCCAATGCCGGCCGTGGCAACTCCTTTACGGGGAACCTGTTCATCAACTGCTCCCACTGGTACGTGTGGGCGGCCGAGCTGGGATTCGATATCATAAACGATGACGGTACCCTTAAGAGCAAAACCGAGACCCTTCCGGACTACGTTTATACGGACGCATGGAAAGCCGTGAACCCGGAGCTGGCACAGCTCATACTGAACACCGAAGGCGCCGATCCGGACGACCATCTGCTCTACTGGGCTCCGGCGAATGTGGTGGTCCTGAACAACTGGTGCCACTTCAACAAGAACGAGAGATACTTCTCGAACTGGGGCGTAAGCCCGTATAATATCGAGGAGAACGTATACAGATACGCGAACGAAGGCGAGATAGACGTCACCGAGGGAAGTCGCACAAACAATCACGTATCCGTATACAACAGCCGCAGGGAGACCGTCGATATGAAAAAGCTCATCACCGAGACGGCTGCGGGCGTCATAGAGATAGGCTGGGATGACTTCGTGAAGATTGGAAACGTGGCCGAGGACTGGAACATAGACGGCGTTGAGGTCACCTGCCTGGGAGACGAATACAAATAAGGAAAAAGAATATTGACTTTGTACCCCGCGTATGCTAGAATTCCAGTTGAACCAATTCCATAGAGGAGGTGTTTAGGATGAAACACATCAGAACGATCGAAACACGCAACCTCTGCGAAAGCGCAAAGAACGGCGGATGCGGCGAATGCCAGACATCATGCCAGTCCGCATGCAAGACCAGCTGCGGCATCGCTAACCAGAAGTGCGAAAACAAGGACAAGAAGGACAGAAAATAAGGCCAGAGACGCCGCCGTACAGGCGGCGTTTTTTGGGTTTTTTGGAAAAATGCAGAGATCGAATTTTCACACCCATTCGAAATATTCAGACGGCCGAGCGGACATGGACACCATGATCCGGGCCGCCATCGGCTACGGGTTCCGCGCCATAGGCTTCTCGGAGCACAGCTACGCGCCGCTTCAGTCCAGCTACTGTATGCCTCCGGAGAAGACGGATGACTATTTCCGGGAGATAAGGGAAGCCCGTGAAAGATACAAGGGGAAGATCAGGGTATTCGGCGGATTTGAGCTTGACAAGGACTCCGAACTTCCGGACGACCGGCCCGACTACATCATAGCTTCGGTGCACGAGCTTATGTGCGGGGACATAAATTATCCCGTGGACTGGTCTGAGAGCATACAGCGCGAACTGGCCGAGGTGAAATACGGCGGGGATATGTTCTCCGTGTGGCAGGAGTACTACGGCGAAGTGGTGAGGCACGTGGAGAGGTCACGGCCGGACATAATCGGACACTTCGACCTCATAACGAAATATTCCCTGGTGGACGAGTCGGATCCCGGCTACATGGAGCTTGCGGCCGGCGCAGCGGTCCGGTGCATGGAGACCTGTGACACTTTCGAGCTGAACACCGGTGCCATAGCGAGACATCTGAGGACCGTACCTTACCCTGCGGATTTCATTCTCAGAAAGATAAAGGAAAAAGGCTGCCGGGTCATCATAACGTCGGACTGTCATTTCCCCGACAGGATGACATGCTGGTTCTCCGAAGCCGAGGATTATCTCGGGGCTCTGGGGTTCAGGCAGGATCCGCACGCCGACCTGAATGAGAAAGTCAAGGATATAGAGATCTGGTACTGACATGGAAAAACGGCAGATTATAAACATAATCAATTTCATCAGGGACTACGAGCCCAGAGTGGAAGTGGATCTGGTGACGCCCGTGGTGAAACAGATTGAGCTAATGAGAAAGCACGGGCTTCCGGGCACATTCCTGCTGCAGTACGACGCTTTGTGCGATCCCGTATATACGGACATGCTCAGGGAACTGGACCCTTCACAGTTCGAGATCGGAGCCTGGTTCGAGATAGTTCAGGGCCAGTGCGAAGACGCGGGCGTGCCCTGGAAGGGCAGATGGGCCTGGGACTGGTATCCGTCATCGGCTTTCTCCGTCGGATATACGAAGGACCAGCGGGAAAGACTGGCTGACAGATATTTCTCGAAATTCTGGGAAGTGTTCGGCAGATACCCGAGAGTTCTGGGGGCCTGGTTCTATGATACCCATACCATAAGGTACATTACATCTAAATACGGTCTCGACGCCCTGTGCAACTGCAAGGAGCAGTACGGCACGGACGGATATACTCTCTGGGGCGGGTATTACGGACAGGGGTATTATCCCAGCAGCAGGAACGTGTTCATACCCTCCCAGGACGAACGTGACCTCATCAAAGTCCCGGTTTTCAGGATGCTGGGATCGGATCCGGTCTACCAGTACGATTTCGGCCTTGATCCGGAATCCGGCGCCGAAAAGGTCCAGGACGTGATATCCCTGGAGCCTGTGTACACCGAGGCCGGAGGAGGGAACCCTCAGTGGGTGGACTGGTATCTGAAAGAGAATTTCAACGGCAGATGCCTGTCTTTCGGATATGCGCAGACCGGACAGGAGAACAGCTTCGGCTGGGAAAAGATGGGCGGCGGCCTCACATATCAGCTCGAAAAGATAGCTGGGATGAGAGACGCCGGGCAGATATCCGTCGAGAAGCTGGGGGACACCGGAAGGTGGTACACGAAGACCTTCAGCGACACTCCCGCATCGGCCATATGCGCTGAAACGGCTTACGACGATGATGACGTATCGTCCGTTTGGTACTGTTCCAAGAGATTCAGGATAAACCTGTTCTACAGGCACGGGATCATGAGGATAAGGGACCTTCACGTGTTCTCTCCGGTGCCTGAGGATCCTTATGAGGATAAAGTGTGTACCGGATCGGATTCCGCGTACGAGTCTCTTCCGGTGCTGGACGGCAACCGTCATACCGGGAAAGGGATCCTTGGCGGAGCCCTGATAGGTGACGAGGAAAAGAAGCCGATCCTCTGCGAAAAGCCGATATTCAGCGATACCGGAAGAGGAAAGGCGGAGCTCGACTGCGGGCCGTTCATCATCAAGCTTTCGGAGGAAGGCGTGGCCATTACTTCAGACAGGGATTTCAGACTCATATGGGACTGCGGCACACGGGATCATATCCCGGAGATCCTCAGCATGACCGGCAAGCACGCAAGACTGAGATATATGGGAGTCCGGTACTCGGTGGATTTCGAGAAGGGCTTCTTCGGCAATGACAGACAGGTCCTTTCCGAGAACGGGAGGATCTCGTTCAGCTTCAGCTGACACAGTAAGAGGCAGACATGACATATTCGGAATACAACGGTTTCAGAAGAGGAGACTTTGAGTTCGAGGGAAGGAATGCCATCATAGTTTTCCCCGACAAGCCGGATCCCCAGGGCAGGTGGGTCCTGAAGATGGAGTACTTTGACGCATTCCCGGGATTCCACCTCGAGATGCTGAGAAGAGGCTGGCACCTGCTGTTTCTTGAAAACATAAACAGATGGGGCACGGATGCGGACACCGACGCAAAAGCACGGTTCGTGGAATATGCTTCGGAGGAGTTCGGCCTTGAGAAAAAAGCGTGTCTCGAGGGCATGAGCTGCGGCGGGCTGTGTTCCGTCAATTTCGCGGCGAAATATCCTGATCTGGTGTCTGTAATGTACCTTGATGCACCGGTGATGAACCTGATGAGCTGCCCAATGGGATTCGGGCGAGGGATACCTCTCGACGGGGACACGGGCTGGCACGAGATACAGGATGCCTACGGATTCGACATCGAAGGGCTCCTTGCTTTCAGAGGACATCCCATCGACCGGATCGGCGGGCTCGTGGAAAAAAGGATACCCGCTGCGATCCTCTACGGAGACTCTGACAACCTGGTACCTTACCCTGAGAACGGCGCTTTTCTTGAAAAGGCGTACAGGGAAGCGGGGATACCGCTCTTCACAGTATGCCGCATGGGATGCGGGCATCATCCCCACGGTCTTGAGGATCCCCGTGAACTGTGTGATTTCGTGGAAAAATATTCAAAGAAAGAGGAAGATAAAATGGAGATCAAGGAAATACTTTCAAAAGTAGACCACACACTGCTGGCGGTTGACGCCACATGGCCCCAGATCATGGAGATTATCGATGACGGCACACACTATGAGACCGCGTCCGTGTGCATCCCCGCATCGTACGTAAAGGTGGCATCGGAATATGCCTCCGCAAAAGCCGCACAGTATCTCAGAAGACCGGTGAAGATCTGCACTGTCATCGGATTCCCCAACGGATACAGCACCAGCCGGGTAAAATGCTATGAAGCAAAGTGCGCAGTGGAAGACGGAGCCGACGAGGTGGATATGGTCATCAACGTGGGCTGGGTCAAGAACGGCTGGTACGAGCTGGTCCTCAGTGAGATAAAAGCCATAAAGAAAGCCTGCGACGAGGCAGGCGAGATGGTTGGAAAGAAGATAATCCTCAAGGTCATCATCGAGACCTGTCTTCTGACCGACGAGGAAAAGATCAGGATGTGCGAAGTGGTATCCGAATCCGGAGCGGACTTCATCAAGACTTCCACCGGATTTTCAAAAGCCGGAGCTACCTTCCATGACGTGGAGCTGATGGCTGCACACGTGAAGAACGGACTGAAGATAAAGGCGGCAGGCGGGATCTCGTCCATAGAGGATGCCGAAAAATTCATTGAACTCGGTGCTGACAGACTGGGTACATCAAGGATCATAAAGATCGTAAAAGCGCAGTGACGGAGAGAAAAGGAGGATTCGATGAGACCTGAAGTATATTTTACCAGGACCCTCACACCGGAAGCGGTGCTCGCACTGTATAAGAAATCAGGGTACGAACTCAAAGGAAAGATCGCCGTAAAAGTCCACTCGGGAGAGCGGGGCAACCAGAACTATCTGAAACCAGGATTCTGGAAGCCCGTCGCAGACTACGTGGGCGGCGTGGTGGTGGAATGCAACACGGCCTACGACGGCGCGAGAAACACCACTGATAGGCACAGAGAGCTCGTCAGGGAGCACGGATGGACGGACACGTTCGATTTCGAGATCCTTGACGCCGAAGGACCGGACCTGGTCCTGGACATCCCCGACGGGATGCAGATAAAGAAGAACTATATCGGGAAGGGCACGGAAAAATATGATTCCATGCTGGTGTTGTCCCATTTCAAGGGACATCCCATGGGAGGATACGGCGGAGCCCTTAAGCAGCTGTCCATCGGGATGGCATCTTCATACGGGAAACTGAACATCCACGGGGCCGGCAATACGGAGGATCCCTGGAGCACTCCGAACGACCTTTTCCTCGAATCCATGGCGGACGCGGCGGGCTCGGTCATCAGGTACTTCGACTCGAAGATAGTCTATATAAACGTGATGAAGAACATGAGCGTGGACTGCGACTGCTGCGAGATCGCAGAGGATCCCTGCATGGAGGACATCGGGATCCTGCTGTCCCTGGATCCGGTGGCCATCGACCAGGCATGTCTTGATCTGGTATATTCCAGCGACGATCCCGGAAGGGACCATCTGGTGGAGCGGATAGAGTCAAGGCACGGGATACACACCATAGAAGCAGCAGCCGAGCAGGGACTGGGCAGCAGGGAATACGAGCTTATAGAACTGGAAATATAAAGGAAGGAAGAACAGCTATGCCAACACCACACAATACAGCAGAAAAAGGCGCATTCGCAAAGACAGTGCTTATGCCAGGGGATCCCCTGAGAGCCAAATTCGTCGCCGAGACTTTCCTCACCGACGCGAAGCTTGTGAACTATGTGAGGGGGATCAACGGATTCACGGGGACATACAAGGGGACTCCGGTGTCCGTTATGGCCAGCGGGATGGGCATGCCCTCCATCGGCATATACTCGTATGAGCTATACAAGTTCTATGATGTTGAGAATATCATGAGGATAGGTTCCGCCGGATCCATAAACCCGGACGTGCACGTAAGGGATATGGTGTTCGGAATGGGCGCCTGCACCAATTCTTCATACGGCGACGTGTTCGACATTCCCGGAAGATTTGCACCTATCGCATCATACAAGCTCCTGTCCAAGGCCGTGGAAGTGGCTGAGGAAAAAGGACTGAGATACCATGTGGGCAACATCCTCTCCTCCGACAACTTCTATGGGGAAGAGGGGATAAACAACACGCCGAAATGGGCGAAGATGGGAGTCATGGCCATAGAGATGGAGGCTGCAGGCCTTTACATGAACGCGGCGAGACTCGGGAAGAACGCCCTGGCCATCTGCACGATCTCAGACCATATCCTGACAGGCGAGGAGACTACTCCGGAGGAAAGGCAGAACACCTTCACCGCCATGATGGAGACAGCTCTGGAAGTCGCCGTAAGGATGGCAAAGTAGAGAGCAACATTATTCTGAAGAAAAACAGGAGACCGCCGGACCTGATATCAGGCCTGACAGTCTCCTTTTTCTTTGTTCTGTTTTGTATGCGGCAGGCTAATCCTTCCGGCGCAGTTTCTTCGCGAGCCTCATGTTGGAATACTTTTTCATGCCGGTCACTTCCTTTATGACCTCGATGAAGTCTGGAATCGCGAACTCATCGTCCTCACTTTTCAGCTCCACTTCGAGGATGGCAGAACCTTCCAGCGCCTTCCCGCCGAAGATGACCGGATAGATGTCTATCTCGATCACATGATCCCCATAGGGAAACGAATATCTGATTTTTTCGAGGAAGCTTACGGCTTCACCGAGCCTGCGGGAGTATTCTTCCGGGCTGATCTCCCGCTCGTTCTCCTCGCGGCTGACGGAGGATATCCTTTTTTTCTCCGTATAGGTATAGGAGGTTTCTCCGTTTTCGACGATCCTTCTCACCCGTCTGTTGGTTATCTCCTCTGACAGGGGGACCAGGTATGTCTGGGTGATCCTGATCATCCGTATGCCTTCCTGCTGCCTGAGCAGTTTTTCATCCGGCTGCTTTATGAGGAATTTCCTTTCGATCTCGATATTCATGCCTAACTCCATTCAGGATTTCGTCCTTAGCTTTTCGAAATAGCTTGCCGTCGCCTCGTCCCTGTACTGCTGTGTATAGAGATCGTAGTAGTATCCCTTCAGTTTCATGAGGGTCTTGTGCTTCCCCTGCTCGATTATCTTCCCGTCTCTGACGACGAGGATGACGTCGGCATTTCTCACGGTGGAGAGCCTGTGGGCTATCACGAAGGAGGTCCTTCCTTCGGTGACGGTCTTTATGGAATCCTGGATTATCTGCTCCGTGAAGGAATCTATGGAGGAGGTGGCCTCGTCCAGGATCAGTATCTTCGGGTCGCAGATTATGGCCCGCGCGAAGGAAATGAGCTGTTTTTCCCCTGTGGAGAGCAGGTCGCCGCCTTCACCCACCTCGGTGTCCAGTCCGTCCTTGCTCCTGCTGACGATCTCGTCAGCGGACACGATCCGCAGGGCTTCCATTATCTCCTCGTCCGTGGCGTCCGGTTTCCCGTATCTCATGTTGTCCCGGATGGTGCCCGAGAACAGATGCGGGGTCTGGAGCACATATCCGATGCTGGAGTGCAGCCACAGCTGGGAACGCTCCCTGGCATCTCTTCCGTCTATGAGCACGCGGCCTTCCGTGGGCTCGAAGAACCTGCATACCAGGTTCACGATGGTGGATTTCCCGGCTCCTGTCTCCCCGACTATGGCCACGTTCGTGCCCTGGGGGATCTTCAGATTGAAGTCGCGGAGCACGTATTCCTCGCCGTCGGGGTACTTGAAGGTGACATTGTCGAATTCTATGTCTCCCTTTATTTCCTCCCAGTTCTCACGCTTCGGCTCCAGGATGTCGCCGTATTTCTCGGTGACCTCCGGAGTGTCCTTCACGTCGGGCTCTGTCTCAAGAAGTCCGAAGAACCTTTCGATGTTGACCTGGATGGTCGTCAGTTCGGCAAGGGAGTCTATGACCCAGCGCACCGGCTCCATGAGCCCGAGAGCGTATGTCATGAACATGGAAAGAGTCCCTATGGTCATGACCTGCTCGGCGGTCATGTCTCCGCCTACCTTCACCACCACTGCCAGCGCGATGTAGGCAGCCAGGTTAAGAGTGAGTGTGATGGTGCCTCTGATCCTCGCGTCTCTTACGGATACTTTCTTCATCTTCCGCGTCATGTCGGAAAACTCCGAATACATCTTGTCGCCTGTAGCCAGGGTCTTTATGGTCCTTGCTCCGGTGATGCCCTCGTTGAAACCGCCGGAGATCTTCGAGTTCTCCTCGCGTATCTCCCGGTTGGCGATCAGAAGCTTTTTCTGCATTATGGATATCACCACGACCAGCGCGGGAACGATGACCATGACCAGGGCCGCCAGCCCGGGGTTCGTCAGGAACATGATAACGAGGGATCCGGCTGCATATGTGAAGTTCCAAAGTATGCCTATGAATTCCCAGGACACGAGAGTCCCTATGCGATTGGTGTCGCTGGATACCCTCGATACGATGTAACCCACGGAATTGCGGTTGAAATAGGAGAAGGAAAGGGTCTGCAGGTGATTGAACGAAGCCTGCTTCAGATCCCTGCCTATCTTCATTTCCATCACGGTGCCGATGTACATGCTTATGGCGTCAAGACCGCATTTGATTATCAGCACTGCGGCATATACTACCGCAAAGGTCACGATACCTTCCGTGATGCCGGGGGTGACGTAGTTGTTTATGGCGTATTCCTGGAACTTCGGGAACAGGATGCTGAGAACGGATGCCGCCACCTGCAGCACGGCCATGAAGAACAGGGGGACCCTGTACTTTTTAAGGAAGGGGAGGAGCTTCGGTATGCCGAATCCCTTCAGATGCTTGGTGAAGAGAGGGGTGTTGTCGTCCATCACTCATCCTCCTCTCCGGCGTAGCTCTGCAGGTCGAATATCGCCCTGTACATCCCGTCTGTTTTTATGAGGTCTTCATGCCGGCCGGACTCGGTGATCCTTCCTCCGGACATGACTATTATGTTGTCAGAGTTCATCAGTGTCTGTATCCTGTGGGAAATGAGGATGACCGTGGTGTCGGACGTCCTTTCCGCAAGGGAGCGCCTGATCTTCGCGTCGGTCTCGCTGTCGACTGCGGACAGGGAGTCGTCGAACACCATGACGGGAGAGCCCTGGGCCAGCACCCGCGCGATGGCGGCTCTCTGCTTCTGGCCTCCAGAAAGGGTGACGCCTCTTTCGCCCACCGGCGTGTCGTATCCCTTGGCGAATCCCTCGATGGTTTCGCCGAGACATGCAGCCTGGGCGGCTTCCTTTATCTCCAGGATCCTTTCAGCCGGGTTCTCGAAGGTTATTCCGATGTTTTCTCCGAGGGTCTTAGAGAACAGGAAAGGCTCCTGGTGGACGATCCCTATGGTCTTCCTAAGGGAATCCAGTTTTATATTCCGTATATCTATACCGCCCACCGTTATGGCGCCGCAGCCTTCCTCGATCTCGTAGAGCCTTGTGAGGAGAGCGGCCAGGGTGGACTTGCCGGAGCCGGTCATGCCTATGATGCCTAAAGTGGATCCGGCGGGTATCTTCAGTGAAATGTCGTCAAGGATCTTCGTTTCCCCGTCAAAGGAGAACGACACATGGGAGAATTCTATGTCTCCGTCCTGAGGACAGTCCACGGCGTCTTCCGCGTCCGTTTCCTGTTCGGCGGACAGGATCTCCCCGATCCTTCCCACGGACACGCCCGCCCGGCTCATGTTGGCGATGGTCCTGCCTATCATCCTGACCGGCCATTCCAGCATGGAGTTGTACAGTATGAAGGAGATCAGATCTCCCACCGTGATCTGTCCTTCAACGCATATGACCGTGCCCAGAACTATGACCGATATCATCTGGAGCCCGGTGATGACATCTCCGGCAGCCCAGAACCAGGTTATGTACTTTCCGAGCCTTATCCAGATCCCCGTATACTTTTCGTTCTGTTTCTCGTACTTGCTGATTTCCGTCTTTTCGCGGCCGAACGCACGAACCACCCGGACGCCCGTCAGATTCTCCTGGCAGATTGCCGTCAGCTTGCCTTCGTTCTGGTCCGCTTCCTCAAAGCTCTTCGATATCTTAAGGTGGAAGAATATCGAGTATCCGATGATGATCGGGATGAATATGAGGGCGATGAGGGACAGGGTGGTGTTGATGTTGAACATGAACACCAGGGAGAAAACTATGATTATGACCGTGCGGATGACCTGAGTCAGCTGCGTGGACAGAAAGTCCCGCAGGGTCTCCACATCAGAGGTGGATCTTTGGATCAGGTCCCCTGTCTGGTGGGCCGAGAACCAGGACATGGGTATCTTCATTATATGCCTGAAGAGCATGTTCCTCATGTTTTCAGAAAGGGTCTCGGAGCCGCGCCGGATGAACACGGTGTCCATATATCTGAATATGCACATGAGCAGCGCGAGTATTGCTATGGATACGGCAAGGATCCAGAGACCTGGCTTGCCGTCCGCTCCTGTTCCCAGGACGGCAGACAGTTTCTCGAACACCTGCGCTATGATTGGGGATTCAGGAGGCAGGTCGCCTATGACCGAGTCCACCGAGTAGCTGATGAGTTTGGGTATGACGAGAGAACAGACCGTGGCTATCAGTGATGCGACGATGCTTATCACGAAATGCCGTCTGCTGTTCTTCATGAACATATGTATCAGCTTTGTCTTTGATAATTTCTTTTCTGTCTTCATGATGGTTGCATAATATCTTGCTTTGCCGGGAGTGGCCGGCGGGTAAGGAGAATGCTTCTGAGGCCGCGCACACAGGACCGCGGCCACTCTTCATGATATATCTGTTGGGAACTGATTGCAATAGATTTTGATTTTTGCAACACAAATGCAACAATTGCATGAAAAAGGAAAAAGCCGGCGCCTTCCCCGAAGGGAGTTACCGGTCTTCCGTCTCTGCTTTTCTGTCCCTGATCCGTTCGCGGATGTAATTCACGGCGGTCAGGACTATGATGACTATATCGAGCACCAGGGAAGGGTATGCCCTGATCACGAAATCGAATACCGCCCACTGGACCATGTTTATCATAACGGCGATATGCATCCCGCGGACGGATTTCGTGGCATATATGAGGATGGAGTATATCACGGACGCGGTGATCGGGAGTATGCCGATCCAACCGTTGGAGTTCGTCAGTATGCCCAGGGCGATTATCAGGGCGCATATGATCCCGAGGGCCCACTTCGTGAGCTTGCCCTTGAGTTCCAGTATGTTCCTCACCCCGCTGAGAAGGTTCGCGGCGATGGCGGAATAGCCTCCGAGGAAGGCGCTCGCCACCGAGTACACCACTGCGTATACGGTCTGCCAGAGCACGATCCGGTTCTTCGTCTTTCCGAACGTGGAATAGGCGAAGCACAGGGCAGCGAGAAGGGAAAACACCTGTCCCAGTATGAATCTTATATCAGGCATGTCGGTCATCTCCGGGAAAAATCTGCGGTCACGGCGTATCCGGGACCTGCTGAAACATGATACACATATCCGGCGGAAAATGCAACAGGAAATTTACGTCCGGCCGGGGACGGGGGGCGTCAGGTTTCCACCATGTCCCCGAAACGGCTATTGCGGAGAGCCCGGAATTGCGGTATAATCGGAAGGAAATACAAAAAGAAAAGGGGAACACCATGTCAGAAAAGAAGATCATAGGATCCTACGCGGATCTGGCGCCCAACAGCGCCTACGAGCTTGTATACGAGGAGTATCTCGGGGATATAAAGACCGCCGGGATCATCCTCAGACACAGAAAATCCGGGGCAAGAGTCTGCCTCATGGCAAACGACGATGAGAACAAGATGTTCTGTGCCGCATTCAAGACACCGCCTTCAAACAGCACCGGCGTACCGCATATCATAGAGCACAGCGTCCTCAACGGATCGAAGAACTATCCGTCGAGAGACCCCTTCATGGCCCTGGCTAAAAGCTCACTGCAGACTTTCCTCAACGCCATGACATTCCCGGACAAGACCATATATCCCGTGGCGTCCTGCAACGACAAGGATTTCAGGAACCTGATGCACGTATATATGGATTCTGTGTTCTATCCGAACATATACAAGAGCAAGTTCACCTTCATGCAGGAAGGCTGGCACTATGAGCTGGACAGCGCCGACGACGAGCTCAGGATCAACGGCGTCGTTTACAGCGAGATGAAGGGAGCCATGTCCTCGCCGGAAGGCATCATCGATGATGAGATCAATCTGCACCTGCAGCCGGACACCACATACGGCGTGAACTCCGGCGGCGACCCCGAGGTGATCCCCGAGCTATCCTATGAGGAATTCCTGAATTTTCACAGGACATTCTACCATCCGTCAAACTCCTACATCTTCGTATACGGGAACTGTGACATGGATGAAAGGCTCAGGTTCATGGACGAGGAATATCTCTCGAACTTCGACGAGATAGACTTCAGGCCTGAGATCAGGCCCCAGCCCCGCTGGAACTCAAAGGAGCCCAGATACTGCAGGAGCGTTTATGACGGCGGCGAGAGCGATGATCTTGAGGGCAAGGCTTTCTTCGCCTTCAACACCATGGCCGGCTCGTCCCTCGACGTTCTGGAGAAGAGGGCCTGCGATGTCCTTTCCACGGTGCTGGTGAACTCCGATTTCGCGCCTGTAAAGACTGCTCTTGTGAACGCCGGCATCGGAGAGGACATATACGGCGGTTTCTCGGGCCATATGTTAGAGAACACCTTCTCGGTGATCGTAAAGAACGCAAAGGAGGAGGATCTGGGCAGCTTTGTTGACATCGTCAGGGACACTCTGGCAAAAGAGGTGGAGAAGGGCATAAACGAGAAGGCCATCAGAGCTGCCCTGAACGTTGCGGAGTTCAATTTCCGCGAAGCGAACTACGGCGGTTTCCCGAAGGGTCTGGACTACTGCATCAATATTCTCCAGTCATGGCTGTACGACGATTCTGCCGCGTTCACATATCTCCATTTCCTGGATGACATAGAGAAGCTCAAGGGTCTTATCGGGACAGGGTACTACGAGGACATCGTGAGAAAGTACATCCTGGACTCGAACCACACCATGATCCTGACGCTTGTGCCCGAGAAGGGGCTCACTGACAGAAAGAACAGGGAACTCGCGGAAAAGCTCGCGGAATACAAAAAGGGCCTGGCTCCGAAAGAGATCGGCAGGATCGTTTCCGAGGCGAAAGCCCTCCGGGAATACCAGTCCATGCCTCCCACTGAGGAGGAGCTGAACTGCATCCCGTACCTTGAGAGATCTGACATTTCACCGGAGACAGTTCCTTTCTTCAACGAGGAAAAGACCGTGGCCGGCGTGAAGACCGTGTTCCACGACGTAGACACGAACGGCATCACATACGCCAACCTGTATTTCGATTTCGGAAAGCTTCCCCATAAATACGTTCCCTATGCCGGACTGCTCATGGCGGTGCTCGGACGGGTGGATACGGAAAAGAGGAGCTTCGAGGACCTGAGTATAGACATCAGCCTGAACACCGGAAGCCTTACCTTCGAGCCCTGCATCATCGGGAAATACGGAGCTGCCGACGGATACAGAGCATTCTTCGGAATCAAGATGAGAGTGCTGAGCGACAAGGTCGCATACGCTGCAGAGACCTCTGCCGAGATACTCACGTCATCAAAGCTCGACGATAGGACCAGGCTGAAGGCCATCATAGCCGAGGTCAAGTCCGAAAAGCAGAGGGAGATCATGTTCTCGGGGAGTTCCGTGGCTGCTGCCAGGACCCGTTCCTACTTCTCGAAGACAGGTTGCCTCAACGAGCAGCTGGGCGGCATAGAGTTCTATCAGTTCGTTTCGGATCTTCTTGAGAACTTCGACGACAGGTACGATGAACTGAAGGAAAACCTCATAAAGACCAAGAACTTCATATTCGATCCCTCGAACGCCATCCTCAGTCTGGCGGCGGACGAAACGGGATGCCGCGCGGTAGAAGAGAACCTTCCCGCCCTCATGGGCGCCCTTGAGGGCCTTGACAGGGAATATCTGGGCGAGCCTGAGGAATACGTTCCCGTGTGCAGGAACGAAGGCGTCATAATCGCGTCCCGTGTGCAGTATGTGGCGAGATCCGGAAACATGAGAAAGGCCGGATTCAAACCTTCCGGCGTTCTCAACGTGGTGAAGAACAGCGTCGACATCGACTATCTGTACCAGCAGATCAGGGTCAAGGGCGGCGCCTACGGATGCGGATGCTCCATAGCGGCTGATTCCGGGAACGTGTCGTTCACCTCATTCAGGGATCCCAATCTGAAGGAGACCGACGAGGTCTACTCAAAGATCGGAGAGTTCGTGAGGAACTATGAGGCTGACGAGACAGAGATGACGAAGGGCGTCATAGGTGCGTTCTCGAAATTCGACAGGCCCATGTCATCCGTACAGAAGGCGGCGCGGTCCTTCGCGGCGTATATCTCCGGCGTGACATACGAGGATGTGGTGAGAGAAAGGTCGGAGATGCTGGGCATCACCCTCGAACAGTTCAGGGAAACGGCAGCGGTCTTCGACGAGATCTACAGTCAGGGCTACAGATGCACCGTGGGATCCTCCAAGATCAGGGAAGTTCCTGAACTCTTTGATAATATAATCGTGCTCGACTGAGGAAGATAGACATGCATAAAAACAGACCGTACCGGCAATTTCACCGGTACGGTCTTCTTCGATTGAAAATGTATCTGTCCGCTATGCTGTCATCAGTCTGCGGGCTCGGCAAAGATCTTGCCTGTGGTTGTGTCTATGATGAGGTAATTGTAGAAGGAGAGGTTGGTCTTCTGGAGGCAAACCACGAAATACCTTCCGCCAACGTTGGAGATGGAGAATCTGAGAGCCATTGAGGGCACAGTGTTGCTGATGGTCTTGCCTCCATTGGCTTCCCATGCCGTTCCGAAATCTCCGTGAGGCAGCTTTTCCGTGTCGGAAGTCCCGTAGTAGTAGAGATTTCCGTTGGCTTTCGGGGTTATGACGAGCATGCCGTTCTCGACAATGAAGCTGAGACCGTAGGCGCTGAGGTCTGTCTGGGGATCCTGGGAAGAAGCTGTTTCCTCAAGCGGGATCACCAGAGGATTCAGGAAGACGAGTCCTTCCTCGCTGGTGGTGCCTGTTGCGGAATATGCGATGGCCAGATATCTGTACTCTGCCTTGATCGCATCGGTGACCTCGATGATCTCCTCGGTCGCGCGGTATGCGAAGGTGTCTCCGTTGTGTCCTTCAGCTTCGAAGTAAGCTGCGAGGAAGGCGCTGCCGGATGCGGGCGCAGCCTTGGTGTTGGTGAAGTAGAAGTAGACATATCCGTTCTGCTTCACGGTGTACTCGACTCTCGAGGTCGCTGCCACATATGCCGGGCCGGTAGCGAATCCGCTGGCGGTGTTGGTGGTCGAGAGGGCGACCACTACGGGGTATGAGTATGTGCCTGTCTCATCTATGAACGCCAGTACCATGTAGGGGTACTTGTTTGCATAGGACGCGTCGAACTTGACTATGTGGTTCTCGTTGGCGTTGACCACATATTCGCCCTTATAGCTCTTTGAGACTTCCTTGTAGATGGTCTGGAACTCCTCCACTGTGGGAGCTGTTTCCACGTCGGTGAGATAGAGTCTCACGGTGCCGTCAGCAGAGGGCTTGAACTTGACTTCGCCTTCAGCGCTCTGGAAGGGTTTGGTCGCAAATCCCGTGGAGTATTTTGCATAGAGGTATGTGGGCATCATGTACTCGTCGCGGGAGTCTCTCAGGCAGATGATGATGTAGGGATATTTTTCAGCATATGCCACGGCGTACTCAAGGCGGCTCTCAACATCCTTGGTCACATCGGCCGTGCCGCGGTACGTTGCCTTCTTGTATTCCGAAGCGAAGTCGGCGGGAGAAGGAAGTGACGCTGTGGATGAGAAGTAATAGTAGACCTTTCCCGTGAGATCGGGAGTGAATCCGATAAGGCCGGACCCCACGATGGCGGGACCCTGCTTGAATCCGTTGTCACCAAGCGGGAGAACGAACGGTGTGTAATAGAGGCCTTCGCCGTTCTGAGCGATGAGGATGATGAAGGGATAATTCTTGAGGTACTTGCTTGTGACGCTTTCCCTGTAGTTCTTGCCTCCGGTCACTTCCTCCACGTCCTTCATGGCAGATTCCTTTTCGTCATATGCTTCAAGGAACGCGCCGATGGTGATGTCGGATCCTGTGTCGGAGTAGTACCAGTACACCTTACCGGAAGCTTCGGGAGTGAACGATATCGTCGTCAGGTCTGCATTGGAGTAAGGCTCGGATGTGAAGCCGCTGCCGGACAGAGCCGTGTTGGGAATGACGATCGCCGGATATGTGCTGGGACCGCTCTTGAGCTGCAGCACCACGTACTTGTAGCCGGACACCTTGCTTGCGTTGAATGTATCCTCGGTGACGAACTTGTCAGCATCCACATTGAATCTGTGTGCGTACGGTGAGTTCTTGTAGTAGTTTTCGAATTCGTTGGTTGCGGGCGTGATGGAGGAGTTGGTGTAGTACAGTGACACCGTTCCGCCGATACCCGACTTGAAGTTCACAAAGTAGTATGTCCCGTCGGTGGAGACATATGGGGTTACCGAGAATGCGGCGGCCAGATCGCTGGAGCCGGAATACTCGGAAGCTGCGAAGCTTGCAGTGAGGTTAAGGCCGATGTCATAGTGCTTCGGCACCATGGCTGACATGAATCCGGGAGCTCCGATGTTGGCGTTCTCTATGGTGCCGTTGCCGGCGACTGTCGTGCCCGCAGCGCGGCCTTTGACGTTGAGAGTTCCGATGGTGCCGTTCTGGAGCAGGATCTCGGTGGGATCCTCCACAGTCATTTCAGCAGCAACCGTTCCGTTGAGGAACGTCACTTTTCCGCCGCCCGTCACTACCAGGTTCTCAACTGTGCAGCTGTCGAGGATGACAGATGCGCCGGCTCTCACGTAGAGAGTTCCCCTGACCACATCGCAGTTGGTCAGGGCTATGGTGCCCTGTCCAGCGCCTTCGCTGACTATGGTCCTGCCGGTGAGGGTCACGTTCTTGATGTTGACGCCGGCTTTGGTGATGATGTTGTTCTCGGCATTGGCGAGAGCGTCTCTCTGATTAGCGTCGCCGTTGAAGATGCAGCCGAACGCTCTGTAGATGACCGTCAGGGCCTCAGCACGGGTCATGGTCTTCTTGGGCTTGAACAGGAATGTCCCGTTGTCCTGGGCATATCCGTTGATTATGCCGTGGTAAACTGCCTGGAGCACTTCGTTCCTGAAGTATGTCGAGATCTCTTCATAGTCGGTGAACGTGGTGCTTTCGGCCTTGAGGCTTGCCGGGAGGTTGAGATAGCGGACGAGAAGCGTTACTGCCTCTTCGCGCGGTATCTCTGCGTTGGGGTTGGCTGAGCTGCCGTAGTTCACCAGGAATCCCTGGGCTGCGGCTTTCTGGAAGTAAGGATAGAACCAGTCTGTTTCCTTTACGTCGTCGTATTTGATCGCGGCTTTCTCGGTGAGGCCTGCGGTCTCAACGAGGATCTTGATGAATTCCGCTCTGGTGATTGTCTTGTCAGGCTTGAACTGGTATGTGCCGTCATCCTGGAGATAACCGTTCAGAACGTTCTTTTCCGTAAGATAGGGGATCTGTCCGCCGGTCCATGCCCAGTGGGACTCCGTATCAGTGAATCTGATATCGGCGGCGCCTGCCACGGAAGCGATTCCCGCGGCCATCAGGGCGACGAGGAGCACGGCAAGGATTTTCTTAACCATTTTCATAAGTACCTCCGAAAATGTTGTAGTTTTGAAAACATACATAATTATTATATCACTGTTTCGCGATTTTACAAGTGTCATATCGCTCTCCGCGGCGCATACCGGCATTTTTTGAGAGTTTTTTGCGGCAATATGCCGTTTTTACGGTCTCCGGACCCGGGCACGGAGGCGATTTTGCCTGCGTATCCCTTTTGACGCCGGTCAGGCGGCAAAGTTCCGTTCGGCGGAACTGTGAAAACCGTATTTACAAAGGGACCGAAAACCGATATAATCGGGGGTGAAATAACACAGACGAGGACGGAGCCATGGACAGAAAATATCTTGACAGGAACGCGGACATCGGAGAGAGGGTCGAGGACCTGCTCGCAAGGATGACGCTTGAGGAAAAGGTGGTGCAGCTTTCCGGCGTGTCGAACGAGCGCAGGCTCTATGACGCGGCAGAAGGAAAGATCCCCGGTGAGGGTTTCGGAGCGTTCTTCGCGAGGAAACTGTCTGACGAGCAGATACTGGCCATCATGAAGAACTCGAGGGAGAAGACCAGGCTGGGCATCCCTCCCATAGTGTTCGAGGAGTCTCTGCACGGGCTGTACAGGGAAGGATCCACGGCTTTTCCCCAGTCCATAGGCATGGGGGCGGCTTTCGATCCCGGACTCGTTTATGAGATAGCGAAGATAATAGGAGCGGAGGCGAGGGCCTCCGGCGTCCGCCAGACCCTGGCCCCAAACATCGACATCTCAAGAGAACCCAGATGGGGAAGGGTCGAGGAGAACTACGGGGAAGACCCTTATCTCACTTCCCGGATGGCAGTGAGTTACGTGACGGGGCTGCAGTCCAACGGCGTCGCCGCCACCGTGAAGCACTACGCGGCCCACGGATCCCCAGAGGGCGGGATAAACATATCCCCCGTCCATACGGGCGAGCGGGAGTGGAGGGAATCCATGATAGAACCCTTCGCGAAGGCGGTGCAGGAGGCGAAAGTCCTTTCGGTGATGCCGGCCTACAGCGAGCTGGACGGCATACCGCTCCATGCCCACAGGGGCATGCTGACGGACGTGCTGAGGGGAGAGCTGGGCTTTGACGGCTACGTGTTCTCCGACTTCGGCGCGGTGCCCATGCTCGTGTCCGCCCAGCATGTATGCCGCGACTGCCTCGAGGCAGGGAAAACGTCGCTTCACGCCGGGCTTGATATGGAGGCCACGTCAAACGACTGTCTCGGCCCCGAACTCCTCGAAGCTGCGAAACGGGGCGAGGTACCCATTGAAGATATAGACACCGCGGTGAGAAGGATCCTCGGAGTGAAATTCAGGCTCGGTCTCTTCGACGATGCGGATACATATGTGATTCCCTTTGAAAAAAGGGCGGAAAGCTCTCTGGAACTTGCGAGAAAGGCGGCCGAGGAGTCGGCCGTGCTCCTGAAGAACGACGGCATACTCCCGCTGAAAGAGGATTTCGGAAAGATACTCATCACCGGACCCAACGCGGACGAGGCCCAGCTGGGAGACTATTCCCACAGATCCTGGGACAGGCAGACCGTCACCCTGAGAAAGGCTCTCGAGGAGAGATACGGGGACAGGATACTGTACGCCAAAGGATGCGCGGTTGCGGCTCCTGCGGAGGACGCCGGCCGGATACCGGAGCTGGCTGAGGGGGCCGACTGCATAATAGCGGTCATGGGAGATAACAGCATGTTCCACGGAGGCATCGGCTGGGGGGACGTCAACACCACCAACGCAGTGACCTGCGGCGAGGGCTTCGATACCAGTACGCTGCAGCTTCCGGATGCTCAGAAGGAATTTATAAAGGGCCTTTCAAAATACGGGAAGCCTCTGATTCTGGTCCTTGAAAACGGAAGGCCGCTGTGCATAGGAGAGGAATGCGGACTGTCGGATGCCGTGCTCGAGGCCTGGTATCCGGGAGAGCAGGGCGGTTACGCCCTGGCGAACATCCTGTTCGGCAGGGTGTCGCCTTCCGGGAAACTGCCCATCACGTTCCCGAGGACCGTGGGACATTTGCCATGCTTCTACAACTACAAGGTGAGCGCCCGGGGATTCTACCACAAGCCGGGGACCTCGGATAAACCCGGTATGGACTATATCACGGATACACCGGATCCGCTGTTCCCCTTCGGTTACGGACTGAGCTACACGAGCTTTGAGTATTCGGATCTGAAAGTGGAATGCGGCGGACCTGAGGACATAAAGGTTAGCCTGAGCGTGAAGAACACGGGAAGCATGGAAGGCAGGGAAGCGGTCCTCATGTTCATAAGCCAGGAGTTCTGCCCTGTGACTCCATTCATAAAGAGGCTTAGGAAATTCACGAAAGTGGGGCTTAAGCCCGGGGAGACTGCCCATGTGACTTTCAAGCTTGAAAAGGATGACATAAGCTATATAGGATTCGACATGAAGCCGGTGACAGGGGGAGGCAGATTCAGGATTGCAGTTGGGGACCTGACCGCTGAGTTCGAGATTTAAGGGAGGAAAAGCCATGGCAAAGATCACCCATACCCATGTGGACGAGAACGGAAACGTCTTTACCCATACCCATGAGGACGGAGAACACGGGCACGGCCACTACCACTCCCCTGAGGAGAAAAAGAGGCAGCTGAACCGGCTCTCGAAGGCCATCGGCCATCTCAGACATGTAAAGTCCATGATCGAGAACGACGAGGACTGCAGCGACGTGCTGGTGCAGCTGTCCGCAGTGAACGCAGCCCTGAAGAACCTGGGCAAGGAGATCATATCGGAGCACATGTCCCACTGCATCACCCACGCCATCGAGGAAGGGGACACAGAAGCTGTGGAGGAGTTTCAGAAGGCAGTTCAGAAGTTCATATAGTCCTTAGCGGAAAAAACGCCCGCCGGAGGTTATCTTGTCGGTAACTCCCCGGCGGGCTTTTATATTTGAGTCAGGATCGTCAGTCGATACGGATGGCGTCGAACATGGGGCATGAGCCGAATTCCGACTTTTTCAGTTCCAGGATCACGAACCATCCGGCCATGTCGTCGGTATAGTTCTCGGGATCGTTGGTTCGGCATATGTTCATGAGAAGGCACTCGCCGTCAAAGGCATAGTCCCGCACGCCGTACCGGAAGGATCCGCTGGGAGCTATGACATAGGCGATGACGAGCAGGTTTTCCGTGAAATAATCTTCGCCGTATTCCGCCTGTATCTCTGAGAAAGGGGTGAATTCCCCGTTGAAGGAATGATCGAAGCTGAACAGGCCGCTGTACTCTTCGGTGAAGCTCTCGAGTTCCGCTCTGGTCATGAACCTGAATACGGGATAATGGGGTCTGATGCTGCTGAACATGCCGGCCTGGTTGAGGCAGTTTTCGATCAGCTTCGCTTCATCCGTGGCATAGTTCACCCAAGTGATCCGGTATTCAAGCTTTGAAAGATCCGGTTCCGAAGGCTCCGTGTCCGTGAGAGAGTCTCCCCCGCAGTCCGGCTCGACTGTGCCGGCGGATTCTGGGCTCTCTTCACCGCTCTTCTGTTCTGGGCTGTCATATGCCGGACTTAAGCAGGCCGTCAGCAGAATGGCTGCCGTCAGCAGCGCTGTCAGAACTGTTCCTATCATCACCGTCAATCTCATGGCAAAGTCCTCATTTCACGTCTTTTCATGTATTATAGACTGTTTTAGCGGAAAATAGTTCCCGGAAAATGAAAAAAGAGGGCTGAAACATATGGGAATATCCCCTCCCCCCGCTTGTGAGACTGATCCATTAGTGGTAACATAAACTGATCACTGAAATCAGAGGTACACGATGGACATAGGTATCAACGCATCGCTGAGAAGAAAAAGAAGGAACACCGTCATAATCGCGGTCATGGCCGCTCTGACGGTGCTTCTGGCGTTCGTATGCCTTTTTGCCGGTTCATCCGGCATGACTGTCGGGGAAATTCTGGGAGCTCTGTTCTGGAACGGAACGGCGGCGCAGATGAGGATCATATGGAACATAAGGATCCCGAGAGTCCTGGCTGCTCTTATCGCGGGGGCGGGACTGTCCCTTTCCGGGCTCATCATGCAGACCGTGCTGAACAATCCCATGGCGTCCCCGTCGACTCTTGGCGTGTCCAATGCCGCGGTGTTCGGCGCCAACCTCTCGATAATCGCCTTTGCCGGGGGATTCCTATCCACCGGCAACAACCTGCAGGGATATACGGCAGGTGCCAATCCCTTCTCCACGTCCCTCATCGCCTTCGTTTTCTCGACCATTTCCGTGCTTTTGATACTGGGCCTCAGCAGGCTCAGGTCCTTCAAGCCCGGCGTGGTTGTGCTGGCGGGCATAGGCGTGGGAGCCGTATGGACGGCCCTTACCACCCTGCTCCAGTTCTACGCCACGGATGTCGGGCTGTCAGCAGCGGTCATCTGGACATTCGGTGATCTCGGGAGAGCCACATACAGGACGGATATGATCATGGCGTCGGTGGTGGCCGTCGGGCTGGTCTTCGCCCTGGTCTGCGGCTGGCGTTTCAATGCCATGGGCAGCGGTGACGACACGGCAAAGAGCCTCGGCGTCAACGTGGATCTGCTGAGATTCCTGGCGCTCCTCATATCATCGATGATAACCGCAGTGTGCGTTTCGTTCCTCGGGATAATAGGATTTGTGGGCATAATATGTCCGCACCTGACCAAGAGACTGGTGGGAGCGGACCACCGAGTATCGGTCCCGGCTTCCATGCTCATGGGCAGCATACTGCTGCTTGTGGCAGATACTATCTCAAGAAGCATCGGCAGCGGATCGGCTCTTCCCGTGGGAGCCGTCACATCTCTTCTCGGCGCTCCGTTCTTTATTTTCATTCTTCTCGGCGGGTTCGGGAAGAGAGAGGAGGGAGACAGATGACGCTCGAGATCAGGGATCTATGCTTCTCATACAGGACAGGATTCTTCAGCAACAGAGAGAGACCGGTGCTCAGAGACCTGAGCATGGATCTTGACGCCGGGGAGATCGGGATTCTTCTCGGAAAGAACGGCGCAGGTAAGACCACGCTGCTGAAGAACATACTCGGAATAGAAAAACCGGGTTCAGGCTCGGTGCTGATCGACGGCACGGACGTGATGAAGATAAAGAGGGAGGAACGGGCAAAATTCATCTCATACGTCCCGCAGATCATAAACTTCGGCGATCTCACGGTATATGACACGGTCATGACGGGGCGCGTATCCTACATGGGGCTCAGTCCTTCGAAGAGCGACAGGGAAGCTGTCGGAAGGATACTTGACGACATGGGCCTTTCAGATCTGGCAGACCGTTCCGTGGAAAAGCTCTCCGGCGGGGAAAGACAGAAGATAGCCATAGCCAGGGCCCTGGTGCAGGAACCCAGGCTGCTGGTGTTTGACGAGCCCACGGCGAATCTTGACATATCGAACGAAGTCCTCGTATCCTCCGAGATGACAAAAGCCGCGAGAGAACGGGGCGTGGCCGTGCTGGCATCGCTCCACGACATTAACCAGGCCTTGGAGATCGGCGACAGGTTTTTCTTCCTGAAGGACGGCCGGGTGCTCCGCAGCGGAGGACAGGAAATAATTTCTGAAGAACTTATTGAAGAGGTATACGGAGTTTCCGTGAAGATCATGGAAACTGAAGATAAAAAATTCATCCTAAGAAAGGATATGCAAAGATGAAAAAAGCATTATCGATCATTCTGGTCCTGCTGATGATCCTGAGCATTGCAGGCTGCGCTGACAGCAAGCCCAAGGATACGGAGACAGAGCCGGTACAGGAAGCGGATACCAAGGGTACCGGAAATGACACGGAGAGCGAGACTGAGCCGCAGGTCCCCGAAGTACAGGAGATCACGGTCACCGACATGATCGGACGTGAGGTAACTGTCACTCCGGGCAGCTACACAAGAGTGGTGTGCATCGGTGCGGGCGCTCTGAGAATGTACACGTACATAGGCAGTGTCGGCCTTCTCTGCGGAGTCGAGGACATAGACAACAAAACGCTTTCGGAGAGACCCAAGATGTTCGACGGAACGGCAAGGCCTTACGTTCTGGCATACGGCAGCACCTTCGAGACACTTCCGTCGTGCGGTGTGGGCGGGCCAAACGCGCAGGCTGCTGAAGCCGAGAAGATCCTTTCCTGCAACCCCGACATCGTTATTTCCGAATACGAGGACGTGGACAAGGAGAATGCTCTTCAGGAACAGCTTGGCATCCCTGTCATCACCCTGAAGGCCGGCCCCAACGGCGTGTTCGACGAGCCGTTCAAAAACAGCATGAGGCTCCTCGGCACCATATTCTGCGAAGAGGAGAAAGCCGAGGCTCTGGTGAAATTCGTAGAGGATCAACAGGCCGAGCTGGAAACAAGGACGAAGGACGTCGCCGAGGAGGATAAGCCTTCCGTATATATCTGCGGCCTCGGGAACTGGGGCACCACCAACCATCTCATGACATCCCCGAACTTCATAAGCCTCAGAGTAGTCAACGTGAAGAACGCGGTAGCGGACGTCGAAGGGAAAGGCGTGCTGCCCATAGAGACGGAGAAGTTTGTTGCCGCGGGAGAGACCATGGATATAATGATCATAGACGCAGCGGCTGTCAAAAACATAAAACCGCTCTATGCCGAAGATCCTTCGATGTTCGACACCTGCAAGGCATGGCAGAATGGCGAAGTATACCTTGAGATGGCATACAACGCGTACTATACCAACTATGAGATCGCTCTAATCAACACGTGGTTCATAGCGAAAGCTGCTTATCCGGATCTTTTTGAGGACATAGACATGACGGAAAAGACCAACGAGATAACCAACGCTTTCTTCGGTATGGATCTTGCGGAGCAGATATTCAGCGCTCCAGCAAGCTTCGGCGGATACCAGAAGATAGACACTGCGACATTCTTTAACTGAGAAGACGAAATGACGACTGACAAGACGCTTTTCAAGCAGAATGTGAAGGAATTCTTTGATCAGTACGCTCCCACTTGGGACGCCGAGATGATCAAGGATGACAGAAAGATCGGCCTGATTCTCGACAACGCTGCCGTCAGGGAAGGAAAAGACATCCTTGACGTGGCCTGCGGCACCGGCGTTCTGATCCCGTATTATCTCAAGCGAAAAGTTGCCTCGGTTACCGCCATAGACATTTCCCCGAAGATGTGCGGGATATGCGCGGACAAATTCAGCTGCGACGAACGGGTGAAGGTCATCTGCGGAGATGCTGAGACCGAAGAATTCGGTAAACTGTTCGACTGCATCGTGGTTTATAACGCATTTCCTCATTTTCCGGATCCCGAAGGGCTTATATCCAGGCTGGCTTCACTGCTGAACCCGCGGGGTATTCTGACTGTTGCCCACGGGATGTCAAGGGAGAAAATTGACAGCCACCACAGCGGATCTGCAAGCACGATCTCAAACGGGTTGATGACGGCTGAAGAACTATCTGACCTTTTCAGGAAATACCTGAGTTTAAGACTTGCAATATCGAACGACATGATGTATCAGGTCGTCGGAGTGAAAAGATAGAAAATGAACAGCGCTTGGTTTTTGAGAAGATCAAGCGCTGTTCGAACATTCGGACACTTCATTTTCATGCATGAAAAATCATCTTGACACCAGCGGGGTCTTTGTGTATAATACGATATGCCCTGACGGGCAGTGACACGGAGAGATGTCGGAGCGGTTTATCGAGCTGGTCTTGAAATCGCCGAATCTCCTTTGTCAACTGCTATCGCAGCATGTCAAGTAGTGTATTCTGATGTAAGTTCTGAGGCCTGATTCTCCTAACAGGCCTTCAAAAACGGCCTTCTTTTTGCAGTGCAGCAAAAAGAGAGACTAGTCACTCAATCTGTCATGGAGAGGTATCGAAGCGGTCATAACGAGGCTGTCTTGAAAACAGTTTGGGCTTTAGTCGGCCCACAAGGGTTCGAATCCCTTCCTCTCCGTTTAGACCAGAAACCAAGCGTTTCTGGTCTATATTTTTGCTCATAATGTACAAATCTGCACAACATATATTAACTATATGTTTCAGAAATCTGAATAACTATGAACAGAAAACGGATAGAATTCACGCTAGATTTGACGGTTTTTCCGTCTTTTCAGGCCGAGAATTTGGGTTCGAAGTTTTCCGTTATATCCGCTGGCCTCGTAAAATCATAGCAACAGCTACATGACAGTCCAGTCCGGTTCTGCTTTGCTTTCAGGAAGAGCGAGAGCTCCGTCCATAGCCATCGCAGAAGCGACCTTGCTTGAATAATCAAGATGACTGTAGATGTTTGCAGTAGTGGAGATGTCGGAGTGCCCGAGCCATTCCTGGATCTGCTTCAGCTGGACTCCTGACGCCAGCAGAAGGGAAGCGCAGGAATGCCTCAGATCGTGAAAGCGGATCTTTCTCAGTCCGTTTTCCTCAAGAACCTTCCCGAAGGTAGAGGATAGCTCCGTGGGCGTGATGAAATCTCCCATGGGGTTCACAAACAGATATTCGTCATATTTGTGGTTATAGCTATTCCCGCAAAGCTTCTTGTTTTCCTCTGTCCTTTTTCTGAGATCCAGCAGTTTCTGCTTTATCTCCTCGGTTATGGGCAGAGTCCTGTTGCTTGATTTCGTCTTGGTGGTATCCGAAAAGCAGAGTGTCTGTTTCCCGTTTACCTTTGCTTCGGTAACAGTATGCTTTACTGTTATCATGTTGTTTTCAAAATCGATCGCGCTCCACTTGAGGCCGAGCACTTCGCTGCGGCGGAATCCGTAGAAAGCAGTTAGCTGGTAGATAAGGCCGTATTTGTGGTCCTTGGTCACATCAAGGAAGTGAGCAAGTTCCTCTCCCTTGTAGTAATCAGCAACGTATTTCTTCGCTTTGGGACGCTCGACTCTGTCTGCAGGATTCCTGTCGATCAGTTCCATCTTTATATGACGAAGGTGTCTTTTGATGCCATAGTAAAAAACGGAGGAGAGGATATAACCGTACTAACCACTCCGGGAACCGTTAGAGTGTTCAAGCATAATACGGGCGACATCAATCTTGATGGTACAGTCAGCATAAATGACGTCGTTCTCCTGTTGCAGCACAGTTTGTTCCCAGACCTCTATCCCGTCGACTATATAGACAACATGGACTTCAACCATGACAATTCCATCGATATTAAAGACGTCGTTGCGTTGTTGCAGTTCAGTCTCTTCCCGGAACTGTATCCACTGAGTTAACAAATAAACGTCCCTCGCAAGCCAAATTGCAAGGGGCGTTTTCCTGTTGTATATGGGACGTGTTTTAGGGTTCATAGAAAAAATCCGGAGAAATGAACAGCGCCAAATACCCTCCCACAGCTAATTCTTCCCGTACACCTTGCATCTCCCTGTACGATGTTCCCGTTTCGTTGAACAACTCGTTTATCACGTCTTCGATGTTGTTGTATTCCCCTGATTCGGAAATGGACAGTAGCATCATCGTGACTTCAGGATGAGAGAACTCTATGGGAACGATACATTCACCTAAACGCTCATAGTTCTTTTCCAGCCGCTGCTCGATGTACATACACTTCTTAGTAAGCCTGTCAATCTTTTCGTTGTTCTGTCTCTGGTGTTTTAATCCTATGCACAGAATAACGATACCGGAGACGAGAGCAATGATCCCATTGATGGTGAGTGTCAAAAGAAGAGTGATCGATTGGGGCGTCTTGAAAATGTTGAGCACAAGATTCAGGGCCCAGATACCGGCAACGATCACGCTGAAGATAAACAATACAAAAGCCCATGTGATCCCGGGACTGGACTTTGAATTTAGCTCTGCGATCCTGTTGAACAGGTCTTCGCATTGAAGATAATCCCCCCTGGACTGATCGAAGTGGTGATATTCTTCGGATATTCTGTTTGTTAGTTCATCAGGAGTCATGGTCAATATCCTCCAGTATGATCATCGGTAATACTTAAGAGGTAGATACGCCACCCCTCAAGTTGTCAGCAATATTCTCTGAGCCGGGGACGGGTTTCAGGTCTTAGGCTCAGCCGATCCCTCTCCATTCGGGATGACTTGATTTTACAGGATAACTATGGGAAAATCAACAGCAAAATCGGGCTTTTACGATCATGCTGGCGCTTCGGGTTAGTCTTCACCGGAAAAGATCACGGACTTATCCATGGCCATTGCGTGGAGTATGGTGTTTACGGTGTTTTGGTGGGAAGCTGACTTGATAAGATTTTATTGCTCTGTTACGAACATCTTGGGGGGCCCCCAAGATACCCCCCAAGATACCCCCCAAGATACCCCCCAAGATACCCCCCAAGATACCCCCCAAGATACCCCCCAAGTCACTACCCAAGTAAATACCCAAGAAATTACCCAAGAAATCTCCAAGTTGGACAGATTGCTTTGCCAACTGTTTCACGACTGTACTCTGGTCATTATACTCAGTATGGCTCTCTTGTGGTTCTTGCTTTTTGCCTGGATGTTGTTGTAGGTGTCTGAAAGCAAAAAGTCCATGAAATACTGATGAGGGATCCTGGATTTCCTCCCGATACGGAGCAGGATTCGGAGCTTCTTGTGTTTGATCCAGCGGCATACCGTTGATTCGTTGTATCCCGTGATCCTGCTGATTTCGGGTGTTGTAAGCACTCCTCCATCACGTCCCAGTATGTCCAGATAATACTCCCTGGCTGCCTTAAGCGTCCTTTCATCCATATCGAGGTAATATGAGGTGGGAGCAGAAAAACTGTCCAGTCCGTCTGAGTAGTAATTCTCCGGGGGCTTGAAAGAGATCTCGTCGGATGCGTACTCATCAGCATACTTCAGTATCGCTTCTTTTGAGATCAGCCAGGAGTGGGTAGCTTTGCCGGTGTTCTCGGATCTGACTTTTCCTGACATGAGAAGATAGAGTGCCGTTTTCTTTGAGATATGGCAGACTCGGTAGAACATATCCTTGCTCATTGGATCCGGAGCTTTGTCAAAGAGTTCTTTATCAAGTTTCATAGTTCATACTTCCTTTTCAATGTATTCGGGTTGTGAATACTCTGCGGAAGAAGGTTTGTGAAATCTGATTCATTGGTTTGTGTGTTCTGCTATTTCCCGGTTTTTGGAATTCGCGGGTCTGTTTTTATTTAAAAGAATCTGGCCTTCAAGGCCGTTTTGGCCTTCAAAAGGCCTTCATTTTGCAAAAAACAGGTAAAATTTGCGTCTGTCACGTGGGTTCGAACCGTGTCATCTTGCAGCTCTTTTGTGACTTCTGGTGTCCAGAAAAATGGAGAAAAAGCGAGATAGAGTGAGAAAACGTGAGATTATTTGACAGGGAATGACCTCACATGTTTCCTTGCGACCAGTAGCATAATCAAGTCTTGAAAACAGTTTGGGCTTTAGTCGGCCCACAAGGGTTCGAATCCCTTCCTCTCCGTTTTTTGAGAAGGACAAAAGCTTAGCGTTTTTGTCCTTTTCTTTATCTTTATATGGCTGCCAGACTGGTGTTTCAGTATGAAATGAGTTCTCATAGTTCATGACATGAAACAATTGTCATAGACTTGTTGACAGTTCACGCGGGTGCGTATATACTCAAAGGCGAACATACTCACGATTCATGATTAAGGAAATAGAAAAAAGACGGAAAGGGCAGGCGTCAGACGCCTGATGGACATACACGTATGAAGCACATAACGCTTGGGAAAACCGGGATCACCGTGCCACAGAACGCTTTCGGCGCTCTTCCGATCCAGCGCGTCAGTGTTGATACTGCTGTCGGACTTCTGAGAAAGGCATATGCGGGCGGGATGCGGTTCTTTGATACCGCCAGGGCATATTCCGACAGCGAGCATAAGATCGGATGCGCCTTCAGCCGGGATTACATGAAGCAGACCGGTATTTCCCGTGAGGATATATACATCGCTTCGAAGACCATGGCTTCGACCCCTGAACAGTTCTGTAAAGACCTTGATACATCCCTGAAGAACCTAGGGACGGAGTATATCGACATATACCAGTTCCACTGTGCGAAGCAATGCTTCAGGCCGGATGATGGGACCGGAATGTATGAGGCCATTACGGAAGCAAAGGCACAGGGAAAAATCAGGCATATAGGAATAACGGCGCATCTGATAGGCGTTGCTGAGGAGATAGTGGAGAGCGGCCTGTATGAAACGCTCCAGTTTCCTTTCTCCTATCTTGCTGCGGAGCGGGATATCCGGCTGGTGGAGTCATGCGCGGAAGCGGACATGGGCTTCATTGCAATGAAGGGCCTTTGCGGAGGTCTGCTGACGGACAGCGAGGCCTGCATGGCGTTCATGAGCCTGTACCCAGTGCTGCCCATCTGGGGCATCCAGCGTGATGAGGAGCTCATGCAGTGGCTTTCGTTCTTCGAGCGAGATGCCGTGATGACTGAAGAGATCAAAGCATATATAGATGAAGACAGAAAAACGCTGATGGGCGATTTCTGCCGCGGTTGCGGATACTGTTCCCCCTGCACGGTCGGGATCAAGATAAATGACTGTGCCCGTATGTCACAGCTGATCCGCAGGGCTCCTTCCGAGAATTTCCTGTCCGACGAATGGAAGGCGTACATGTTCAGGATAGAGGAATGCGTAGACTGCGGTGCCTGCATGGAGCGCTGCCCCTACGGTCTGGACATCCCAACTCTTCTGAGAAAGAATCTCGCTGATTACAAGGAGATAGTCTCAGGAAGGATATCCGTGAAATAACAGGATGCCACGTTCGAGAAATCGTACAAACAACAAAAGCCACACGCCTTGTGTAATTTGATGATTGCACAAAGTGTGTGGCTGCTTTTTTGCGATATAAGCTGGGCAAACCGTCGAGGTCACCCGTTGTATGCGAGGAAGGTCATGCCAACGAAGAATGCGATCATGAGCAGGAGGATTATCGCTTGCTTCAGCCGGTGGTTCGTCAGGAGACTTGCAAACTCACGCACCGCGGCGTTCGGCCAGAAGTACCATTTGGTCTTCGCTCCCACGCCCACGGCGCGCATCTTCATGCGCCTTGCGAATATTCCGCTTCTGAACACGTGGTAGTTCGAAGTCGCGTATGCGATTTTCCCTTCGATCCCCGTCTCCCTGATCTTTTCGTTGGAATAGACCATGTTTTCGTATGTAGTTGTCGACCGGTCCTCTTCGATGATCCTGTCTTCCGGTATCCCGTGCTCGACCAGATAGCGTTTCATTGACGCACTCTCGGAGCAGCGTTCGTCGGAACCTTTTCCTCCGGAGGTGATGAAGATGAGGTCCTTGCCGGTCTTTTCCTTCTGTTCTCTGGCAAATTCCATGGCACGTTCGATCCGGCTCTGCAGGATCCGGGACGGCGTCCCGTCCTTTTTCAGACCGCATCCCAGGATTATAAGGAAGTCACGGTCCTTATCCGGGTCATACCGGGCTGCGATCGCCCCTGCCACAAGAGTGCCTATCAGCATGCATTCGAGGTAAAGGTAGACTGCCGCCACGGTATTGGCGATAAGTTCGTGAACTATGATGTCCCTGAGACTGCCCGAGGCTGCAAAATCAAAAACGAAAATAAAGACCTCGCCGGCGATGAGAATCAGGGAAAAGACGATCCCGAGCAGGTTTACAGGCCGGAAGCCTTCATAACGGATGAGTGATATGTTTGAGACGCACAGTGACACGGAGAAAACCAATATGAACGGAGCGGATATAAGCATATATATTTTGGCCGACCCGAGAAGGGTGCGGACGATGCTGTAACCTTCGAGGGACCACTCCGGAAATATAAGGGACCGTACGAGGAGAAAACCGTTCGTTAACATCACTGACAGGACGAACAGTGCAAATCCCATATAGAGGATAGTGTTGTATGAATACGGGTTGTATCTGATCTGCTCCTTCCAGGAGTAGATGAGGATGCCGACAGCGGCTCCGCTGTAAACGGTCATTATGGCAAATATCGCTGTGGCATGCCGTTCGGCTCCCGTGAGCACTAGGCATACTATGACCGCGGCGACGATCACAGTCAGTATAAGGAGCGAGTAAAGCTTCGGTTTTTTATCTCTGGTGTCAAATTGAAGTGCCATTGTGTTTCTCCCGGTCAGATCTTGTTTGGATATGCCGTGTCTGCAGTATAGTATAGCTCTGGAAGCACGATTCTGCAATATGTGACGGGAACAAAGCAGGGCTGTGATTCCGGTAAGAACCGGAGCCACAGCCCGGTGTTTAATGGGAAAAGGCAGGCCTTGCCGTATCAGCCGGCGGGAAACAGATTTGACGGCAGTCTTGACGTATATGTCTCGGGCATGTCGAGGTCCAGGGCGTGCAGAACTATGGCCGGTATGTCTACAAGCTCGGCGAATCCCATCTTCCCGGGTATTACCGTTTTGCCTGCCACTGCTATCATGATCTCCATTTCCGCCTTTGATGTGCCGCCATGGTCTCCTTCCGGGGTGCCGCCATGGTCCGCGGTAACTATGAGAAGGGTATCTTCCATCATGCCGATCTCCACCATCTTGTCATAGATCCGTCCGATATAGGAATCGATCTCTGAGATCGTTTTGAGATGGTTTGTGCTTCCGTATCCGGAGGAATGTCCGGCAGCGTCAGCGCTGTCGAACTGGACGAACATGAGCTTTGGCTGGTACATATCCAGATAATTCACTATGAAGTCGGTCAGTACATCATCTACAGCCGTAAACATGAACATGCGCAGGTTGTTCTCAAGCAGTGTCTTGTTGATGGTGTCCCAGTTGTTGAAGGACGCCAGGTTGCAGTCGGGGTCAGCTTCTCTTACGACTCTGAAGATACTGGGGTACGGCGAGTCGGAAGGAAAGGGGCCTTTTGAATCATTGGTCCTTCCGTGGACACTGGGCAGCACGCCGTGCAGCAATGAGCCCCAGCACGGGTTGCTGGAAGACGGTTCCATGCACTGGCACTGATAGTTGACGGCGCCGTTTTCGAATATCCTGTCGAGGTTGGGGGTGGAGGCCTGCTGGAAGAAGGATCCTCCCCCGTCCACACCGAGGATCACCACGTGCTTATATACATATGGTTCCTGCGGCTGCTCCGGCTCAGGGTCCTTGATGGTATATATGGAAGGGAAAAGACTGTGCTGCAGCAGCAGGATCACGTCCCCGATGTCTTCGGTCCCGTCCTCCGTGAAGTCCAGACTTCCCGGATAGCTGACCGGATACAGCTCTGGAAACAGGCAGTGCTGCAGGAGCAGTATGACATCTGCCATGTCCACTTTGCCGTCACCGGTGAGATCTCCGGCGATTCGGACAGAAGAGTACGGAGGATCATCCGGATCTATGCTGATCGGAGGAGTGCTCACATCCGAGCCTGCGGCAGGTGCGTATATCCCAAGCAGTATCGTAATCAGAAGCAGTATCGAGGCCGCTTTTATCATTGATCTGTGTTTCATCAAATTCTCCAAATTCAGTTTGCTGCCCTGTCGCCCTGATAATATGATTTCAGGTTGGCTATATCTTCGGCAGTAAGAGCCCGGTTGTATATGACAAGCTCGTCCATGACCGCGGGCATCGAGCATTTATAACTGCATGTCCCGTCCTGACCGAAGGTCACAGTTCCAATTCCGTCGAAGGAAGCGTTGATGAGCATGTCTGAGATCTGGTATGTCACAGGAGTTTTGAAATCCAGGGACAGGCTAACGGTACCGGCATCCCTGTCGACTATGAATATCACAGGTACCCAGCCGTACAGAAAGTCATATGGAAGCCCGAAATCCGTATCCATCCGGTTGGTGCCGTCTCCGAGATTGAATCTGAAATTGTTCGAGATGTATGAAAGTACGAATCCGGGGTTATAACCGCTGTCCCAGTTCTTGTTTGAAAAGACGCACGGGTCGGAGGTCCTTTCCGTGATCCTGAGCCAGCATGACACTGAGAAGCTGCCTGAGCCGGGATTGTAATCTGTATATACGGCACCGTCTTCCACGTCAGCTCCGTTCCCGTAGTATCCGTCGATGAAATACAGCTTTTCTTTCTGTTCGGTGCTGTGGTTTCCGGTCACGTCGGATACGTTCCCGTCAAGCGGGATGTAAAGAGCGATGCTGTCTCTGTCTATGAAATCGAACAGGGTCCTGCCGGATCCGTCTGCCGGTGTCTCCTCTCCCTCGTGGGCATACCTGACCCGGATTCCGGATTCGGGATCTTCGATTTCAACTCTTTCCGTAGCGTCGACACCCGGGAAGATGTTTCCGGGGATCTTCGCTGTATATGACTGGGGTCTTTCAAGGCCGAGGGCATAGAGGGTTATTGCCGCCACATCCCTGTTCTCGGCATCGTCCATGACTCCGTGAATGACTGATTTGCCAGCGACGGCGAGCATTATGTTCATTTCGTCGGTCGTCAGTCCGCCGTGGCCTCCCGTAGGCTTGTGACCGTGGTCGGCCGTCACGATTATGAGGGTATCCTCCATCATGCCTGTCTCGACCATCTTGTCATAGATACGCCCGATAAGGCCGTCTATGTGGGATATCTGATTAAAGTACTGCTGGCTTTTGTTGCCGTAGCTGTGGCCGGCTCCGTCCACCGAGTCGAACTGGACGAACATGAGCTTCGGCTGATGGCTATCAAGGTATTCGACAATCTTGTCGGTCTCGGCATCGTCGCTTCCGGTATCCATGTATACGTTCAGCCCTGATTCTATCTCAGATCTGTTTATGACACTCCAGTTGTTGAACGATGCCAGCTCGCAGTCCGGATCAGCTTCCCTCACCACCCTGAAGATGCTGGGGAATGGGTCGTCCGACGGATACGGCTGCGAGGATGAGTTGGTGCATCCGTGGAATTCAGGCAGTACACCATGAAGTATGGATCCCCAGTTCTGGCCGCTGATGGAAGGCGTCATGCACCGGGCGTAATAAGTCAGTGAGCCGTTTTCGAATATCCTGTCGAGGTTCGGAGTGGAGGCTTCTCTGAAGCCGTTTCCGCCTCCGTCCACACCCAGGATCACTACATGCTTGTATATGTATCTGTCATTTATAGGATAGAGATCCGGGAATATGCTGTACTGCAGGAGGGCTATGACGTCTCCCATGTCATCCGAATTGTTGCTGTTGAAGTCGGCGCTTCCCGCATAGTCAACGGGATACAGATCCGGGAACAGCTGGTGCTGCAGGAGCAGGATCACGTCCTGTATGTCGACGGCACCGTCATTCGTGATGTCCCCTGGGACCAGCGCATCCTGAGACTGTTCGGCCTCTACAAATCTTTCGGCGCGGTAATAGTCTCTCAGGTCCCCTATGTCTTCAGCCGTGAGGGCCCTGCCGAATATGATCAGCTCGTCCATGACAGCCGGGAGTTTTACGGGATATTTCCCGGTTCCGTCCTGACCGAAGATTATGCCTCCGATACCATTGAAGGCATCTCCGGAAAAGTCCAGCGGATATGTAACCAGCGGACTGAAGTCGATGGAGATTCCGACGGTCGAATTGGATCTGTCCACGACGAAGATCACAGGCATCCAGCCGTTCAGAAAATCGTCGGGCAGACCGATGCCGTTCACGTCCATTCGGCTGCTGCCGTTGCCCAGGTTGAACTTCATGTCATAGCCCCTGTATGAAATGATGAATCCCGGGTTCCTTCCGCTGTCCCAGTCCTTGTTCGAGAAGAGGGACGGATCGTCAGCATAGGCAGTGAATTTGACCCAGCATGATATGGAGAAGCTGTTCGTGCCGGGTCGATAGTCCGTCACTATGGCTCCATCCTCCACTCGGGCTCCCTGCCCGAAGTATCCGTCTACAAAATACAGCTTGTCCAGCTGGCTTGACGTGTAGGTGCCGATTTTGTCAGTGACGTCCCCGTCAAGTGGCATGTACATCAGCACATCGTTTTTGTTTATGTAATCAAACAGGGTCACGCCGGATCCTTCGGCAGGGGTTTGATAGCCTTCGTGGGCGTATCTGACGACCGGAGGGAGCACATATTCCACTCTTTCCGTCGCCTCGACACCGGGAAAGAGGTTTCCCGGAATTTTTGCGGAATAGGTATCAGGCTGTTTGTCCTCAAGCCCAAGGGCATATAGCGTGATGGCCGCAACGTCCCTGTTTTCGGCGTCTCCCATCTCACCGCTTATGACGGATTTTCCGGCACATGCGATCATGACAGTCATCTCGTCATCGCTGGTGCCGCCGTGGCCGCCTGTGACGGTGTGGCCGTGGTCAGCCGTCACAATGAGGAGGGTATCCTCCATCATCCCTGTTTCCACCATCTTGTCATAGATCTCGCCTATAAGTCCGTCAACGTGGGAGATCTGCGACAGATACTGTGTGCTGGTGTTGCCGTAACTGTGGCCGGCCCCATCGACAGAGTCGAACTGGACGAACATCAGCTTCGGCTGATGGGAAGAAAGGTAATCGACGATCTTGCCGGTCTCTGTGTCGTCATCACCTGTATCCATGTATATGTCCAATCCGGCTTCGATTTCCGTGTTGTTGATCACATACCAGTTGTTGAAAGATGCGAGTTCGCATTCGGCATCGTTTTCCCTTACGATCCTGAAGATGCTTGGATACGGACTGTCAGAGGGGTACGGACCGCTGGACGAGTTGGTGCATGCGTGGAACTCCGGGAGGACTCCGTGAAGTATGGATCCCCAGTTCTGGCCGCTGATGGAAGGCGTCATGCACCTGGCGCTGTATGTGACCGAACCGTCTGCAAATATCCTGTCCAGGTTGGGAGTGGTAGCGTTTTGGAAGAATTTTCCCCCGCCGTCCACGCCAAGGATCACGACATGCTTATATATGTACCTTTCTCCGCCGGGAGTTTCGTCCGCAGCAGTGACTGGCATAGGAGCGGCAGTGTTGAGGAGCATCAGCAGCGCCATGACAGCTGAGGCAAGTATCCTAAGAGATCTTTTCATCGAAAAAACAGCAAGGACACCCCTTCCTCTACAGGTGGGGGAGGAATTGCTTCCTTATAGAAGCTTTTAGGCTTCTCCCTGCTTTCTCCTTTCCGTAAGTATGGTTTTTGCGTGTTCCAGCAGTTGTATGTCTCTGACATTCGCAGATGAATGAATCTTTTTTCCGTCAAGGAGACGCAGATCAAAATATCCGCTCGATCTCCTTCCGAAGACAAAGCATTCTGTCCCGTTGAAGAGTACTCTGTCAAAAAGACAGAATCCCCTGACATATCTCGGTGCCTGATTGAGTTTACGTATACCGCCTTTAAGGATGTTCGATTTGTGAATCTGCCTGTTATGACGGCGTACGAACTTCAGATAGAAATAGTACGGCAGAGGTGCAGCGTCCGGATGATCTGATATGCACCTCGCGTCGGCAGCATGGGTCTTTGTTATCCCGTGACTGATCCGCGTATTTTTCGTGATATATCCGAACGTATTGAATACCTTTCCCGGGTACATGGCTTTCAGCCTGTTGTACAGTGTCCACCTCATGATTCCC
>JAEEGL013300806.1_pt1 | contig 38486 bp, 17 predicted proteins | sample 9134231 | NCBI WGS metagenome assembly JAEEGL01 (sample SAMN16246548, study PRJNA631951) | gut metagenome | biome: gut microbiome; feature: rumen; material: fiber-attached | host: Bos | place: Iran: Karaj | collected 2018-10
AAGAGCATGCACCTTTTTCCGGCTGAAACTACGGATTATTATTCCACAGATGGCAAGAACCAGTAAAACTAAAAACGGGATGCCGAATATATAACCAGTTTCAGCCTCAAAGAAAATATCAAGTCCATAGTAGGTTATACAGCCCATATAGGCCAATGCCGGAAGATACTGCAAAGAACGCCATTTAGCACTCAGGCGCCAACAGTAACCCACCAGCCAAGTGCCCAACGTCAGCATCAGGGCCATCAGAAGTCCGCCCAACCAAGGATACTTGTAGGTCATGAGCAGGAATCTTCCTATATAACGTAAACTCCCAAATGAACAGGATAGCAAATAATCTAACTGTCGTGTATCTGGTACCCAGAAACTATATTCACGACTCAGATGAAATACACTTCCGTAGTACCATGCTGCCCATAGCAGCACAGCCACAAAGAAAAGAAACAGTACGGGTAAACGCAGTTGCCTTTTCTTCTTTTCTGTTGCAGGAGCAGTACTACTCCCTTTAGCAACACTCTTTGTACTTTTGTTAGGTTTTACTTTTGCCATTATTTTATTATCACCTTTTTACCGTTATGTATATACAGGCCTTTGGCTGTTGGCTGTTGGCCGTTGGCTATCTTTCGGCCAGCGAGGTCGTAAACAATACCTTGATTCCCGTTCCCGTTTTCGTTAACGTTGACGTTGACGTCATTGATGCCATTGGGGTCATCCCATACATAAGTGAAGGGCGAGATATTTTCGGCATAGATGAACGACTGGCCATCAGGAGCAAGGATGTAGCCGCTCTCTGTTACACCATAGGTTCCAGCATTTACCGGAGTTTCGTAACGTTCACCAGTAATCTCTGTTATCATCTCAATCTTGACATTATCCTTGAAGAGGATAGGCTCACCAGCTCTATATGTTTCTGGCTCAACATCAACACTGCCTTCTCCTGAAATGATTCCAAGCCCAGACCAAGTGTCGAATGGTAAACCCAGTGCCTGATAACCCTCACCTTTCTTAGTGAACAGAACATTCCATGCATGGAAATCAGACGGAATATATAATTGTCTATCACCATCTATCTCAAGCATCCAAGCCCAACCTTCAGCACTTATTATATTAGCTTTCTGCAGCAATTCTTCTGTGGGTTGTTTCTTCTCGTCCTGTCCGGCCTTTATATAAACAAGCGAGTTGGGGGGCAGTTCACCTATATCGCTCTTTCCAGCTGTGCCTGTTCCATAATAATATAAGGTATGGGGAGTGGGACTACCTGCATAGTAAGCAGTCATTTCGCCACGATAGGTAGAAGGTCCATAGGGAATCAGTACATCGTAGCCGTTACCCTCGGCTGCATAAAGGCGGAAACCATCCTTTATCTTCTTCTGAACAGATGATGGAACTGTGAAATTCTTCTTATTGCTCAGGTAAACCAACTTGCCGGTGCTATCATATATCTTGAATCCGACAGCTCCTGTTCCGAAAATTCTGTAGGTGGTTATTCCTGAACTTGTAGCGGTCGTGTAATAATATCCGTCTGTAACATAGTCATCTACATAATCGGAATACTGACCAACATCACCATGCTTACCTATCTGGTTGCAAACTTCATCGCTAATTGCAACACGATAAGCACTCTTTGGCTTTCCCTCCAGGGGACCGTCAGCGATAGAGGGGGATTGCTTGATACGATCTTCGATGAAAACGATATTACCAGCCTTGGGATAGCGCTGCATATAAGCCTTAGCAGCATCTATATCTGCCTGTGGGGTTGTCACCCAATATTTGGAGTAATCATCCACGAAGAAATTGCTTACGGGGATAAACATGCCATATGCCTCAAAGAACTCACTTAGGTCCTCACCTGCGGCATCACACATCATCTTGGCAATATGCAAATAGTCATTCTTACCATAGCTCTTATACCCTCCCTTAACATCGATAGTTCCATCACCGTCACTATCTGCTGTCAGAGAGTCGTCCCATGAACCCTTGTTGATAGGATTCTGGCGCAACAACGTAAAGAGTTTTGGGTAAAAATTGGTATTATGTCCCGTAGCATGATAGTAGAGATACAACTGGTAGTAGAACCTTGCCTGTGCCCATGTGCCACGCTGTACCCATGATTTGTCTGCCGCGAAATCGGTAAAGCATGTCTCGGCAGCATCACCTCGGCTGGTGCTTACCCCATGCAGATAGACGTTGACATTAGAGAACAGGTTGTTACTAGTCTCCGTACTTCCCACGCCATTGATACATGCCTGATGATTGTGTCCCATTTCATGACTGGGGCCCCAAAGGGCACCGCCTCCTGTCTCAGTCAGTGCCTTATAGCTCATGACAGTAGATAGCGTACTGTTCTCATAATATGTTCCGTAAGTGGTGGCATACATGTAACTGTGATTGATAGAGAAGCAGTTCCAGATATTGTTAAATCTACCCTCCACCTTCTCTTGAAAGCCCATCAAGTCTTCCTCGTTCTGTAACATGGTATTCCAGATGCGCATCAACCCCTCCATGTTATTATCAGCACTTATAGCCTCTTGTACCAAACTATTATTCATAACAAAGACCAAGCGTTTGGACTTGAGATTCAGGATATTACTCTTATTGAGCATTTTCTCACGCAGGAGATTCCAGTCGTCATTTGTCATACCACGGGTAGCATCCCAGTAGCCCTGTACCTGTCCTCCTTCAATATGAATCTTCATATCAGAATAGTTGGCAAGGTACTTTTCCGGATCGTTGAGCTGATAGAATATATAGATGGTGCTCTTGTTGCTCAATATTATAGCATTGAGCCCCTTGCGCAAAGTTGTTACGGAACCCGTCTGGTGATCACCAGGACTTTCACTGTCGGCAACGACCTCTACCTGCAGCGTGCAGTTGGAGTTGGGATCCTTATCCACATACAAGTATATGATATCACCAGCATTGCCACAGATTCCAGTAGGACCTGAGAGTTTTCCAAAATAGTTGCTCATACCGCAATATGCATTACCGGACATCTTCTGGTAATGACTGTAAACCTGATAGTCATCGCGGATACGGAAGAATTTCTCAAAGTCACGACTATATCCGTCACTGCCTATACAAGTCTCCCAGCTGTTGTTTTTCACTTTCAGAATCATGGCCTGCATATCAGCATTCAAGGAGTTGAAGTCGGCATTTTCTGCCAACGCTTCATCGGAAAGTTCCTGAATATCATCTGCAAGTTCTGTACATGCGCCATCCTTGAAAAGTCTGCCAAGTGCAGCCTTATAAGCAGACAACTTAGACTTAAGTTCAGTATAGGCAACCAGTCCACTGCGGCCATTCTCAATAAACTCATCCGTGAGCTCTACCTCTTCAAAACCCCACGTACTGCCAGATATATTGTTGGTGTACCAACCTACCACAGCACTCTGAGCATCACAGTGTAAAGCAACATTCCCATTGTCAACAACATAATATAGCAGATTTGTAGCATCACTGGTACGTGTGAGGGCAAAACCTACACTTGGCTTGCTTGTCTGTGTCTTGTATTGAGTGCTCAGTGTACCGCTCTGACGAGTGATATAGCGTCTGGTGCAGAGATTCTGTAAATGATATTTACCCGAAGATGCCGCTACGAGTGTCCAATACTGAGAGAGTTTATCCTCGCTCTTTGCCTCACAATCAAGAGTATTGTTACCGAAGTCCTCATTCATATATGTGTCATATCCCATGTTCCGGATACGGTAATACTTGCCTACTTCTGGAGCTTTATAAGGACTCTTTGCCAACAGGTCGGCCTGCACCTGCTCCAACGAGAAGTTATCTACAGCAGATATTGACCAATCTGATCCATGATCACCCTGATAACTCCATTTATACAGATTGACACCATCACCATTCAAATTCAGGCAAGATGTACCACTAAAATCGCTCTTCTCAGAGATATTAATGAAGGAAGTCTTCTCCGAGGTATTGTTGGGACTATACTGAACGTAGAGTGTTTGGGGAGATACACTGGGTGAACGATAATTGTCATTGGATGAAAGGAATCGGCCTGTACTGGCATTGCGCAGTGAATAACCAGCACCCTGTTTGTCTAGAATCCAAACTTGTTGCAGATTATCTACATTAGTACGAACACCTAGCGTCTTGCTTCCATCATCGGTAAGATTAACATTAGACGACCTACGATTGGTAATACGTACCAATCCTCCCTTGTTGAGGAAATAATTGACGTAATCTACTCCATCCAGAGTATTAGGATCCTGAGCCCTCGAAGGAAGAGCATCAAGCAGCAAAAGTGCTGTTAGGAAAATAATTATTCGTTCTTTCATAGCTTTTTATGGTATTATGATTTTGTTACTTGCCCGCTGAGTTCCGGATATTGTATGCGGGTATGATACATGGTACGCAACTTAGTTTTGAACACGTCCTTGGCATCTGCGATTTCCAGAAATGAAATAGGACATTGGGTGAAATATCCGGCAGCAACCTGATCATCAATAATTCTGTCAACCATATTGTTCAGGCTCTCCTCGGTATATTCAGGAAGGCTTCGAGAAGCGGCCTCAATAGAGTCTGCCATCATCAGAATAGCCTGTTCCAATGTTGTTGGGTTTGGCCCAGGATAAGTAAACATGCGTTCATCTATCTCCTTATCGGGATAATCATTCTTATAGGAGACGTAGAAATATTTGGCCAAACTCTTACCGTGATGAGTAGAGATAAAGCCCTTTATGACAGAAGGAAGTTGGTATTTGTCAGCCAAACGCAATCCGTTTCTTACGTGCTGAATAATAATCTGAGCACTTTGCTCGTATGGTAGATTGTCATGTGGATTGGTACCCGACTGATTTTCTGTAAAAAATACCGGATTCTCTAACTTTCCGATATCGTGATACAAAGCACCAGTACGTACCAACTGACTCTTGGCGCCTATGCTGTTAGCCACCTCCGCAGCCAAGTTTGCCACCTGCATGCTGTGCTGAAAAGTGCCGGGTGCTTCCTCGGAAAGTCTGCGAAGGATGGTGTTGTTGATATTTGAAAGTTCCACCAATGTAACATTGGAGGTGAACCCGAAAATACGCTCTATAGGCATAAGCAATGTATATGCAAGCAAAGATAGGATGCCTGCCAACAGAATATGGATATATATTTTCACCTCAAATCCATTCGTACTATTATACGGGCTGCCCTGCAACAACTCAATGCAGAAATAGGTAACCAATGACGCTATGGTTACCAACGCAGCCGCGCGTACAAGATCGCTGCGTTGTGAAAGCTGTCTAAGACTATAAATAGCAACCAGTCCAGCCACCAACTGCGTCACGATAAACTCATACGGATGATGAAGTGCCAAGGCACAGGTGAGAATGGAAAGCGTATGGGTAATAAATGCCGTTCGGCTATCCATGAACACACGTATGAAAATGGGCAGGATGCAATAGGGAATGACATAAACTGTCATTAAGCTTTGCATCATAAATGTGTACGTAACCAAGGGGAAGATAATACACTGACTTACCACCAACATGACATAACGTGGACTGGCTAAGTAATCGCTACGGAACTGCTCAAAATAGAATAAGAGCAGAATTATCATAATAGCAATGTATGTTACCTGCCCCGTCAACTGCAACACTTTTTCTTTGTTGCTTATCGAGCGGGTCTTTTGAAAACGCTCCAATGATTGCAGGACACAATAGGTGTATTCGTCCACGATCTGACCATGATCAACAAGTTTCTGATTAACCTGTACCTGACCGATATAGGGAACTAACTGGGCATCTATTTCCTGACGTTGCTGGAGTGATTTCTCGGCATCATAAACCAGATTAGGTTGGATAAACTTTTCCAAAGCACAACGCAGAAGCCTGCCATGGTTATAACGCACACTATCTTCCTCTGCCATTAGGTACTCATACGCCGTCTTCTCTGTAAACAGTTGTTTTACATAACGGGGATGCGACTCATTATTTTCAAAAAGCCAAACCTGACGCACGTTTTCTTTCTTGAGCACATCATAGTCTTCGGTAGCTACGACACCCTGAGTGTAGAGGCGTCTCAGTTTATCCAACAAATGAGGCAGATAATAAGTCGGAACACCATCGTGCGGCAAACTCTTAAACGCCTCCCTCAATTCTAGCGCCTGCTTTTCGTATATGGTAGTGTTAAGCTCAAAATAGGGCTCATAGAACCTGCGAAGGCTGTCGCTCTCACGTTTCAGCTGGGCCTCACTCTTATATACAGGGAAACTATCCTGAGCAATCAACTGCGCATCTTCCCAAGGCTCACCAATCTTATATTCATACTTATTGTAACCTCCCTTGGGCAGAAAGACAGCTAAGATGACAATCATGGACAGAGATATGAAAACCCTATACAGGTACTCCTTTTTGCTTACTATTCTTTTTCTGTTATATCTGCTCATATTTTCTTTTTGCTTAGAAGTAAACTCGTTTTCACTCGCGGGAGTTATTTCACTTCCGAAAGATGAGAAAGTTCCTTTCTGAGTGCGAAAATACAAAAAAAACTCTTTTGTTAAAAAAAAAATGTTTACTTTTGCACGAATTTTGACAACATTAGCTTATGCAAGATAGAAAAGTAAGGGTAAGATTTGCCCCAAGTCCCACAGGTCCGTTACACATTGGTGGAGTAAGGACCGCGTTATACAACTACCTTTTTGCACGTCAACACGGCGGTGATTTAATCTTCCGCATTGAAGATACAGACAGTGGACGTTTCGTCCCCGGTGCCGAGGAATATATCATCGAAAGCTTCCAATGGTTAGGCATCAAATTTGACGAGGGTGTTAGCTTTGGAGGCTCACATGGTCCATACCGTCAGAGTGAGCGTAGAGATATTTACAAGAAATATGTTCAGCAACTTTTGGATAACGGGAAAGCATACATTGCCTTTGATACACCAGAGGAACTGGATGCCAAACGTGCTGAAATTGAAAACTTCCAATATGATGCCAGCACACGCCTACAGATGCGTAACTCACTGACAATGAACAAGGAGGAAGTTGACCGACTCATAGCCGAAGGAAAGCAATATGTAGTTCGTTTTCTCATTGAACCTGGCAGAGATGTGTTGGTTGACGACCTTATCCGTGGCGAGGTTCGTATCAACAGTAGCATTCTTGATGACAAGGTACTTTACAAGAGTGCAGATGAATTGCCTACCTATCATCTGGCAAATATAGTAGATGACCATCTGATGGAAGTTACCCATGTTATCCGTGGCGAGGAGTGGTTGCCCAGTGCGCCATTACATGTCTTGTTGTATGAAGCTTTCGGATGGGCAGACACCATGCCACGCTTTGCTCACCTACCCCTTCTGCTTAAACCCATAGGGAACGGTAAACTTAGTAAGCGCGATGGCGACAAACTGGGTTTCCCCGTATTCCCATTGGAATGGCACGACCCCAAAACTGGAGAAATTTCCAGTGGTTACCGCGAGAAGGGCTATCTGCCACAGGCTGTTGTCAACTTTCTGGCACTCTTGGGATGGAATCCCGGCAACGATCAAGAACTGATGTCTTTGGATGAGATGGTAAAACTCTTCGACTTAAGCAAATGCTCTAAGAACGGTGCTAAATTTGACTATGTAAAGGCAGCTTGGTTCAATCACCAGTATCTTATTCAGCAGCCAGATGAAGCATGGGCACCCGCCTTTGATAAAATTCTAAAGGCTGAGGGCATCAATGCGACAACAGAACAGGAGGCTGAAGTGGTGCGCATGATGAAGCTAAAGGTAATAGAATATGTAGATGGTCAGGGAAACAAGCGCAAACGTAACATCAGTTTTCCTTCGGACTTGTGGCCTCTTACACGTTTCTTCTTTGTTGCACCTGAGAGTTTTGACCGCGAGGATAAATTTATTCGCAAAAACTGGACAGAGACAACAACAGATGAGATGAAGCAATTCTGCGAGGTACTTTCTGGCATTCAGGATTTTAGTGTCGAAGGCATGAAGGCTGTCGTTGACCCTTGGGTAGAGGCTTCTGGTCTACGTCCTTGGAATGCATGGCGAATCTGTCTTGTTGGTGCTGGACAAGGTCCCGACATGTATGAGTTGGCTGCTTTCTTAGGCAAAGAGGAAACGCTAAAGCGTATGAACTTTGCCATTGAGACACTGAAGTAAATTTATCTCGTAAATATAATTAAAAGGGCTGGCGCGATGATGCACCAGCCCTTTCCCGTTTTGTTAGAATAACATAGAGTTACTCTTCATCATCTGACCAGATTTCCCAACTGTTATCTTCTTTTGTCAGTGCATCACCACCATCTATTGTAGTGGTGCCATCTATCACCAGGCTTTCTGCCAACATGTTGACTACCTCAGCCTCTTCTATCTTCATAATTGGTTTAATGTATTTCATAATAATCAATTATTTTTTGTAGTTAAAGAAGTTAAAGGAAGTTCTCGCTTTGCTCGTCCTTCGGACAAAAGTTAAAAGACGATAGTTCTATACGTGTATTGGTAATGGCTTAACCCCTTTACCCTCTTTAACTCCTGTTTTATTAATACATCACTTTCTTACCACCAACGATGTTGATGCCTTTCTGCAACTTACTTACTCTCTGGCCAGCAATGTTATAAATTGCTCCATTGTCAGCGTTATCGTTAACGTTAACGTTTTCTATAGCTGTTTCATCATCTGCAAATGGATAGAATGACTTCACAGTAATTGAGAGAGGTATCTGAAGATATCCCTTGCCTGCAGCAATCTTTGTTTCAGGCGTAGCCTTAGCAAAGCCAACCTTGCCATCCAACTTGACCAAGATATACTGCGTTCCGTCTGCAGTAATTTCGGTGGTTGCAGGCTTCAGGTCATTTACGAGAGCAAGATTACCCTCTGTCGCACTGAGGTACATAGAATAAGTTCCTTCTGCAGCCTTCAAGACTACAGCCTCACCTGAAGGAATTGCTGTTGTAGGCTCCAGATGTACGTAGCCGTCACAAAGCTGTGCGGCAAATACTTCAACACCCTCAGGAATATCTTCAATATATCCGGGAGCTACAAAGGTTGCATATCCGTTCTCGGAGATCGTGGTTTTTACAGGGGTACCCAGGCTTGTCAGGCGGAAGTTACCCACAACTACCCAACTTCCTTCTTCACCATTATAGGTACTCCTGACACCAATGGTAAGTTTGCCGTCTTCGCCAACTTCCACAACAGGAGTTGAAATCTTATACAAACCACTCTGGAAGTATTCATTAGCCTGCCAAGGCCAGCATGCAAACTCTTCAACACCCTCACGTGTCTCGCCCACACCAGGCATATTACCAGCCTCGCTGGTTACATTGGGCAGTGCTACCTCTTGATCATTAGCGAACAGGAATGCGTTCTGAATAGGAGTATCACCATTCCTTACCTTTTCTGCTTCATGGTCCGAACTGCCATCGCGATAGAAGCCGTAGCAGGAGACTACATAACGACCTGCGGGCAGACCTGTAATGGTCTGTGTCATATTTGCATCCTTTTCGAACCATTCGATAACACACCAAGGCTCACGATCCTGACCGCGTTTCTGGTCTCCAACACCTGTCCAGCCACGAGCCCAGTTGCCACCTTCAACCTTAGAGAAGTTGGGATTTTCAATGAGATATGTTACATCCAAAGGTCTTTTGCCTGTTGCAATAGTCATGGCAGCCTTATAAGCAGCAGGCGATACAAGCATCCATTGTGCATAAGGATCGTTCTTGTAGTCGTTCACGTTTTTGTCGCGCTTCTGAACGGCATTCCAATAATGGGTATTACCATCACAAACATCCTCTGCAGGGTCATATACGAAGTGCCAGTTATAGGCATCCCATTCGCACATGTAGTAAACCTTTTCCTTACCTTCAACGGGTACAAAGGCAAGTTTGTTCTCGCCGTTCTTGTCCCAATACTCTTCCTGCCAGTTCATTCCGTTCCAGCCATTACCACTTAGGTGGAATACAGGACGACCTGCAGCACCACTCCATTCTCCATCGGGAAGGAAGTGGATAAGCATACCAGGATTATCCAAAGCAATATGTGTTCCCCAGTCAGATGTTGTGTTGAAGAAGATGCCTGCACCCACGTTATAGAGATAGTAGTCTGCTTCCTCTGCTGTAGGCTCAGAACATTCAATCATGGAAATGTCAACCTTCTCAATTGCATTCAGTTTGCGGACGTTGCGAATCAGTCGGAGAAGCTCCTCAGCCTGAGTCTTATTCTCACAAACATCATGTTTTTGGATAAAATCTTCAAACTGTTCATCAGTTACAGTTCCGTCCTCCTTGCCCACATAAAGTGTCTTGGTGATATTCTTCATCGCATCACTCATGGGCTCTATAATATCACAGAGGCTATTCAATGCCATTGTTGCTTGAAGCAATGCATCGGTATCCTCCGAGCTTGTCTCAATCAGCCTATGTGCAATGTTTAATGCCTCTGTTAGGTCTTGCTGCTGACTTGGTGTCGCACCGCCGTCTTGAACATTTTTGGCAATATTCTCACCGCGTGTGATAGCATCATTCAAAGCATCATAATACTCTGTAAGATCGATAGTAATCTCGCCCAAACAATAAAGGTCAATGTTGTTAATCAGAATCCAAGCGTTGTTGCCGCCTTCCACCTTAAAGCCAAGACGGATTTTACCGGACTTAACATCAATGTCAATGTTTTCAACCTGACCATCACCACCAGGAACGTGCTTGCTATCAGCCATGTGACGAGAGTATTCATTCGTTCCATTCATCATCCAGAGGCCGTTCCCAAGCTCCTTCGTGTTGTAATCATTTCTTCTTTCATTTGAAACGTACTCGTATGCATTAATCATAGGAGTCTGCTGATCATTTGCATAAATGAATCCCTTTGTGGGCTCATCACCATTCTTGTACGCATTATAACGATCAGCATTCGTACCATCGTTACCAGTAGAAACGAATATGGCCTTACCACTTACTCTATATTTTCCATTGGGTACGCTAATATCCTGATATATATCACGGTTGCTGATATTCCAGAGCTCCCACACACGATTAAAATTACATGGGCCATCACCACCACTGGCATTGCTGCCCTTGTCACCTTGCCAAGAGCCATCATCGCGATGATCGTCTGCAACAGGGAAAGTACCACCTAGCACAAGACCGGAAATATCCACAGGATTCTCCTCAGAACTTTTCTCAAGTGCAATTTTCAGGATTTCATCACGTGTAACAATCTGCCATATATTATGCTTGCCGGAATTCTCGTCCATATCACCAACATCATTGGCAGAGAGTCCTTTCTCACCACTCTTGATGATAAATGTATTGCTGGCAGGAGCACCCTTGACGGCTTCAATGGTCCATACAGTAACTGCATCACCGGTATCCATATACAGATTGCCAGAGTTGATACTATGATTATTGCCCATTTTGGGGTCGAGTTGCCAACCATTACCTTTCTTGATGAACTTGATATCACGTCCGTGGCGATCTAATTCTGCGTGAGACGTCCAACCATAGGCTGAATTGCGCTTGTTGTCACCCAGCCAGTTCCTGAAATCTACATTATATAAATAATAGCTCTTGCCATCCTCAATATCAGAGATTGAAACGCCCATATAGGGTGATGCAGATGGTGTTTTACATACAGCACAAAGTCCGTCAGATCCAAAAACATGCTCGTCGATAACCTTTTCTTCCTTGTTGCCATAAGCAATACCCTCTTTTTCCGTTACACCGTCACAGGCGTACCTCTTGTTTGCATAAACTCTGCCATGAGAAGAGAAAGGAACGGGCATGTCATCGGTGTCAATTGTCTGATACCAACTGATGGAACTTTGGTCACTGTTCAGTTTGAATGCCAGCTCGCCACTTGCAACTGCTGATGCGTCAATCTTGGTTACGCCATTATCGTTTCCAACAGTCTGATAGCAGTTGTTAATAGTTTTATTGCCACGAGCCCATGTCTCTCCATCTTCCACTTCTCCGATGTTATAGCAATTGTTGAAGGTGGCACCACCACCTGTCCAACCAGAGAAGGCGCCATTCTCACGACCGCCACTGATTTTGCCCGTATTATAGCAGTTGTTGAAAACCAATTTTGTTTCACCACCGTAATTGCAACCGACGAAGGCAGCATTATTCTGCTGTGTACCTGTCACCTGTGCTTCATTACCACAATTCTCGAATGTAATAGTGCCGCTATTGTTACAGCAACCGACAAAGGCTGACATACATGAGCCACCTGTACTTACAATACTGCAAGACGCATCCATAATAAGATTCTTAATGACAGCGCCAGCACCGACTACACCAAAGAAGCCTTGTTCTTTCTTGGAGCCGTCGATTTTCATACCTTTAATACGATAGCCTTGACCGTCAAAGGTACCGATAAACTTCTTAGCATCAGTACCTATGGGTGTCCATGTATCAATGTCGCTCAGGTCAACATCCTGCGTAAGGACAGCCTTGCAGTCGTTGACTATAATACCTTCGTTCAGACTTGTGGAGAAAAGTTCAAGTTTTTCAGCAGAAGCCAATTGATAAACACCATCCACCTGAGGAATGTCCACAGTTACCATACCAGCCTTCACACATTCAACAAGAACATCTGATTCACGGAAAGTAACTGTAACAATGTACTTGGCAGTCTCAGAAATCTTCCATTTTGTGTCAGGGTCGCCGTTGTAAGGTAAATTTACCACATCTGAGCCTTTCTCGTTAAGAACTAAATCTGCTACTGATGGATGAATTGCAGGATTCCAGTCTTTCTGAGTCAAGATTTTAAAGCCCTCACCTGTTGTCACCTTCGTCAAGACACCTGTCCATTGATAGACATCTGTACTAATCTCTGTCATCGTGGTTTTTGCCAATGCATCTGCACCGACACTCCATCCTGCCGGTGTACAGTCACCAACAAGATAGACATCTCTGGCATACATACTTACAAAGCATGTGAATGCCATCCATAGAGCCAATAATTTTCTCATTTGTTGTTAGTTAATTGGTTAATAAATATAAAGAAAAACTCACGTTTTCGGTTAATTTGCACACCATGTCGGGACAAAGATAGCAATATTATATTAAATACAACAAAATACAAACAGTTTTTTCAATTCATTTCTGAATAAAATACATGCAATATATCTACATGTACCAATTATTATTCTCACGTAAGAAAAAAAACAAGTTTTTCTTTTGCTTTTCGCGCACTAGATTGTACCTTTGAGACTATCGTCTCGAAAATACTCACGTTCGGATTTTCTCAAATAAATTTGGAAAACCGCTCACTAAATCGTATTTTTGCAAGCCAAATACAATAAATGCATGTTTACAGACGTTATTAAGATTAGGATGAAAAGAATACTCTGGATAGGTTTACTGCTAATCAGTCTGGGTGCAAAAGCTCAGTTTGATGCGGCGTTTACCAACTCTTGGGCTCTGCAATCTCACTTCAACCCTGCAGCGGCAGGATTGGATGGTCTGCTAAACGTCAAAGCTGCTTACAGCATGCAAATGGTTGGGTTTGAAGACGCGCCAAAAACCATGCTGGTGACGGCAGACATGCCTCTTTTCTTTCTGGGACCTAATCATGGCGTAGGACTTGGACTGTACAATGATAAGGCAGCCATTTTCACTACACAAAAAATATCTGTAACATACGCTTATCACCACAAGTTGTGGGGCGGTAACATGAGTATAGGCGTACGACCAGCCCTGCTGGTTGAAAAAACAGACGGATCAAAATTAGACGTAGTAGATCCTGGAGACCCTGCGTTTACAACAAGCGATGCAAAAGGACAAACTCTGGATCTGGACCTCGGTCTCCGATACACCTATAAAAAAACATGGTATGCAGGAGCCAGCGTACATCATCTCATGGGACCAACCATAACGATTGGAGAAGATAAAACGCATGAGGTTACCATAGATCCTGTCTTCTTTATGACAGGAGGTTATAGGATGAAACTCCGCTATCCGCGCTATGTTATTGCTACCGATGCTATTTTGAGGACCGACCTGCTATCATGGAGAGGCGACATCACGGCCCGTCTGGAATATGACGGTGAAAAGCATAAGATGTATGGTGGCGTTATGTACAGCCCTATGAATAGCGTAGGAATTCTTTTGGGATATAATTTCCATGGTATCAACATAGGCTACTCATACGAGGTTTATACAGGAGGAATAGGAGCGCTAAACGGAACGCATGAATTAATGATAGGTTATCAGACTGATTTAGATTTAGGAAAGAAAGGAAAAAACCTGCATAAGAGTGTGCGACTATTATAAAAAATGAATAATAATAAATAAGGTATAATATATGAAGACAAAAAGTCTGGTATTTTTCTTATTGGCAGTTCTCTGCCTGACTCTAGCAGCATGCATGGGGTCAAACTCATCGGCTAATGCTGTCGGAGGTGAACTGACAGGTGTCAGAGGTTCTGCCATGTCAGAGCCCACACCATACGGTATGGTGGCTGTTCACAAAGGATCACTAAAAGTGGGACTGCAAGAAAACGACACCCTATGGGGTGCAGATTTCCCCATCAGAGACATCAGCGTAGATGGTTTTTGGATGGATGAACACGAGGTAAGTAATGCCAAGTATCGTCAGTTTGTAAACTGGGTGCGTGACAGTATCATTCGTGAACGATTAGCAGATCCCAACTATGGTGGTGACGATACTTACAAGATAGAGGAAGATAAGGAAGGAAATCCTATTACCCCTTACCTGAACTGGAGCAAACCCATTCCATGGCGTAAGGCTAATGAGGACGAAGACAAAGCCATCCAGAGCGTGTATGTTATTCATCCTATAGACGGTACCAAGATGTTGGACGCCAAGCAGATGAACTATCGTTATGAAATTTATGACTACGTTGCTGCTGCACAACGCAAGTATCGTTTAGATCCTGAGGAGCGCGACCTGAATACAGATCACGCTGTCAGCAATGAACAGGTAATGATCAGCAAAGATACCGCATGGATTGATGACGACGGCAGGATAATCCGTCAAACCATCACTCGTCCTTTGAGCGGACCATGGGATTTTCTGAATACATACATCGTAAATATCTACCCTGATACCACGTGTTGGGTAAACGATTTCCAGAATGCTGATAACGAACGTTACATGAAACTATATTTCAGCAATCCTGCTTATGATGACTATCCTGTAGTAGGAGTTTCATGGGATCAGGCTAATGCATTTTGTGCATGGCGTACCAACTTCCTGATGAAGGGTATGGGTGGCTATGCTAAGCATATCCAGCGTTATCGTCTACCTAGTGAAGTTGAATGGGAATATGCTGCCCGCGGTAAGGAAGGCAACCCGTTCCCATGGACAAGTGCAGAGGTAAAGAGCGATAAGGGCTGCTACTATGCAAACTTCAAGCCCGATAGAGGTAATTATACTAAGGACGGCAGCCTTATCACCAGCAAATGTGGCATCTTCAGCCCCAATAGTAATGGCTTATACGATATGGCTGGCAATGTTGCCGAGTGGACAAGCACCGTATATACAGAGGCTGGCGTTGAAAGCATGAGTGATATGAACCCTGACCTGAAATACAATGCAGCCAAGGAAGATCCCTATCGCTTAAAAAAGAAGAGCGTAAGAGGAGGTTCATGGAAGGATCCCGAGAGCATGATTCGTAGTGCATGGCGTTCTTACGAATACCAGAATCAGCCCCGTTGCTACGTTGGCTTCCGCTGTGTTCGCACCATGGTGAACGACAGAGGAACAGCCGGTGCCCAAAAAGGCGGCAGAGTGAGCAGCAAGGGCGGCGGTGGCAGGAAATCATCTGGTGGACCTACCGTAAGTACAAGAAAAACAAGACGTTAAAAAGCCCCTATATGGCGGCTTCCCCTCAACCCTTCCTCCGTGAGGGATGGCAAAAGAAGAAGATTAAACGAATAAAAACAAAAAAATATGAATCCTATAATAAAACTGCAAAAAGGGATGGACTCCCCTGCTGGCCAACTTATAATGAACTATGCCTATAGCTGGGGCGCATCAGTCGTAATCTTGGGAGCTTTGTTTAAATTGACTCACATTCCAGGAGCCAATGCAATGCTTTTTATCGGAATGATTACCGAAGCTGTCGTGTTCTTTATTTCTGGATTTGAAAAAACATACGAAAAGGTTGCTAAGTCTGAGGACGCAGCAGTCGCTGGTGGACAAACTGTTGTGGTAGCTGGTGGAGGTTCTCCCCTACCCGAAGATGCAGAGATTCCCGAAGGACCAATCGTAATAGGTGGCGGTGCACCTATTGGTAACCTTGATCCTGATGCAGTGGCTACAGGTGCTGGATTAAGCGCAGCTGCTGCAAATCTGGCCGCTGCCGGTCAGGCTGCAGCACAGGCACAATTAGCATTGGAACAAATCCAAAACGGTGGGCCAGCCATCGACCCGAACCAAATCAAGGCTACAGATCCCGCAGCTATAGAAGAGGCAGTAAAGAACTATGCCGAGGAACTTACAGAACTGACAGAGGTTCTGGGTCGCGTAAAGGATCAAGCTGCACGTATGAGCACCGACAGCGAGGAAATGGAAAATCTGAACCGCACACTTACCGGCATTGCTACAGTTTACGAACTGCAATTGCGCAATATCAGCAAGCAGGTGAGCACCATTGAGCAGATTGATGAACAGACACGTAAGATGGCTCAGCAGATTCAAGAACTAAATGAGGTATATAGCCGAATGATTAAGGCTCTCACTGTTAATATGGGCCCTGTGGCCGGTGTGAAGAGTGAAGAGTGAAAAGCGAAAATGAGAGAGTGAAAAGTAAAATATCAATTAGCATAATCCCTTATCGATAACTGTTAATCTGATTCTTAACTCTTAATTCATAACCAAAGTAAAGATGCCTATCAAGAAAAAGAGGATTTCTCCTCGCCAAAAAATGATAAACCTGATGTACTTGGTACTCATGGCCATGTTGGCTCTAAACGTATCAAGCGACGTACTGAATGGTTTCTCCTTGGTTTCGGACAGCCTAAATAAATCTACCCAAAATGCCAGTCATGTAAATAATGATATTTACAACACCTTTGAGGAGCAGATGAAAAACAACCCTGCAAAAGTTAAGCAGTGGTATGATAAAGCTCAGTATGTACGTAACATCAGCGATTCTCTGTACAATCTGGCAGAAGAACTGAAAGTTGCCATTGTAAAAGAAAGTGATGGAAAGGAGGGTGACGTTAACGATATCAAGAACCGCGAGGACTTGGAGGCCAGCACGCAAATCATGTTGGCACCCGGAACCGGTCGTGGTAAAGAACTTCGCAAAGCCATCAACAGTTATCGTGAGAGAATTGTAAAGATGGTTACGGATAAAGAGAAAAGAGAAATCATCTCGAGTAATCTGAGTACGGAGGTTCCTACCAGGGGACGTTTGTTGGGTAAGAACTGGCAAGAGTACATGTTTGAAAGCATGCCTACGGCCGCTGCTGTTACGCTGTTGACAAAACTGCAAAGTGATGTCCGCTATGCCGAAGGGGAGGTCTTGCATAACCTTATCAGTAACGTGGACGTGAAGGATATACGTGTAAACCAACTGAATGCCTACGTTATCCCCAATTCACAGACTGTAGTCCAAGGTGGAAGGTTCAGCGCTCAGATTATTATGGCAGCGGTGGATACCACACGCCGCCCCACCATATATATTGGAGGCCAACCGATTAAGAGCGACAAGGGACTTTACGAGACCGTTTGCAACAAAACAGGTGATTTCACTCTGAATGGTTTCATTGAGATGCTGAACGGTAGCGGGGAAAAAATCAAGCGCGAATTCTCACAGAAATATACCGTTGTAGCTCCCAGCGCAACTGTTAGCGCTGATATCATGAACGTCCTTTATGCTGGCTACGATAACCCCATGAGTGTATCTGTACCAGGTATTCCCAGCAACAAGCTGCACGTAAACATGACAGGAGGAACCTTGACACAGAAAGGCGATGGTCACTACATAGCCAGACCCACCACACCTGGCGGAGAAGCTGTATTCACTGTATCGGCCCAAAATGAAGGACGTACACAGGAAATGGGTAAGTTTACCTTCCGTGTACGTAAACTGCCCAATCCAACAGCCTATATAGCCTATGCAACCGAAGGCGGTGAAGAACACTTCACGGGCGGCTCCCTTTCCAAACAAATCCTTATGAACACAGAAGGTATCGGTGCTGCTATCGACGACGGACTGCTCAACATTACATTCCGTGTGAATAGTTTTGAAATGCTTCTTTTTGACGCAATGGGTAACGCAGTGCCCTATAAGAGCGATGGCGCGAAATTCTCCGCCCAACAAAAAGCACAAATGCGCGGTCTGGCAAGAAACAAGCTTATCTTCATCAGAGACATACATGCCACTGGCCCCGACGGTATAGAGCGCGTACTTAACAATCCGATGGAGGTTAAAATAAAGTAATACCAATATTATATAGATAAATTATGAAACGTACACTCATCATTATAACAGCTACATTGCTGACAGGAAGCATGACATTTGCGCAACCAGCAAAGCGTCGTACAACAAATGCTGCAAGTACAACCGCGACTGAAAGAACCGCTGCGGTGAAACAGGCGAGTGACCGTGCGGCTTTGCAATTTCCTACATCAGCATCCATGCCTGAGGATGTAGTATGGAAACGCGACATTTACCGCCAACTGGATTTGATGAAAGACAAAAATGCTCCTTTGTACTATCCTGTTGAACCAATTGGCAAGCAAGTGAATCTGTTTACCTATCTCTTCCGATTGATACAGACAGGACGTGTAACTGCTTATACTTACAAACTAGATGGAAACGAGTCATTCGAGGAAAAGGATAAACTTACCATTAAAGAATTCTTGGAGCGTTATAGCATTTACTTTGAGGAAAAGGACGGAAAGATTGTTGTTGCTGATGCCGATGTACCCAGTGCAGAAGTAACACGCTATTACATAAAAGAGAGTGTATATCTGGATCAGCGTACAGGAACTTTCAGTACAAAAGTAACAGCACTTTGTCCCATTCTGATGCGAGGAGCTGACGAATTCAGCACGGATGCAGCACAACCATTCCCTCTCTTCTGGCTCAAATATGATGATGCCGCTCCCTGGCTGGCAAAACTTCCTATGATGGGCAGCAACTTGAACAATGTTATGAACATGACGGCTGATGATTACTTTACCATGAACCGTTACGAAGGCAAAATCTACAAGACAAACAACCTACAAGGTAAAGTCCTGCAGAACTATTGTGAGACGGATAGTGCCTTAAAGAAAGAACAGCAAAAAATTGAAAAGCAGATTGTTGACTTCGAAGAGGGTGTCTGGGGACATGAGATTATTGACAGCACTAAGCTGGATAGTATAACATTGGCCAAGATGGCTGCCGCCAAAGCCGAGAAGAAATCATCAAGCGTGTGGGGAAAACGCACCAAGTCTGCAACCGCGACCAAGAGTACAACTGAGGCCAACAAAGAAAAGGATGCAAGTCCCGCCCCCGCAGCAGCTCGCGTCAGTGCTCGCAGACAGAGGAGGTAAAGACATATATGGCACAGTTTGCCGATGTCATACTGCCACTTCCTTTAGAAGGCACTTTTACATATAGCTTACCCAAGAGTTTTGCAAACCTTGTTCAGGTAGGATGCCGTGTCATTGTTCCCTTTGGAACAACAAAGTCCTATAGTGCCATCGTAGTTAAACTACATGACACGATTCCTCCTTACAAAATCAAAGACGTTCAGGAACTGCTTGACAGCAGTCCAATTGTAACGGCACAACAAATTAAACTATGGCAATGGATAGCCGACTACTATCTGTGTTCCATCGGTGACGTATATAAGGCTGCGCTTCCCAGCGGAATGAAGTTGGAAAGCGAGTCTTCTGTTATGTACAATGAGGAATTTATTGCTGATGACTCTCTGTCTCCATCCGAAGAGAAAATAATTCAAGCATTAGAGGAAGAAAACACACAATCACTTTCTACCCTTCAGAAGAGGACAGGCATCAAGAATATCCTTCCAGTTGTAAAAAAACTTCTTGATAAAGGGGCAGTCCGTATAAAGGAGGAAGTAAAAAGGACGTATAAACCCCGACTCGCTACATACGTCAGGATTGCAGAACCTTTCTTCAACAAGTCCCTTCTTAACGAAACACTTACCCAGCTGAAACAATCAAGCAAGCAAGTTGACTTGCTCATGAAATATGCTTCGCTCTCTGGTCTCTCAGCCGCACTGGCATTACAAAACCGCGAGGTGCTGGAGGAAATTTCCAAACAAGACCTGATAGAAAAAGCAGATGCTTCCCCAAGTATTCTAAGAGCACTATGTCAGAAAGGAATCCTGGAATTTTACCAGAAACCTATAGACCGATTAGTCCAGCAATTCCTACCTACAGAGTTGGTCATGCACCCACTGAGCAATGATCAGGAAAGAGCAAGAAAAGAAATTGTTGAATCTTGGAAAAAACATGATGTCTGTCTGCTGCATGGTGTAACAAGCAGTGGAAAGACTGAAGTATATATACATCTGATAAAGGACATCATTGAAGAAGGAAAACAGGTACTGTTCATGCTGCCCGAGATTGTACTAACGGCCCAACTGACAAACCGTCTGAAACGAGTCTTCGGTGACCGTCTGGGTGTATATCATTCACGCTATCCTGATGCAGAACGAGTGGAAGTCTATCAGAAGATGCTATCAGATAAACCATACGATATAATCGTTGGTGTAAGAAGTAGCATTTTCCTCCCATTCAAGAAGCTGGGACTTATCATCATAGACGAGGAGCATGAGACAAGCTTCAAACAACAGGACCCAGCCCCACGATATCAGGCACGAAATGTAGCCCTTGTTCTGGCTAAAGCAGCCAAAGCCATAACCTTACTGGGTTCTGCAACACCCAGTTTGGAATCCTATTACAATGCAGAGATTGGGAAATATGGTTTAGTCCTCCTAAAAAAAAGATACGGAAATGTCCAGCTTCCACAGATTGAAGTGGTGAACATGCGTGAGATGGCCAGGAAAAAGATGATGAATGGACCATTTACACCACAATTAATAGAAAGAATAAGAGAAGCTCTGCAAAAGGACAAACAGATAATCCTGTTCCAAAACCGTCGAGGCTATGCGCCCATGATGGAATGTAAAACCTGCGGATGGGTTCCACGGTGCCAGAAATGTGATGTCAGCCTTACGCTACATAGGAATATGAGACAGCTAACCTGTCATTATTGTGGTGCGACTTATCCAATTCCAGAAAAGTGCCCCAACTGTGAAGAAATAAATCTCATGGGTAGAGGCTACGGAACAGAGCGCATAGAGGATTGCCTTCAGAATATTTTTCCATCAGCAAGAATAGCTCGAATGGATCTGGATACGACAAGAAGCAGGATACAATACGAACAAATCATCTCGGACTTTCAGCACTTCAAAACAGACATCCTTGTGGGAACACAGATGGTGACCAAGGGTCTGGACTTTGAACGTGTCAGCGTTGTTGGTATCTTAAATGCCAGCACAATGTTGAATCAACCTGATTTCAGAAGCTATGAACATGCCTTCCAGATGATGGAACAGGTGGCAGGAAGAGCCGGAAGAAAGGATGAGCAAGGTTACGTGGTGTTACAGACGCAGGATGTAGAGGCATCAGCTATAAAGCAAGTCGTACGACATGATTATATAGCCATGTATCATGAGCAGCTACAGGAAAGAAGCCTTTTTTCCTATCCGCCCTATTGCCGTTTAATATATGTTTATCTGAAGCACAAGGACGAAAGGGTGTTGGAAAGCCTGTCAAGAGACTATGCGAATATTCTAAAGCAAATCTTTGGAGAAAGGATATTGGGCCCCGATACTCCGCCCATAGCTAAAGTACAGATGATGTTTATACGTAAAATTATTGTCAAGATAGAACTTACTGCTTCTATGATTGATGCCCGCAAGCGATTACGTGAGATTCAAAAGTATATAACCAATCTTCCACAATATAAAACAGCCCTAATCTATTATGATGTAGACTAGGGCTGAGTATACTGAATTATTCTATCATCGTTAGTTACGCACTAATCTGATAACTTTGCTGGCGTATTCTCCTCTGAAACCAATCTCAACACCTTGTTGCATCAGGAAACGTCCTGTAAAGGATGAACCTTCCCAATGGTCTGCTGATTCCTGACGACAGATTTCTGTGAGTGTATAGGTAGCATCTGGATCCAACCCGGAGAAATAGAATCGAGGACGGAAGAAATCTACATAGTGTTCGTACTTATAGACAAAGAAGATTGCCTCAGACTTATCCTCCTTAACATACATCTCGCTACAGTATCCATTGCCCTCGTAGGGAGAGATAATACGATACAAATCTCCTTGCTGAACAATAGGACGAATGGTCTCTTTGTATGTCTTGAAACATGACTGTGCAAACTTCATTTCCTCTGCAGAAAGATCTGAGGGTTTCATCTCCATACCAAGACGGCCGGTCATAGCAACATCAAATCGGAATTTAAGAGGCAAACGTCGACCAGTCTGATGATTGGGGCTTGCACTCACATGCTGTGCCATAGCACAAGCCGGGAAGAACATGCTAGTTCCCCACTGAATAAAGAGGCGCTGCTTTGCATCTGTATTGTCACTTACCCAAAACTCCTCAAAATATGGCATTAATCCATAGTTGACACGACCACCACCACTGGCACAACATTGGATAACCAAATCAGGATATTTTTCACGAATGCGCTTCAGGGTCTTAATGAGCCCAAGGTGATAATCTACATAGAGATGACTTTGGTTATCGGCACTGAGGTAATGTGATCCAAAGTTCTTGGTTACCATATTGCAATCCCACTTTATATAATAGGTATTGGGGGTCTCTGTCATGATGTCATCAACAACTTTGAATACAAAATCCTGAACAGCAGGGTTACTCATATCCAAAACAAGCTGTGTACCACCGCGACCTGTACTTGGCTCACGCATAGGATGACATACTACCCAGTCGGGATGCTTCTCATAAAGTTCACTCTTGGTATTTGTCATCTCGGGTTCAATCCAAATACCCCATTTAAGACCACGCTCAGCACAGGCTTCCTCAAGTGCAGGAACACCCTTGGGGAGTTTCTCTGTATCCGTAACCCAGTCACCCAATGCACAATCGTCCACAGAACGCTTGTATTTGTTACCGAACCATCCATCATCCATTACGAAGAGCTCACCTCCCAGTTGCTTAACACCGTCCATCATCTTCTCCATGCCATCCTGACTAACATGCAGATAGACACCTTCCCAAGAGTTCAGCAGAGTCTTACGCAAGGCTGTTCCATTGTGGACCATGTTATTCTTACGAGCCCATCTATGGAAACTTCTACTGGCTCCGCCTATACCCTCATTACTATAGGTAAGCGCAAGGACGGGAGTAGTGAAGGTCTCCCCCTTTTTCAGTGTATATTGTGAGTTCGTATCGTCTATACCTGCAATAAAACGGTGTATATTCTTCCCTTGTGTATCAATAGTCATGCGGAAATTACCACTCCAACAAAGAGCTGCTCCGATGACACGTCCTTGATTCTCCTGTGGCTTTCCATCCAGTGAAATCATCAATTCGGGACGATTCATGTAAGCGTTCTTTGTCCCTGTGAGATCGTGAATCTCAAAAATTCCCGGTTTCAATGCTTCCTGAGACACCTGCGCTTCAGCACCCCATGAACCATGTTCATGCTGAACCCATACATTTCCTTGTCGAATGGGGAGAAAACCACTGGCGTACTTTAGCAGAGTAATGGGTTTCTTCTCGTTATTACGAATAACTGACCATGTTTCGATGACATCACAATTGTTGTAAGTGCGATAACAAACATCAACATAGAAGTCATACACCTTATCCTTCATGGTAATGGTGTAAATGGTAGCGCCCCCCCCCGTTGTTACTGCATCCTTTTGATAAATAAGTTCTGTGGACATGTTCCCGTCTGCATGACGGACACTTAGAGCTGTAATATCACAGTTTCCCAAGCCAAAGGCTGGATAGGCGTCCTCCCACAGACTATAGGCGCGATATACCTGTTCAGCATCTGCAACAGTCTCTCCATAATAACTGACATGAAGAGGCATACCCTCGTCTGCCTTTAATAATAATGTTGTACTAGGAGTGTTTACAAAAAAATCCTTTGCAGGCATAACGTTTGCAGCCAACAAAGACAGAATTAAAATGAATGATCGTTTCATGGGTGTTTTTGGTTTATTTGATTAACTCGCGTTGTTCAAAGAGAGTAAATCCCATGAGCAACGCGAGTATATTTTATATAATATACTGATTATTACCAGACATCCTCTGGTTTAGAGGGGTTGTCATATATTTCCTTCGGACACCACTCGAAGTAATCAAGATATAATTCCTTCTTGTCCGTATCAAGTACAGATTTGAAACGGAGGTAGTAGGTTTTCGAAGGATCCAAAGTCTGACGAATCAGGATATGACGTTTCTGACGGTAGTCGTCACGCGCGGTTTTATTCTCACCGAACTCATGTCTTGCAGCCTTCATCAAGCCATGGTTTCTTAGCTTGTGGTCAATCTCAATAATCTGATCATCATCACGATTATCATCAGACAAATCAGACCAGCTACCACCTTCGCCGGCATAAGTCACTGCAATACCCTCTGCCATATTAACAGGAATACCTGCAGCTGGTAAGTTATTGGGGTCAGAACCAAAATATACCTGGGTAATACCACGGGCTTGAGTGGCAAGTACCTTATAACGAAGTTCGTATGTTCCGCGTTTGGGAACAGGAGGCAAAGTAAACATGATATCATATTTACCAAATACCTTATCCTCATCCTGACAATAGTTAGGCCAGTCGATACGGTATCCATTATAATGAATAAAGTGAGTTTCTTCGTTGAGAATACTTACATTATCAAAGTATTTGTAATCCTGATCCTGAGGAACATATACATGCTGGTACTTACCTTCGCTGGAATCTGCACGACGGATATTATTTGTTATGGCCTCAGGGAACATGGCAAAGAGGTCAAAACGGATACGTTCCTTACCAAGATTATCACGTACTGCATCTGTATAAGCCAAAGGACCGGAAATAGGATAGATACAAGCATTGGTTATGTCGTTGACAACAGCCTTCTCGCCATCCTTATCTATAAAGATACCTTGCTTATTTTTATCACAGGCGATTTCGGCACCAGTACCCTGAATTTCATTATCTAAAATAGGGAATCTGTTAAGATAGACGCCTTGGCTTTCCTTACTCTCGTAGAGCTTCAATAAACGACGGGTTCCCTCTCCTACCGTGCAATACCATTCATAAACAGGTAATGTATAAACACCAGGACGAGTTGGACTATATCCAATTTCATTACAATGGTAAACCAACTTATTGGCTGGAATACGCATGGGAAGAATATGATAGGTCACCCACCTATACAAGATATGATCAGGTGAGTCATAATTATCGTCTGTTTTATTCTTTTCATCAGAAAGATACATATTATTCTTCTGAATCCAGTTAATGAGTTGCTGTAATGCATCAGGCGCAGTAGGATCGATGCCTTGTGAGCGCCAATACTCATCGGTTTCTGCAAAGATGGTATAACCATACTTACGATGCTCAGGTGCATGTGCATCGGGATCACCTGCGGTAGCAGACTTATCGCCGCCTGATCTGGCTTGATAATCCTTCATGTCTGGAATCAAGCCCCTTTGATATTTCTGCTCATACTCCTGATCGATTTCTTTACTAAGCATATCTAACAGGTTACATGCCTGGATGACACGTGCCATCATCAGATAGCCTTCTGTTTTTTTGTCCAGAATATTCTGGAGGTATCTTGCACAAGATTCATCTTTAGGTGCAATGACCTTATGAATCTGATGAATATAACCATTTATCACAGGGATGTCATGGTTAAGGGGGTCAATCGGACATACCTTATTTACAAAGATACTATCCGAATTGGTTTTGCTATCATTGATAGTCAAACGATGGTCGCTAAGAGTAGGAAGTGCCAACTCTGTATTCATATCAACCATCTCTATAGAATAACGCTGATCCTCTCTGTCATAACCGTCAATGACGCTATTCCTTACGATCACGGAACGAATAGAGTCCAACTTCACAGAATCCGTAAATGCGTCCCAAGAAGGTTCTGCGATAAGCCCCTCTTCGACAAGGTCCTGAAGATAAGCATCAATAGCATCATTAGTAACGGCAAATACGGTATAGTTACCACGAGCTGTCAACAACTGATATACAGATGAAACTTCTGACCTATTAGGATTGATAGATACTTTCTTCAGTAAGTCCACATATTGGGAATACACGGGCTTAGACTCCAGATAACTGGCTACTGTATTATACTTAAATACGTATCTCGATGAGGTATCTATCTGCTCCGAGCAGGCGCATACCATTAAAACCAATGCAACAAGAGAGAAAAACAGCTTTCTCATAATTTCCTTTTTTTTGTATATTTTCTTTTTTTAATATTCTCCTGACCTGGAGGTCTAAACCCCAGGCCAGGAGAATGTATAGAGAATTAATAATTAACTAAAATGAGCATTTATTCAGCACCAGCCATGATCTTAAGGATCTCCTCGATGTCACCAACACCTACAGAACCACTGCCGTCAAGGTCAGCAGCAGGATTATCCTCACCACTAGCCATATACTTAAGAATCTCTTCGATATCACCAACGCCTACAGTACCACTGCCGTCGAGGTCACCTCTAATGCCTTCAGTCTCTACGAAGATCATCTTGCGGATGTTGATAGTAGCACCATTGCTCTTCTCCATGAGACGGAAGATGATGTAGTCAGAAGACTTCTTCAGACCCAAAGACTTAACATTCAGCGAAACCTTCTTGTAGTCTGATGTAGCTTCCAGGGTTTCAAGCTCGATACCCTCGCCAGTCAAGCCATTCTTAATCATAGCGCCTTCAATATCCTTGTCAGACTTGTACTCAAACTCAAGAATAGTCTCATTAGCCTTCAGATCATCGTACATTAAACCAAACATTGCCTGGACATTCTTGCCCTCTTCGTTTGTCTCGAACTTGTAGTCAAATGGTTCTGTTGACTCAACTGTTGCATTTGTAACACGATCCTTATTAGTAATATCCAAGTAATCGGGACAAGCCTCGAAGAGAGCTGCCAGAGCAGCATCAACCTCAGCAACAGAACCATACTGACCATTATCCAAACCATCCATAAATGGTGTTATAAGCTCGAGGAGATCAGATGAATTGAGATGATTAGACCACTTGTCAACAACCTTAACCCAGTATTCTGCAAGATTATAGTAAGCAGCCTTTACAGGAATGATTCCCTCGAAAGTATTACCATCAGCTATCAACTGATCCACTGTAGTGCGGGTTGCAGCGTCAGCCAAAGCTAACTTCTGAGCAGCGCCAAAGTTTGGAGAATCCTTATAGGTATACAACGTATCCTTGTTCTGATAAACACCAGGAACATAAGTGTTGGTAAGAATATCAACTCTTTCACCATTGCATGCAGCAGCAGCAGCAATCGCCTCTGGAGTAGCCTCTTCGCCAAGATATGACATGCGGAAGTTACCAGCACCCAGCCAGTCACCACCAACAAGAGTACCATCGTTCTTCAAACCGAACTTCAGTGTACCGTCGGTTACCTTAGCAACCATGTTGATCTCATAGCGATCTTGCAGGATAGCATTGATAGTACCCTGAATACCATAGATAACATATCCTACCACTACAGAGTCAACCTTAGGATCACCTGTAAATTTATCAACATTACATGCATAAATCTCCTTATCGGAAATAGAACCTGTCCAAGCTTTCTCCTTCTCAACCATACCCTCACGAACAACGGGAACGTAAGTCTTGGTATCGTTGGCGAATGCCATAGCTGTATAGTTGAAGCTATTGATATTGCCATTAGGACGGAAGCCAGCATTCAGCTTAATCTGATAGTAACCGTTCTTCATGTTACTCATAGTCTGGCTGATGTTAAACTTAGACTGCTCGTTGCAGAACTCAGCAGCAGACATTGTACCTTCCTCGTTTGTATCGTTGCCAAAGATGTAGCCATCCCAGCCTTCAGCCTTCTTGGTACCAGAAACCTTGTTACCCTTCTCGTCAAGAACCTGCTCTGCCTTAGCAAAACTGCGGTTTACAATCATAGAAGTGATATCTGTACCGGCAACATAACCAGCAGATACGGCAGCAACCTTCAGAGACTCCAAGAACTCTATCTCACCAGCCACGATGCTGTCAGCAATTACGTGCTCATCCAAGATGTATGAAAGAGAACCGTTTGCAAATACATCATTAGGATCAACGTCACCTGTAAGGTAAGAATTCAATGTTGCAAGAGCTTCAGACTCCTCTAACGGGTTGTCCTCAAGGAACTGCTTAACAGCATCTGCACTTGCCTCCAACTTGTCATACATCTCAGCACATGCGGTAATAGAATCACGGAGAGCCTCAAGCTTGCTGTTTACACGTGCCAAAGCCTCCATGTTAGCGCACTCTTCGATTTCGGGGATAACAGCCTGATATCTTTCAATAAGAGATACCTCGGATCTAACGTTTGTATCGAATTCGCTGGCTTCCTCTGTGAATTTCTGCTTAATGTCGTCAAACTCATCGGCAGTACCGAAATGAAGTTCGTTCATCTGGATAGCATTACCTTCACTAGCCTTGTAAACAACAACCTTGTAATATGTATAAGGTACAGTTGTCTCTGTGCTGAAGCCGAAGTAAGAAGGATGTGCATCTAAAGCATGCAGACGATCCTGCTTTACACCCACACGCTCATCTACGAGAACCCAGCCTTCAGCATCCTTGGTAGCTTGAATGTCGCCCTCGAAGTTAGCACCATAGATAGACCATGTATCCCAGTTACGACCAGGATATGAACCTGTATCGTTACCAGTTGTCAGAGTATAGAAGAAAGGATTGGTAGGATCCTGAGTACGGAAGATGATATAAGTGTTACCTTCAGCACTTGCCTGGCCACCCCACTTGGTAGCTTTTACCTCAACTTCTTTGTCATCTTCTATCTTTGTTGTATTCTGATCAATACCGTCAATGAGGTTACCATAGAAGCCATCGCCCCACTCACCTACTGTATTACCACCTAACAGAATGTAGAGATTATTCTCCACTGCATTGGCGACCCTTTTGAGATAATCCATTTCTGCTTTAATAGCATCATCATCGAGTTCGCAATTATCAATGATATATGGGTAAGTACCACGTCCGAACTTGGGGCAAGGAGCGATACTCTCTTTCATATAACTTTCATGCCATGCTGACATAGTTTCAGATTCAGGAGAAAGAACGCCTAAAGTGTCTGAAATATACAAATCATAGTTATCATACAGTTCCTGAGATTTTTCAATCTTCTCCTTTAACTCTACCAACTCGTTCTTGATCTTCGATACATCGGGAGCGTTGACAGTAGTTTTCATCTCTGCAAACTTGGTCTTGAAATCCTCCCTATATCCCTTGTAAGCGCGGAATTCATCTATACCCTCGAGATAATCTTCGAATTCTACGACTTGATCTTCACGATATTGAACCAGGTTACCAGAGTTGTAGAAGGAGAACTCGTTCATCTGCATTCCACCCTCATGGTAAACTTCAATCTTGAAGTACTGATAAGGTATAGTACATCCTACTGAGAGATAAATAAAACTCTCGTACAAACTTGTAGTCTTCAGGACGTCTTCACCAACACCCTCTTTGCTATCAATCAGTACCCAACCTTCAGCATCCTTGGTAGCCTCTTCGTCACTTTCAAAGTTGGCTGCCCAGATTTTCCAGTTCTTCCAGTTACGGCTGGGATATACGCTTGTATCACCACCTGTTACAAGACCATAATATGTAGGCTGTATAGGCTCACTTGACTTGAAGATGATAAAACGGTCTTCACCTGTATCTGTTCCCCATTTGGTCTCTCTCCAATTACCGTCAATAAGGCTCTCAGGACCTTCACTGGCATTCCAATTCTTCTCGGTACCACTGATAAAATCATATGTTACATTAATGGGGTCAGCTTGTTTGCTATTATTGAATAGGTAGATATTTATACGTGTAGCTTCAGCCTTAGCTTCTTCGCCAGTGAGCTGACGATTTTCTTTGATGTATGCAAAGCTACCACAGGGATATTCTTCATTAGGAGCGATAACGTTCTCACCAATCCATGCTGTCAGGTAAGCAGCGCCTGTTTCAGTAAGATTTGTGCCGTCAAGAGCAAGGCGAACCTGATTGCATGCAACCTGCAGATCATCATAGCTTCTTGCACAAAGTTTGATCTTACCTTCAAGATTCGAGGCATTTTCCATCAGACCCACAAATTGAGAAGCATCATCACATGTAGCAAGCTGCTCCAATGTAGATGACATCTGATCTACGAGTGTCTTCTGTGCAAATACATTAGGATCAAAGTTGGCCTTGAACGCATTAGCAATAGGAGTGCGGTCGATAGCAACAGTATATTTGTCACCGAGAGTAAACTCAGACATCTGCTGAGTACCTGTGCCGCCCACACACTCTTTTAGCTCAATCTTGAAGTATACAAACTCCGTCTCCACATTCTCAGAGGGAGTGAAGTATGAAGTTGCCTTATCTGCAGCAGCAAGTTGGTTCATACCCACTCCTGCTGGAACATTTGTCTTATCGTCAAGAAGAACCCAAGCTTCAGATTCACGTGTTACGTCATCCTTGCTTTCTGCATTCATACCATATACCTGCCACGTCTTCCAGTTACGGTCAGAATATGTGCCAGAATCACCACCAGTAATCATCTTGTAGTAAGTAAGAGCCATGGCGCGAGAAGCCTTGAAGATAACGTATGCGCCATCACCGACTCCGTAACACCACTTAGAACTTGGATTGTTATCGAACAGCATGTCGGCAGACTCGCCAGAATGACCTTTACTACTGCTTAACCAGCTGAAGATAACAGCCTCGCTCGGGTCAGTAACGATATTGGGTTTTTCTACCAGATAATCCTGGAATGCCTTGTAAGTTCCCAGACCAAATTCCGCCATGGTCATATATGAATCATGATCATCACGTGTGTAATCAACAGCAGCAGTTATTTCAATCCAGTAGTACTGGAATTTTTCAGTTCCCTTATAATCGAAATTTAGGGTTACACCTACAGAGTTGCCCGTAGGAAGAAACTCTTGCTCTTTGGTGTCAATAAGCGTCCAGCCTTCACCTTCACGCTTGGCATCTGCATCGCTGGCAAAGTTACCACCGTAGATCTTCCATGAAGACCAGATATCCGTTGGATGATTCTCTGTGTTGTCAGCAGTAACAAGATAGTACTGGCTGGGAAGAATAGGTTCGTATGCCTTAACAATAATGTAGGCGATACGTTCCTTTGAATAGGTGTTAGCGTTCTCATCTGGCTGGAACCAAGTTCCCCACTTGGAGTTGATGTTCTCATCTACCAGATTCTCATACGACTCATTGCTATAATAAATATAGCCGTCCACCGGAGTGAGCCTGATGTGATTTGCCGCGCAGATACCCTGACTGAACAACAACATCGCAGTTGTAGCCAGCGAGAGAACCGTTTGCTTAAGAGTAAATCTTTTCATCGCTTTTTTGGTTTTTAGTTAATAATAAAGTTTATATAAAATTTGTTGTTGTGTCTATTCTTTTCCCTATTTTTTGGCTTAAAAAGCATACAAAAATAGAAATTTTGCATCATACTTTAACCATTTTATATGCTTTTATATGGCACTTTAACATTATTTAACCGAACAGCATCTGCCTATACGCTCTCCATTTACCTTACCATCACCTTCTTGCCATTCTGGATGTATATACCAGCCTTCAGTTTGGCGTTCTGGATTTTGTCACCAGATTCTACCTTACGACCAGAAAGGTCATAGATATCATGTCCATCTTTTGAATTCCCATTTGTAATACCCTTTACCGAGGTTACTTCATTATTATTTGACAAGAAGAAGTCATAAGGTGTATAATTAGCAGCCCCAAGTACGGAACTGTTGGTCTGCTCGTCTATCAGCTCCCAACTGTCATCATCGGGATCCTCCGTATATGTGTTGCTTCCGTACAATCGCCAACTAACAGGGTTACGCTCAGGGAACCTCTTTGTATCATTAGCTGTGTAGATGCGATAACCGCATGGCATGACTACGCCCCCTGCGTCAAACATAAAGAAAGCATATTCGTAGAACGATGGGTTGCAATACTTGGTATGCGTGTCGTTATCGCCAGCATTTTCCCAGTCCTCGTAAGAGATACTGCTCGACGTTCCATTATATGCATACAACTCTTCGTATTCTTTCCCATTCTGATCGAGGATATCAAATTCTGCAAACTGGATGATTCCCCACGTTCCTTCCTTCAGCTCACTTACTTCCCATTTGTAGTAGCGGTAACCTTGGAGGTCTTTATTGACATTGGTATAGACACCATTCCTGTAATAAACCGTACCATTTGAGGACTTCAGTACAGGATGTCCGTCCGGCTTTCGACCGTTATCTATGTTCTGACGCCAGTTATTGGATCCGTTGCCTGTATTTAAGAGATAACAGAGGGCACCAGACATTACATCAACTGGGGTAACATATTCTACCTGACGGGAATAAGCGTCATAACAATTCTGCAGATTACATGTATTCTCGGAATAAGCAAATTCACGTCCAGAAGATGCTCCCGATACTTTACCAGCGTTGTAGCAGTCTGCAATGTCTAATATTCCCTTGGAAGGAGCTACGAGAGCAGCAGCCTGACTATTAGCAGAAATCTTACCTAAGTTATACGATTCCTTTATGGTAACTCTGGTGCCTGAACGAGAAAAGCCCAGAATACCTGCAGCACAATCGCCAGATGCAGTAACAATTGAGGCATTACTACATCCTGTAATCTCAATTACTCCCGTAGATGCACATCCTATCAGTCCGCCAACATTATTCACGCCAGAAACTGTACACGTTACATCCAAGTGCAAGTTCTGTATATCAGCGTAATTGCCTACCATGCCAAAGAAGCCCACGTTATCATTATCCGTAAGATTCAAATGGCTGATGGTATGACCCTGACCATCGAACTCTCCACAGTACGGCATCTTGCTATTTCCGATTGGCGAAAAGTCTGACTGGAACTCTGACATATTCAGGTCGGCATTGAGCACGGCACAGGCCTCACACTCTCCACCGTTAACAATCTCCGCAAAAAGACAAAGGTCAAGAGGTGTATTGATCTGATATACCCCGTCCTTCTGATTAAGCTCTCCATAAGACAGCATCCCATCCATCCATGCTACACGGTCATACACAAAGTCGCGTACACGATCTACTTCCTTCTCCCATGAACCGGGAACAGCTGGATTAAGTGATAGCTGCTGGTTGAGATAGGGCCAACGGATAAAGTTGAGTTTAGCTGATGCACGAACCTCCTCACGCAGAGAATCGACATCTGCCGCCACGGATTCCGGCTCAAAGGCACCGCTCTTGCGCAGCTTTGCCCACATCGACTGCATCTGAGCGAAAGCAGAAGGATCAGAAAGGACACGGTCAACAAAGTCCGTCCAGTTTCCAGTATCGCGCACCTTATACGTCCAATCCTTTTTCTGGTTAGCCGGATAAGTGGTAACGTCGTTTTCCAGGGCGAGGTCGGCATCCCAGACAGGGCCGACATAGAAATGATCATCACCACGCTCCTTGTACAGGAAGACCTGGCAAAGCATATCGGTATTGCCATTGAATTCACTTACAAGGATATGTCTCAGGAATGTTTCCATGTCGAGGACAGAACGCATTCCTTTCTCTGGATCCGTGTAGTTAGAACTATAAACAACACTTTCCATATTATTCCATGCGTTCTGGATATACTCAAACTGCACATCCTGTATAATATCTTCATCTGGGTCATGAACGGAGATGGGGTTGCCGTATATAGAATAAAAAGAATAAGGTTCGCGAGAGGCGTTGTTATCAACCTCGACATAATAGCCACCGGTAATCGTCTCTTCGTCAACGTCAGTCGCAGACATCTCAGTGATTTCTATGCGCCCCTTGTGTACATCTACGTGGTCGGCAATGGTGTAAGTTCCGTGATAGTCTCCGTTGACAATAAGGTCAACCACCTGGCTCCAAGGTGTCCACTTCATCTGACCACGCTTGGACATAGCCCATGCTACGGGATTACGCATCAGGGTCTTATCACGATAACTGTTGATGAGCACCCACTTCTTTGCCTTGACAGGCGACTCGTTGTGACCGTTTTTCATCACATGATGGCTTTTCCCATCATTATATTTTAAACGGAAGGCCTTATTTTCATGTGTAGCAGAATAATTACCACGGACGCGGAACAGGATAGGATACTCCTGCAACATCTTTCCACCCTCATATATCAATACGGATTGGGACTCAAAATCCTCTCCTCTCTCCTGTGGCATGATACCATCTTGCACATGAACACTAAGCGTAGGCAGATTGGTTATCTGGTAGAACTGGCTGTCGTCACCTTCGCCTTCATGACCATAAAACTTTAACTCTGCCACTCTGGCGGAAGAGCCTGCGGCTCCCACATACCTAACATATCTGACACCACGACTTACATTTATATCAATCGTGGCGGCGGTTTTTGACTGTGGTCTTTCTCCAATCAGATACAAGGGAACAGCGTCCATGAAAGAGGGGTCATTACCTCCCTCAAAGAGAGAAAGTAACATATAGTCGGGGCCTGTGGACATTGACGCCGGGGTATAACTGATGCGGGTAATCACATGGGGTGAGCCCAAATCCAATCCCACCCACTGCCTGTCGGTACTGGATGAACTGTAATATGTGGAGGGGTCATCGTCAAAGGCTCTTCCCGCACGTGATAAAGAAGAAGATGCAATCGGAGTTCCGGTCAGAAGTTTATCTGTATCGGCATCATAAGCATTCATATTGTGACTACACAAAAGTAGTGCTACAAATACTTTCAGTGGCTTTCCAAATATCATGTCTAATACCTAATTTCAACAGGTTTTTAGGCCCGTTCTCTTGTGTTTCGGACGCAAAAATAAGAATAATTTTGTGAACATACAAAAAAACTTACTATCTTTGCAAATAATAAATAGAAATAAAGCATAAACATGGGAAAGAAGAAGAGTGGAGGCGGACGCCTCAAGAAAAAAAATCTGGAACAGATGGTGATTACCCTGTTTGAGGAGAATCCCACTCAGGTCTTTGAACTGAAAACCCTCTGTCGAGAGCTTCATCTGAACACACATCCAGCCAAGATGCTACTGATGGACGTGTTGGAGACGCTGATGATGGATGACTATATCAAGGAGAACTCCCGTTTCTGCTACACGCTAAATACCCCCACCCAAGTGATGACGGGTATCTTCCACCGCAAGGCAAACGGGAAGAATACCTTTGAGCCTGAAGACGGCGGCGAACCCATACTGGTGGCCGAACGTAACAGCATGCATGCCATGGACGGCGACAAAGTTCAGGTAACTATGATGGCCCGCCGCAAGCATCATGTGCGCGAGGCTGCTGTAACAGAGATTCTGAAACGCAACGAGAAACAGTTTGTGGGAACCTTACAGGTCAGCAAGAATTATGCATACCTGCTCACAGAAGACCGCACGCTGGCCAATGATATCTTCATTCCCAAGTCCTGCCTGAAAAAAGGACAGACGGGAGACAAGGCTATTGTAAAGATTATGGAATGGCCTGAGAATGCCAAAAATCCTGTCGGAAAGGTTGTAGATATATTAGGAAAGACTGGCGAGAATAATGCCGAAATGCATGCTATATTGGCAGAATACGGTCTTCCATACGTATATCCCGCAGCTGTAGAGAAGGCTGCCGGGAAGTTAAAGCCAGGCATTACCAAGGAGGAAATTGCTCGCAGAGAGGATATGCGAGATGTCATGACTTTTACTATTGACCCACGCGATGCCAAGGACTTCGATGACGCGCTGAGTATTCGCCAGTTGAAAGCCGGGCTTTGGGAGATTGGCGTTCATATTGCGGACGTCAGCCACTACGTCACGGAAGGCTCTATTATAGATAAGGAAGCCCAGAAACGTTCCACCAGCGTTTATCTGGTAGATCGTACCATACCTATGCTGCCCGAGCATCTATGCAACTTCGTCTGCTCACTCCGTCCTGACGAGGAGAAACTTACCTACAGCGTCATCTTCAAGATGAATGAAAAGGCTGAGATTAAGGATTGGCACTTGGCCCACACCGTGATAAAGAGTAACCGACGCTTTACCTACGAGGAGGTACAGGAAGTGCTGGAGAACCATCACGAGGCAAGTGAGGAGGACTATAAGAACCCAGGCGATCACCACGCCCCACTTACCCCCGACGCTGAACCTGCAGAGTCCTTTGCCAACGAACTAATCATCCTGAACCGCTTAGCTAAAGAGCTGCGCAGAAAGCGCTTTGCCGGCGGAGCTGTGGATTTTGACCGCTGCGAGGTCCGTTTTGAGATAGACGAGAAAGGAAAGCCCACCAGCGTATACTTTAAGGTAGCAAAGGATGCAAATAAACTGGTAGAGGAATTCATGCTGTTGGCCAACCGTACTGTTGCAGAAAGCATTGGAAAGGTTCCCAAGAACCAGAAACCGAAAGTACTACCCTATCGTATACATGAATCGCCCGACCCCGCGAAACTGATGAACCTATCGGACTTTGTCGGCAAGTTCGGTTATAAGCTCAAGACCAATGGTCACAAGAGCGAGATGAGCAAGAATCTGAACCGTATGCTGAATGAGGTGAAAGGTCGAAAGGAACAGAACATGATAGAGATGATCACCCTGCGTGCCATGATGAAGGCCAAATACAGTACGCATAATGTAGGACACTATGGATTGGCGTTTGACTATTATACGCATTTCACCTCTCCTATCCGCCGTTATCCCGACCTAATGGTTCATCGCCTCCTTACAAAATATGCGCAAGGCGGACGCTCTGCCAATCAGGATAAGTACGAGGAGCTATGCGAGCACTGCAGCGAGATGGAACAGACTGCCGCTCAAGCCGAACGTTCCAGCATCAAATACAAACAGGTAGAATTTATGAGCGACCACATGGGTGAGACCTTCGAGGGAACCATCAGTGGCGTTACAGAATTCGGTATCTACGTCGAGGTAAACGAGAATAAATGCGAGGGCATGATTCCGCTGCGCGACCTGGACGATGACTACTACGAATTCGACGAGAAGAACTACCGCCTGCGCGGTCGCAGTCGTCACCATTGCTACAACTTAGGAGACCCCATAAAGATTCAGGTTGCAAGAGCCGATCTATATCGCAAGCAACTGGACTTTAAACTGGTGCGTTAAAAGGGTTTTTTACTCCTACACGTAGAAAAAATTACTGGTACACGTAGAAAATAATGTTTCTACACGTACCAGTATTTTTTATCTCGTGAATGATTTTTCTTATGAACGAGACTTCAGATTACTTCTTCTGATTCTTCTGGAATTCCTTAACTGCCTTCTCCATCATCTTCTGATACTCAGGCATGCTCTGCAGACGGGCAAAAGTAACGCTGCCGCAAAGACGACCGGCATCAACATCGCTCTGATAGTGGAAACCGACAATAACACGGCTCTGACCCAGTTCGTATGCCACCTTCATAATCTCCTCGGCGTGAGCGGGGTCGATAACCATAAGTGCCAGACCTACCAACCAGGAAGCGTGTGTGTGGCCAGAAGGATAGCTGGAGAAATCTTCGGGATCCTCATGCTCGGGAACGCTTGTAGCCTCCTTATATTGCTGATAAGGACGAACACGATGGAAGAATGCCTTGGCACTGGCTCCTCCCTGCTGTTCTGTCAGATGCAGACGCGAGAACAGTCGGTACATCTCGGGGTACTTATCTGCTGTCAGCTCAATGCCAATAGCTTTGCCGTAACGCTCCATAAAATAACGTGCGCAGATACCGGCATCTGCAATAGCCTGCTTGCCACGTTCTGTCTCGCGAATAGACTTTCCCCACTGGTACTGTGTCCAGTCATAAAAGAAACGGGAATCAGTAAGTGATGGTGGTGCAGGCAGGACCTTCTCCATGTGCGGAGCATCGGCCATCTGATAAAAAGGTGTAAACTTTTCTTTTGTAACATCGTCTTGAGCAAAAGAGCACAAGGACATTGACAGCATTACTGCCAGTGATAGGATTTTCTTATTCATTTTGTTCATAGCACTTTGATATATCAGTTAAACAATTGTGCAAAAGTACATTATTTTATATATCTAGACAAACAAACCAAAAAAGAAGTTATGAAAAACACACGTTTTCTAATGGTATCTTTACATTATATAGCATCAAGGCAATATCTTTTTACGGCCGTTCATGATGTATATTCCCTTTTTTAATTGAGAGTTGAGAGTTGAGAGTTGAGAATTAACTTTGCGTCCTTGGAGGTCGTATAAATTCCCTCTCTCTCTCGAAGAGGGGGTAGGGGTAAGGCTTTCTTCACTTAAAGATGTCTCATATTCCGCAACCGTTTGTCCATAAAGAGCGAACTCATATATACGGGTCGTGTAGCCGTCGCCCTGCTCCCCA
>JAEEGL016360375.1_pt1 | contig 38481 bp, 36 predicted proteins | sample 9134231 | NCBI WGS metagenome assembly JAEEGL01 (sample SAMN16246548, study PRJNA631951) | gut metagenome | biome: gut microbiome; feature: rumen; material: fiber-attached | host: Bos | place: Iran: Karaj | collected 2018-10
ATAAAGGTTATGGTAGTATGATGATGAATCGGGTTCTGAAGGACATCAAGGAAGCGGGGTATTCCGAAGTGGTTCTGTGGGTGTTCCGGGAAAACCTTCGCGCCAGAGCTTTTTATGAAGCAAACGGGTTTGCGTTGACAGGTTTTTCAAAGCCTGCGTTTGATACAGAGGAAGTCCTTTATTCCAAAAAAATATGATAGGGACAAATTCCAGTTTGCCGATATTCATCTTACTGTCTATACCTGTCGGGGAATTGTCCATTTCTTCAAAGGAAAATTAAATTAATCAGGCAAAAAAAGAGGATCACGTTATGTGACCCTCTTAATATATATCGTCTTCTTCATCTATCTTTTCGATATACAGTTTATTGATTCGTCGGTCTTCAATTTCGAGTATCTTGACTGAGAGGCCTTCGTCATTGAATCCGTCACCGGCTTCAGGATAAGTTTCAAAGTGCTCTAGTGCCCAACCTCCGACTGTTTCTGAATCTGCTTCGAATTCATCCTCATCTATACCGACGAGTTCACAAAAATCAGATATGGCAAGGTCGCCGTCTACTTCAAAAGTAGTGTCGGAGATCTCTTTGACTTCCTCTTCTATTTCATCTGTTTCATCCCAGATATCGCCGACGATCTCTTCGAGTATGTCTTCCATAGTTACGATACCTAAAGTCCCGCCGTATTCGTCGCAGACTATCGCCATATGTACCTGCGCTTCACGAAGCTGGTCAAGAACGGCTGTGAGTCTTGTCGTTTTATATACGTAGCAGGGATCTATGAGAATGCTTTCTATATCGACCGAATTACTTTCTGTACGGGCTTTTAAGTAGCGGGTGGTATAGAGTATACCGATGATATTGTCTATGCTGTCTTTGTATACGGGGATCCTGGAACAGTCTGATTCGAATATGGTATTTTCTATTTCTTCTATATCGTCGTCGATATCGATGCTTATCAGGTCTACTCTTGAAGTCATTACTTCAATGGCTGAAACGTCAAGAAAATCTATTGCAGCCTGTACGAGTTCGGATTGATCTTCATCGAGCACGTCTTCATCTTCTGCGGTTTCTATGATAGAACTCAGTTCATCGATAGCTTCGTCTATTGCGTCCTCATCAAGTTCATCATCTTCGGTCTTCATATTTTTTGTAAGAAGATTTATGAGCCATACCACTACTCTGATCATAGGCGTAAGTATGATTTCAAGGAATCGGATAGGGTAGGCGAAAGATAAAGCCATCTTGTTAGCTTTTTTCTTTGCGATGATCTTTGGAATGGTTTCTCCGAAGATTATTACAAGAACGGTGACTACGAGCGTTGCAAGCCAAGCCATTTTGTCAGAGCCGAAGATCTCTATTACAAGTACTGAGGCTATTGACGATGCAGCAATGTTGACAAGGTTGTTACCGATGAGTATAGCTCCGAGAGCGTCGTCATATTTTTCTGTAATGAGGTAAGCCTTTGCAGCTTTTTTATTTCCTTCTTCCTTCAGGTTCTCTATTCTGAGTTTGTTACATGAACTGAAACTCATCTCTGATGCGGAGAAGAAAGCAGAGAGGAGGATACATACGAATAATCCTGCGGAAAGTAAAGCTATAATCATTATGCTTCACCTCCCTGAGGTTCGTCTTCGTCCCAGATCTCTCCTACGAGTTCTTCCAGGATATCTTCCATCGATACAAGACCTAAGATCTTGCCTCTTCTGTTTTTGACAATAGCCAGAGTGTATTTGTGCTCGGACATGAGCTCAAGGATATCGTCAATGTTATAGTCTCTGCTGAATATGAGAGGTTTATTGAGAAGGGAACGAAGATCGATATTTCTTCCGTGTTTGATATATTCGATCATGAAATCTTTGATCTGTAATATCCCTATAATATTGTCAAATTCATTCTCATATACAGGGATCCTGCTGTGTGTCTGATCTTTTATAAACGCAAGAACGTCATCAGGGTCCATATTTACGTCTATAGCTTTTATCTTGTCTCTGGGAGTATATATTCCGGAAAGGGTCTGATCACCGAATTCGATAGCAGACTGGATAAGTTCAGATTCATCTTCTTCAAGAGTACCTTCTTCCTGCATGTCGTCTATTATGTCGTGAAGTTCCTCTTCAGTAACGCTTACTTCCGGTTCACTTTTTGTAAGCTTTGAAGCAAAACGACCTATTCCGGCAAGAACAGCAGAAAATGGTTTGAGTAACTTCATTAGCAGAACGAGTATGTGCGCATGTGAAAGAGCGAACTTTTCAGGTTCCTTTTTCGCAATACTTTTGGGTAGCATCTCTCCAAAGAAAAATACGAGTATGGTCATTACGATCGTACTTAAAGTTACCCATGACATTCCATATGTCCTGGTGACGATGATAGTAACGATTGAAGCTGCGGAAATGTGTACTATGTTGGTACAGATAAGAAGTGTAGTGATAGCCTGATCGAAATTGTCGATGGCAAAGACAGCATCATCAGCGCGGTAATCTCCGTGTTCTGATGCTGATTTAAGTTTGTTTTTCGAAACGCTGGCCAATGCAGTCTCAGTGACTGCGAGCCAAGCAGCGATATAGATCAGCAGAGCGACTGCCAAATATGATATTCGAGGGTCGGGGTCTGTCATATATTTGTGTTTTATCTCCTTGAAATAAAAAAATATGGGCTGAAGTGATCTTCAGCCCGTGATAATAAATTGATTAAGCTCTGTTTACTTTACCTGACTTGAGGCAATGTGTGCAAACGTTGATGTGGGAAACTGTACCGTTCTCGGAAACTTTAACGGACTGAATATTTGCATTCCACTTTCTTCTTGTACGTCTTACAGAGTGGGATACGTTGTTTCCGGAAACCTGACCTTTACCGCAAATCTCACATTTTCTTGACATTGATCTGCACCTCCTATAAAAGCCCTTAAGGCTTGAAATTTCATACTAAACGCCATAAAAATAGCGAATCTGTTAATTCGTGACTTTGGAATTATAGCACAGTGATATTTAATGTGCAAGAACTTTATGTTAAAATAATCAAGGTGATTTTATGTTACATCAAGAGACTAATGAATACGGCGTTATCACAGTAGATAATGCTTTCCTAAACCAGCTTATTAAAGACAGCCTCAAGCCCTATGAAGGGCGCGTATGGAAGGCTAACTATAAAGGGAAATCTCAGGATTTCCTGATTAAGCTCGGCAATTATGACGCACTTTCCGAACAAGTCGTCAAGGAGACAGAAAAAGGTATATATATCAGGATATACCTGCTTATCAAATTCGGTCTTTCAATGGGTACGCTGAGCAAATCAATCATAGACAATATCGCGGATACGCTTACGAACGATCTTGGTCTGAATATAGACGATATAGAAGTCGTCATAACGGGTATGATCATGACTAAAGGTATCGCAAAACGTAACGTAGTATATAAATACAGTAATAATGCCAAAAGCAGCAACTGAAAAAGAACTGAATATACATTCACTTGTAAGTGATATAAAAGGTATTGGTCCTAAGAAAGCCGAGTCGTTTTCAAGACTCGGCATTTTAAAATTAGAAGATCTGCTTACGTATTATCCTAGATCATACGAGGATTACAGGAATGTATGGAAAAGCAATGAATGTAAAGACGGAGAGCAGATACTTCTGAAGGGAAGGATCCTCATTGTAAACAGAGGCAGAGGATACGGAAGAAAAAGAACATTGCACCTTCTTTGTGAAGATGATACAGGAAGATTCGAAGTTCTTTTCTTTATGGCAGGATATATGCAGAAAACTTTCCGTATAGGTGATGAATATTCATTCTTCGGAAAAGTAAAAGTAAGCAACGGGAGAGTGACAATGTTCCATCCTGACTTTTCCAAATTCGAAGACAATGAAAAGAAGATCCTCCCTGTATATCCTCTTACAAAAGGCATATCGCAAAAAGACTTAAGAAAACTTTCTGCGATTGCTCTGGAGCATGCAGAAGAAATAGACGAGACTCTTCCCGATTCCGTAATACGGAACATGAACCTTTGCAGCAACACATACGCTTACAAAAACATTCATTATCCTGATGATGAGAACGAATATAAAGAAAGCAGATACCGTCTTGTTTTCGAAGAACTATTCGATCTTAAAACGGCGCTTGAACTGTCGAAAAGAAGAGGGGGCTATGATAAAAAAGGCACGGTTATTGAATCGGGAAAAGCAGAAGAATTTATAAATTCGCTTCCGTATAAACTCACAGGCGCACAGAACAGAGTTATAAAAGAAGTGCTATCAGACATGAGGTCTGATAAAGCTATGAATCGACTCATACAGGGTGACGTAGGTTCGGGGAAAACTGTTATAGCTATGGCTGCGCTTGCTGAAGCCGTTTTTGCCGGTTTTCAAGGCCTTTTCATGGCACCGACAGATATTCTTGCACATCAGCACTATGAAAGCCTGAAATCAGCTTTTTCGGGATTTGATGTGAATATCGTACTTCTTACTTCCAGCATGACGGCAAAGGATAGAAATAATGTACTCGGAATGCTGAAAAGCGGAGAAGCGCAGATAGCGGTAGGCACCCATGCCCTCATATCGGATAACGTTGAATACAGCAACGTAGGTCTTGTCATAACTGACGAACAGCACAGATTCGGAGTTTCGCAAAGAAGTAAATTGTCCGCCAAGGGTATCAATCCGGATATACTCGTCATGACTGCGACACCTATACCAAGAACACTTGCTGTCGTTCTTTATGCAGATCTGGATATTTCCATAATAGATGAGCTGCCTCCAGGAAGAAAAGAGATAAAGACGCTTTCATTTACTGAAGACAAAAGGAAAGATGCTTACAAACTGTTGTTCGACGAAATAAAAAAAGGAAGGCAAGCATATATAGTCGCGCCTTTTATCGAAGAATCTGAAAGCATAAACGGAAGATCTGCGGAAAAGCTATATGAAGCTTTCAAAAGCAAACATCCCGAGATATCGTGCGGCCTCCTTCACGGAGATCTGTCTAAAGAAGAGAAAGAAGACGTAATGTATCGTTTCAAAGAAGACGAGATATCCGTCCTTATATGTACTGTCGTTATAGAAGTCGGAATAGACGTTGCCAATGCCAGCGTTATGCTCATCGAAAACTCTGAAAGATTCGGTCTTGCACAGATGCATCAGCTGAGAGGAAGGGTGGGAAGAGGTCTTTATGAATCCTACTGCCTTATCTGCAGCGGCGAAGAGTCTGAGGTTTCAAAGGAAAGATCAAAGATACTTTGCAGCACTAACGACGGATTTGTAATAGCCGAAAAGGACCTTGAAATAAGAGGCCCCGGAGAGTTTTTCGGGTTCAGACAACACGGTCTTCCTCAACTTGTTCTTGCTGATCCTGTGAAGCATTCAGAGATAGCTCAGGCAGCAGGAAAAGAAGCTTTGAGATTGCTTCATGAGGATCCGTTGCTTGAGTCTGAAGAAAACAAATTATTCCAAAAAATTATCAAAAAAAGATATATGCAACTTGATAATCTAACTATTTAAGGATAGAATCTGCCTATGAGAATAATTGCGGGTTATCTGCGCGGAAGAAAGATAAAATCACCTAAAGGTGATGACGTTAGACCCACGACAGATAAAGTCAAAGAAGCCATTTTCGATATTCTTTATCAGTATACGGATAAAGATTTTATTGCTTTCGATGTTTTTGCAGGAAGCGGAAATATGGGAATAGAAGCTATATCCAGAGGTGCCTCGAAAGTATTCTTTTCAGATAATTCCAGAGAAAGCCTAAAACTTGTGAAAGAAAATCTGGATATCTGCGGAGCTGGAGATAAAGCAGTGCTTCTGTCCGGTGAATATCAAAGAAATATCGCCAGAGTTAAAGATAAAGTCAACGTTTTCTTTCTCGATCCGCCGTATGCGAACGGATATATCCTTCCGTCATTGAAAGCTATTGACGAAACTGATAATATTTCTGAAGACGGTATAGTTGTCTGCGAACACAATTTCAGGGACATCATGCCCGATAAAATACACGGTTTCACAAAAATAAAATCAAGAAAATACGGATCCATTGCCGTTACTTTTTATCAGCGTGGAGAAAGAGAGGTCGGTCAATGAAAAAAGCCTTTTTCGGAGGCAGTTTCGATCCTATCACTTTAGGACATGAAAATATGATCGAAAGAGCTTCCAAGCTGTGTGACAAACTTACGATCGGCGTGCTGATAAACAATTCTAAAAGCCATATGTTTTCTCTTGATGAAAGGGAAGAAATGGTCAAAGCCGTTGCAAAACGCTATCCAAACGTGGATGTAGTATGTTTCGAAGGTTTGCTTGCTGAATACGTTTACAAAAACGGATTCGACTGTATAGTGCGCGGTCTTAGAAACAGAGAGGATTTCGATTATGAATTACAACTTTCTCAGATATATGCAAGTTATCCGGACGTTCCCTGCGAAACGATATATCTGATGACAGATCCGAGATATTCTTTCATCAGTTCTACTGTTGTCAGGGAAAACTTCAGCCTCGGCGCTGACATATCGAATCTGGTTAGCAAAGAAGTGTATGATCTTATGAAGAAATACAACGAATAGGGGGTAAATATATGAAGGTATTAGATCTTTTAGATGAACTTGAGGAAATACTTGAAGTAGCAAGTACAGTTCCATTGTCTAAGAAAGTAATGATAGATCCCAATGAGATCTCCGATATCATAAAGGAGATAAGAGTTGAGCTTCCTGATGAGATCCAGCAAGCTCAGTGGATCATGAGCGAAAGACAGAGGATCCTTGAAGAAGCTAAAAATGAATACAATTCCATTATAAATGAAGCCCAGGAAAAAGCTGAAAAGCATATAGCTTCTGACGAGATTACGCTTAAGGCAAAAGCAAGGGCTGAAGAACTTATCAAAAATGCTAAAGAGAACTGCTCTGTCATGAAGATGAGCATACTCGATTATACAGACGGAATGCTGTTCAATCTTCAGGAAAAGACAGATGAGCTGAAAGCAGTATATTTCAATGATATGTACAATACGCTTCAGGAAACGTTCGATAAGATGTACGCCAATATTGAAGCGAGCAGAAACGAAGTAAAAGAGCAGATATATAAAGCTCAGCAGGAAGAGAAAAAATGAAAACTGCAGGTATAATCTGCGAATTCAACCCTTTTCATAAGGGACATAAGTATTTGATCGACAGCGTGCGTCAGGACCTGGAACCTGACGCCGTTGTTTGTATTATGAGCGGAAATTTCGTGCAGCGAGGCATGCCGGCATTATGGGATAAACGAGAAAGGGCAAAAGCTGCCATAAGCGGAGGAGCAGATCTTGTGATACAGATGCCGGTTTGTGTAAGTTTGAGTTCCGCAGAATACTTTGCAAAAGGAGCCGTTGATATTGCCAAGGCTATGGATATCGACTATTTATGCTTTGGTTCTGAATCCGGCGATATTGTTTATCTAACAGAGCTTGCAAATAACGGGATAAACGAAATAGAATACGGAAACAATATACTTGCATGCGAATATATAAGGAATCTTGACGGAAAGATAAAACCGTACACATTAAAGATCAATGACGATCTCGGGCATGCATCTGACATAAGAAAAGATTCTGTAACCTCATTTGATAATGAACTGTTCAAGCTCGTTCAATATGCTATATTGAGTTCTGATACAGAAACTCTGAAAAGGGCCCCGGAAGTATCTGAAGGACTCGAAAACCGCATTGTTTCTGTGATCACAGATGCTGAAGATCTTAATGACCTTATTCTTAAGATCAAAAGCAAAAGATACACATATACGCGTATTTCAAGGATATTGATGCAAATACTTCTTGGTATAGAGAAAAGCGTTCCTGATAGCATCTATGCACATATACTCGCTTTCAACGGAGTAGGACAGGAACTTCTTTCCGGTCTTAAGAAAAGTGAAAATATCACTTTATATTCCAACATCTCCCGTGAAGATACCGAGAATAGAAGTGACCTGGCGCTGGATGTCAAATCAGACGATATATATTCGATCATAACAGGCAGATCTATATATGAGTTCTCGGATTATGTTTGCAAGCCATATAAATGTAATGTATAATTTTATAGTTAAATTTATATATTTTTGAAAGGATAAAACATGAAGATTTTAGTTGTTAACTGCGGCAGTTCGTCTCTCAAATACCAGCTCATAAACATGGATAATGACGAAGTTCTGTGCAAAGGTCTTGTAGAAAGGATCGGCATGGAGAATGCCGTTCTGACACATCAGAAACCCGGAATGGATAAGTACATCGTGGAACAGCCGATGGAAACTCATACCACTGCTATCCAGCTTGTTCTTGACGCATTGGTCGATCCTGAACACGGAGTTGTTTCAAGCATGGACGAGATAGGCGCCGTAGGACACAGAGTACTGCACGGCGGTGAGAAATTTACTGAAAGCTGTCTTGTAGACGAAGCCTGCAAGCAGGCTATAAGAGAATGTATACCTCTGGGCCCTCTTCACAACCCTGCAAATCTTATGGGAATAGAGGCATGCGAAAGACTTATGCCCAATACTCCTCAGGTAGCAGTCTTCGATACTTCAAACGGAATGGCAATGCCTCCCAAGAGCTATATTTATCCGCTTCCGTACGAATATTATGAAAAGTATGCTGTAAGACGTTACGGATTCCACGGAACATCTCACAGATATATTGCAATGAGAACTGCAGCGATGCTCGGCAAGAAACTTGAGGACACCACCTTGATCTCATGCCATCTCGGCAACGGAGCATCCGTTTCTGCTATAAAGAACGGCAAATGCTATGATACTTCAATGGGTCTTACGCCGCTTGAAGGACTTGAGATGGGTACCAGATGCGGTATCATAGATCCAGCTATCATTCCGTTCATTGCAGAAAAAGAAGGTCTCTCTCTCAAAGAGATGGATACTATCATGAACAAGAAATCCGGACTCCTCGGTGTCTCCGGAGTGTCATCCGACTCCAGAGACGTGGAGAACGCTGCCAATGAAGGAAATGACAGAGCACAGCTTGCTCTTGATATCTTCCAGCAGAGAGTAAAATTTTATATCGGGGCATATATGGCTGAAATGAACGGTGCTGATGCCGTTGTATTCACAGCAGGTATCGGAGAAAACAGCATTTCTTCAAGAGAAGGCATATGCAAAGACATGGAATTCCTTGGAATCAAGCTCGATCCGGAAAAGAACAATGTCCGTGGTAAAGAAGCTGTTATAAGCGCAGACGATTCCAAGGTCAAAGTTCTTCTCATCCCGACAAACGAAGAACTTATGATCGCTAAGGATACGATGGATATCGTAACAAGAAAATAGCAGTTTTTGTTTAGTGAGGTCACTGAAATGATTATTTTACTTATGTTGCTTGGGCTTATCCCGTTTGCTGCAGGTTACGGACTTAAATTCGTACCTGTAATGACTGAAGGATATCTTGCTTATGTAACAGCTGTCCTATTTCTTATCATCTGGTTCTTTGTGACCAAACTCGGTAAGATCATATGCAGAAAACTGTTCAAAACAGTTTGGGACATCAATCTGGTAGGATTCCTTGATCTTCTGGTTATACTTGCTCAGCTTCTCATCACAAAGGGATTCTGGACCAACGTAGTAGGAGAATGGTCACAGTATTATTTCGAACCGCTCAAGGTATTTGGCATCCAGGTAGCGCAGCATATGCCTCCGGAGTATTATTCTCTCTGGATATACATTTTCTGCTTCCTGCTGATGGTAATTGTTTCTTTACTTGCTTCGATATTTACGAAAGTTAAGAAAAAAGACAAGAATTCCAACGACGGATCAGGTCTGGCCGCACTGGCAAAAAAAGCTGAAGAAAGCACTGCAAGTCTGAATACAGGAAACGATAATCAGTAGTTGAAATTACTTCTTGACAACTCGAATTGCTTTGATTATACTTCAGTAGTTCGACACTTTAGAAATAATTAGGAAAGGAGGTTCTTGATATGGCAACACCTAAAAGAAGAACGTCCAAGGCTAAGTTAAGCAGCAGAAAATCTGCTAATATGGTGAAGGCAGCACCCGGACTTTCAATTTGTCCTCAGTGCCACCAGCCGAAACTTCCGCACAGAGTATGCCCGAACTGCAACTATTATGACGGTCAGGCTGTAATCGCAGAAGAGTAAATCGATAAGAACTTTAGCTAAAGACAAAATGAAAAGGATCCCGGACGCGGGATCCTATTTTCATGCTTGTAATGGTGCCGGTGGCGGGGGTCGAACCCGCACCCTGTTGCCAGGACAGGATTTTGAGTCCTGCACGTCTGCCAATTCCATCACACCGGCAAGACAAACCATATATTAGCACGGCGCTTTTTTTTAATCAAGATAGTACTTTATTACATATATATTACGGAAATTCTTCTTGCGGTTTTTCGTTTATAGATTATAATAAAAAGGTAGTAAATTTAAGGAGGAATATATGGAAAGAATCATAGTGATTACAGCAAGTGGTGCAACAGGTGGTATGTGGATTTATTATGCACTTATTGCAGCAATGTTCATTGCAATGTATTTCTTTACGATCCGTCCGCAGAACAAGAGAGAAAAGGAATTAAAAAACCTTCGTGACAACCTTCAGGTAGGCGATGAAGTTATGACTATCGGAGGTTTCTACGGCACTATAGTACGTATCAAAGAAGACAGAGTTACTATAGCCTCTGGCGCTGAAAAGACAAAGCTCGAGCTTACTAAATCCGCTATCAGCACTGTGCTCAACAGAGAGATACCTGCTCCCGGAAAGAAACAGGCAGAATCTAATGACAGCGACAAAGTAAGTCCCAGAAATATCAAGAAGCTTTCCAAGAAGGAAGATTCTGAAGAAGCAGAGGATTAATAACAACTAATTTTGTACGGCATGTGTGCTTTAGAGTGCGCACATGCCTTATTTTTGTATTTTGGCATGAGTGAATATGTAAAAGAATTGCTTGCATTCAATCCCAATTACGATGAAACTCTTCTCGAATTGGCATTGGAGACAGCAACAAAAATGCATAAGGATCAGAAACGTAAGTCTGGCGAACCGTATATCATCCATCCTATGGCGGTCGGCAAGATACTTGCTGAACTTGGAATGGATGATCACTGTATTTCCGCAGGCTTGCTTCATGATGCTGTTGAAGATACGGAATATTCACTCGAAGACTGCAGAAAAGATTTCGGAGAAGACATTGCTGTAATGGTCGATGGTGTCACCAAACTGACGAACATCGAATACACTTCTAAAGAAGATGCCCAGGCTGAAAACGTCAGAAAAATGTTTATGGCAATGTCAAAAGATATTCGTGTGCTCGTTATAAAGCTTGCTGACAGACTCCATAACATGAGGACCATCGAATATCAGACTCCTGAAAAACAGGTCGAAAAATCTAAAGAAACTCTTGAGATCTACGCTCCGATCGCATCAAGGCTTGGAATATATAAATTCAAATTCGAACTGGAAGATATATCATTCAAGATCCTTGAGCCGGAAGCCTACCGAAATATAGAAAACGAATTAAAGAAAAGACAGAATTCACGTTCCGAACAGATAGAAAGCCTGATCGATCAGGTGAAAAAAGTTATCCAGGATCTTGATATAAAGTATGAGATAACAGGCAGAAGAAAGCATTATTACAGTATCTACAAGAAAATGATCTATCAGCATAAGGAGATAGATGAGATCTTCGACCTTACCGCTATAAGGGTTATCGTAGACACTGTAAAGGACTGCTATGCAGTTCTTGGCGCCGTTCATACCAAATGGACTCCTATCCCAGGCAGATTCAAAGATTATGTGGCAATGCCTAAGTCGAACCACTACCAGAGTCTGCATACGACAGTGCTTTCAAGCAAGGGAACCCCTTTCGAGATACAAATCAGAACACAGGAGATGCATCGTGTCGCAGAATACGGTATCGCCGCACACTGGAAATATAAAGAGGGTATCACAGATAAAAGTAATGAAGACGAAATAAAACTCGCCTGGATCAGACAGACTCTTGAGTGGCAATACGATATGAACGATTCAAAGGAGTTCATAGATACGCTCAAGGTAGATCTTTTCAGCAACCAGGTATTCGTATTCACGCCTAAAGGCGATGTTATGGAACTTCCTGCAGGATCCACGCCGCTGGATTTCGCTTTCAGAGTACATACTTTTGTAGGAATACACTGCGTAGGCGCTAAGGTAAACGGAAAAATGGTATCGAAAGACTATGTGCTGCAAAACGGCGAAATAGTCGATATCGTTACAAACCCAAATTCATCAGGGCCTACCATAGAATGGCTCAAGATCGTAAAGACCAACTCAGCAAAGAACAAGATCAGACAATACCTTAAAAAGGTAAATAAAGATCTTGACCCAGCAAAAGGTAAGGAAGCCCTGGAAAAAGCTGCAAAGCAGAAAGACCTTGACGCTGAAAAGGTGCTCAAACCTCAGTTCGTATCCAGAGCGGCTAGAGCTCAGCAGTTCACTTCCGCAGACGATCTTTACAGTTCCATGGCCGGAAGCGTGAACATCGTAAGCAAGACTCTCATGCTTTGCCTGTCATATTTCAGAGAAGAAGAACAGGCAGAACTGAAACGTCAGGAAAGATATCTCAAAAAACAGGAACAGCTCGCAAAAAGACCGGACGCAAAAAATGCCGGCGTCAGCATAGAAGGGATATCCGATCTTCTTATACATTACGCAAAGTGCTGCAGCCCTGTTCCCGGAGATGAGATCATCGGATATACGACTAAAGGCAGAGGCATTTCAATACACAGAAAAGACTGTATAAACATATTGTCGCTTCCCGAGAATGAGATCGGAAGGCTTATAAACGTTGAATGGGATCTTAAGAAAGACAAGATGACTTTCAACGCTTCCATAACCATCCTTGCTGAAGATAAGAAGGGGCTTCTTGCAGAAGTCTCCAAGATATGCGAAGACATGGACATCAATATGACTTACGCTAACATCAAAGTAGACAAGAGCAGTCTGTGTACGATGAATCTTACGCTTGCCATAACCAATACTGCCGATATTGCTAAGATAATGTCGAGAATGAAGCAGATAAAAGGTGTTATAGATGTCTACCGTTCAAGTTATTAAATATATTGCCGGTGCTTACAGGACAAACGTATATCTCGTATACGATACCGAAAGCAAGGATGCTTTTATAGTCGATCCGGGATATGACGTACCCAAACTTTACAGTGATATCGAAAGACTTAATTTAGACCCGTTATATATTATTCTTACCCACGGGCATGGTGATCACACCGGCGGTATAGACGGACTGAAAAAGACTTTTCCGAATATAAAAATCGTTGCTTCTTCTAAAGAAAAAAAACTGCTTTTCAACAGAGATATGAGTATGGGCAAAGGCGGTATCATCGCTGACATCGAAGTTGTAGACGGAGACACGATGAAAGTTGGAAATATAGACCTATCATTCATTTCCACACCCGGCCATACTCCGGGAGGAATGTGCATTCTTATGGATGACGTTCTTTTCTCAGGAGATACTCTGTTCAGGATGTCTGTAGGAAGAACAGACTTACCCGGAGGGGATGAAAAATCACTTTTGGAATCCGTCAGAAATAAACTGATGGCTCTTCCTGATGACACGGAAGTACTTCCCGGGCATATGGAAGAAACGACTATAGGGATCGAAAGAAGGTACAATCCTTTTGTATAGAATTTGCTCACCGAATGAGAAAGCCAAATATGATCTGGGAGAACTTGCAAAAGAGTTTCTCACTTCAGATCAATTCGAAATCTTAACAGCTGAAGAATCTGAAAACGATGAATTCGATCTTGTCATCCCTGATTATGATTCCAAATTCGAAAGAGGTAGGGTCCTTTATGATTTCCTGTCTGAAAAAACAGGGAAAAAACAGGACTGGGGAATACTTGTGGGCGTACGCCCCAAAAAGCTTTATTCAGAACTTGTTTCCAAATACGGAACAGAAGAAGCTGAAAGAATAATGTCAGAAGACTATTGTCTTTCGGATGAAAAGATCGAACTTCTGCGTGATACCTATCGTACACAGAAAGAAGCTTTGGCTAATGAAAGCAGCAATGCTATAGGCATATATATCGGCATACCTTTCTGTCCGACAAGATGCCTGTATTGCTCTTTTACTTCGAACAAAATAACGGATAAAGCCGCAAAAGAATATCTTGTTGCGCTCAAAAAAGAAATAAAAGCTGTATCAGGCATACTGAAAGAAAAGGGGCTTTTCGTCGAATCCATATATATCGGAGGCGGCACTCCGACTTCATTATCTGATGAAGATTTCGATGAACTTCTTTCAGAAACAGAAAAAGCGTTTCTTTCAGATAAATGCACTGAGTTCACTGTGGAATGCGGAAGACCTGATACCATCAACGAATACAAATTAAGGTCTATATTAGCTCATAAAGGCAACAGGATCTCTATAAATCCACAGACAATGAAGGCGCATACATTGGAGCTCATTGGAAGAAATCACAGTCCGCAGGATATCATAAACAGTTATGAACTTGCCAGAAAAACAGGCAATTTCATGATCAATATGGATCTCATATGCGGTCTTCCTGAAGAAAGCTCTGAAGATTTTGTAGAAACGCTGGATGAGATTATAGCCCTTGGACCGGAAAATATAACAGTCCATACTCTTGCAGTAAAAAAAGCAAGCCGTCTCATCGAGCAGGATAAAGAATACAATTACAGACAGGGGGAAACGGTCAGAGCGCAGATCGATTACAGCAGAAAGGCTCTGAAAGAAGCAGGATATTATCCTTACTACCTCTACAGGCAGAAACACATGACCGGCAATTTCGAAAATGTGGGCTACTGTAAAAAAGGTACTGCCAGCCTTTACAATATCCGCATCATGGAAGAGAATCAGTCCATTATCGCTCTTGGAGCCGGCGGTATATCGAAAATGTATTATCCCGCTGAAAACAGACTTGAAAGGATACCTAACGTATCGAATTATCAGATCTATATAGACAGAATAGATGAAATGATCCTAAGAAAGGAAAAAGGAATCATATGATTAATATCGTCAAAGGAATGAAAGATATACTTCCACAGGATTCGTACAAATGGCAGTATGTTGAAGACAGATTCAAGAACGCTGCTGCAAGTTACGGATACAAAGAAATTAGGACTCCGTTACTTGAGCACACGGATCTGTTCAAAAGGGGAATAGGGGACACGACAGACGTCGTAAACAAAGAGATGTACACCTTTGAGATATCTGACAGAAGTCTCTCTCTTAAGCCTGAAGGAACTGCTTCTGCAGTACGTTCTTTTATAGAGAACAAACTTTACGCTGATATAGTGCCCTCCAAGATGTATTACATCACATCCTGTTACAGGTATGAGAAGATGCAGAAGGGAAGGCAGAGAGAATTTCACCAGTTCGGTTTGGAAGTATTCGGATCTGAAAAGATGACTGCAGATGCAGAGGTCATTACTTTCGCGGATATGTTTCTTAAATCGCTTGGGATCAAAGACCTTGAGCTGAGAATCAATTCCATAGGCTGCCCGGAATGCAGATCGAAGTACAGAAAAGCTCTTCAGGACTATTTCAGGCCTAAATTCGATGAGCTTTGCGACACCTGTAAAGAGAGATTCGAAAAGAATCCTATGAGGATCCTCGACTGCAAGAATCCCGATTGCAAAGAGATCGCAAAAGGCGCCCCCTCGATCCTTGATTACTTATGTGATAACTGCCGGTCGGATTTCGAAGAACTTAAAAAAGATCTGAATGCATCCGGAATAGATTATGTAGTCGATCCCGGCATCGTAAGAGGCCTCGACTACTATACGAAAACGGCTTTCGAATTCGTAACGAACAGCCTCGGAGCGCAGGGAACGGTATGCGGAGGCGGCAGATATGACCTTCTCGTATCTGATCTTGGCGGTCCTCAGACACCGGCTGTGGGATTCGGACTTGGTATAGAAAGACTGCTGCTTCTCATGGAAGAAGAAAACATAGAGATACCGAAGCCAAAAGAATGCGATCTTTTCATTGCCGCTATAGGAGAAAATGCAAGAACTGAGGCAATGAAAATAGCAAATGAAATGCGTAGGAACGGTATTAATGTTATAATTGATGTTTGTGAACGCAGCCTAAAAGCGCAGCTCAAATATGCAGACAGATTGGGTGCTGAGTATTGCGCTGTCATAGGCGACGATGAACTTGCTAAAAACGTTGCGGCGCTCCGCAATATGAAAGATTCTAAACAGGAAGAGATAGCTCTGGACAAATTAGCAGACGCTGTCAGACAGGTGAAATGAATGGATAAATTGTTAAAAAGAACACACATGTGCGGTGTGCTCAGAACAGAAAACATTGGACAGAAAGTTACAGTAAACGGCTGGGTACAGAAACAAAGATCCCTTGGAAGCCTCATATTTGCTGATATAAGGGATAAATCAGGAATAGTACAGGTCGTTTTCGATGAAAACTGTCCTAAAGATATGCTGGAAAAGGCAGAAAAACTCAGATCAGAGTTTTCCGTTGGAATAAGCGGTACCGTAAGAGAAAGATCTTCTAAAAATCCTGATATACCAACCGGTGATATAGAGATCCTTGCAGAAACTCTTTCAGTATATTGTGAATCTGAGACGCCTCCCATTTACATAAGAGATGACGACAACGTATCCGGAGAACTCAGACTCAAATACAGATATCTGGATCTTCGTAAACCTATGATGCAAAACACTCTTGCTTTCAGGAGCAAGATGTATCACGTAATAAGAAATTTCTATTATGAAGAAGGCTTTACTGAAGTTGAAACTCCTGTACTTGCAAAGCCCACTCCCGAAGGAGCAAGAGATTATCTTGTACCCAGCAGAGTTAATCCCGGAAAGTTTTATGCTCTTCCTCAGTCTCCGCAGCAGTTCAAACAACTTCTGATGATTGCCGGAACTGATAAGTATTTCCAGATCGCGAAATGCTACAGAGATGAAGATTTAAGAGCTGACAGACAGCCTGAATTCACTCAGATAGATCTTGAGATGTCATTCGTAGACCAGGACGATATTATTGACGTACAGGAAAGATTCCTTAAACGACTATTCAAAGAAATGAAAGGCATCGATATCGAGATCCCTCTGCAGAGAATGACATGGGATGAAGCAATGAACAGATACGGTTCCGATAAGCCGGATCTTCGTTTCGGTTTTGAACTTCATGACATTGCGGACTGCGTAAAGGATTCTTCCTTTGAAGTTTTCACTAAAGCTTTGGCTGACGGCGGAAAAGTAATGGGCATCGATATCAACGGTCACAGCGCTGATTTTTCAAGAAAAGATATCGACAAGATGACAGAATCCATAAAAGCATTCGGCGCAAAAGGTATGGTATGGATCAGATACGAAGAAGACGAAATAAAATCTTCTGTAAACAAATTCTTCGATCAGAATCAATTGAAGAGTATTTGCTCCAAATTCGACGCCAAACCTGGAGACCTGATTCTTATCGTTTCAGGAGCCAAAGAAGTCGTATGGGCATCCCTCGGATTCCTCAGAAGAGATATAGCTTCTAAACTCGGAATGCTCGATCCTGAAGAGTTCAAGCTTCTGTGGATAGTGGATTTCCCGATGTTCGAGTGGTCGGAAGAAGAAGGAAGATTCATGGCAATGCATCATCCGTTTACTTCTCCTAAACGAGAAGACCTGCACTACCTTGAAACAGGTGAACTTGATAAGATATATGCTGATGCATACGACATAGTTATTAACGGTTATGAAGCAGGCGGAGGATCCATAAGGATACATGACAGCGAGCTTCAGCAGAAGATATTCGAAGTACTTCAGCTTACAGACGAAGAGATAAGAAACAGATTCGGTTTCTTCATCGACGCTTTCAAATACGGCGCTCCGCCTCATGGGGGACTTGCTTTCGGTCTTGACAGACTTTGTATGCTTCTGCTCGGAACAGACGATATAAGAAGAGTCATCGCATTCCCGAAGAACCAGAACGCTCAGTGCGTCATGTCTGATGCTCCAACGACCGTTGACAAGAAAGCTCTCGATGAACTCTCTATAGACGTGAAATTAAATGACTGATAAAGAATTTGAAGAACTCTATTCAAAACTTGACGCTTATGTAAAGACTCATGTCGATGAGTACAGATACAAGCACACGCAGGGTGTCGTAAAAGCTATTGAGAAATATGCATTAAAATACGGAGCCGACGTTAAGAAAGCCAAAATAGCAGCGGTGTTCCACGATGCATGCAAGGGACAGAACCTCGGTCTTGAACACGGCAAAGCTGCGGCAAGGATAATTCGTGACGAATTCGGAGTCGAAGACGAAGATATAATCAACGCTATAGCTAATCATACCGTAGGCAGAGTAGGGATGTCTCTTCTCGAAAAAGTTATAAAACTGGCGGATCTGCTGGAAGAGAACCGTACTTACGAAGACTGCGCTAAGATCAGGGAATACGAAGAGACCCAGACTGATATAAACAAAGTATATTTGGTGCTTGCTAAAAGACAAAAAGAGATCATTTTGGAAAAGGGCCTGTATTACGACACAACTAACGATGACGTGATCGCATGGCTTGAGAAGGAGACAAACAAGAATATGACCAATAAGGAACTTGCTTTATTTATTGCCGGAGAAATGGATAAACGCAAAGCATCTGATATCGTGATAATCGATATAGCAGAGAAATCAGGCTTTGCTGATTATTTCGTTATAGCAACTGCTTCAAGTCTCAGACAGCTGTCTTCTCTTGCTGTAAATCTTGAAGACAAACTTGCCGAAGAAGGCGTCATCGTAGGCCATATAGAAGGTAAAGGAGACAGCGGCTGGATCCTAATGGATTACGGCGATATCATAATCAACCTGTTCACCGCAGAACAGAGAGAACATTACAACATCGAAAAAGTATGGGGAGATTGCATAAGAGTAGACTTTGAAACTACCGAATAGCAGAGGTTTAGAAATGAACAGAGATTATAACTTTAAGAAAATTGAACCTAAATGGCAAAAAGTATGGGAAGAAAACGATCTTTTCCATGTGACTGAAGATCCTGAAAAACCTAAATACTATTGTCTTGAGATGTTCCCGTATCCAAGCGGAAAGCTTCATATGGGTCACGTTAGAAACTATTCAATAGGTGACGTAGTAGCGAGATTCAAGACCATGAAAGGATTCAATGTGCTTCATCCTATTGGTTTCGATTCATTCGGACTTCCGGCTGAAAACGCTGCTATCAAAAATGGCGCACACCCCGCCGTATGGACTTCTTCAAATATAGCCGAAATGGAAAGACAGCTAAGAGAGATGGGTCTTTCCTATGACTGGGACAGAGAAGTATGCACTTACAAGGAAGAATATTACCGCTGGATGCAGTGGATCTTTATTCAGTTCTATAAAAAAGGACTTGCATACAAGAAAGAAAATCCAGTCAACTGGTGCCCAAGCTGCGCAACTGTACTGGCAAACGAACAGGTCGTTGACGGATGCTGTGAAAGATGCGGAACGCAGGTAACGAAGAAAGACCTTTCCCAGTGGTATCTCAAGATCACGGATTACGCCGACAGGCTTCTTGACGATCTCGACAATATGCCCGGCTGGCCTGAAAAAGTTAAGACTATGCAAAGGAACTGGATCGGACGCAGCGAGGGTACAGAGCTTGATTTTGATGTAGTTGATATGGATATCAAACTCCGCGTCTTTACAACGAGAGTCGACACCTTGTTCGGAACGACCTTTATGGTAGTATCTCCTGAACATCCGCTTCTTTCCAAACTTATCAGCGGCATGGAAAACGAGGAAAAGTGTAAAGAATACTGTGAACTCGTAAAGACCATGAGCGATATAGAAAGAACTTCTACAAGCAAAGAAAAGACAGGTGTTTTCACGGGAAGATATGCAATGAATCCTCTTACCGGAAAGAAGATGCCTATATACATTTCTGATTACGTACTCATTTCATACGGAACAGGCGCCGTCATGGGCGTACCTGCGCATGATCAGAGAGACTTTGATTTTGCAAAGAAATTCGGACTTGATATAGTGCCGGTTGTAGATCCCGGTACAGGAATAGACTGGCAGAATCTCGATGCGGCATTCGAAGCTGAAGGAATCATGATCAATTCCGGTAAATACGACGGAATGAACAACGAAGACGCAATAGTTGCGATACGTGACGATCTTAAAGCTATGGGACTCGGAGAAGCCGTAACCAACTATAAACTCCGTGACTGGCTTATTTCCCGTCAGAGATACTGGGGAACTCCTATTCCCATGATTGAGTGCCCGGATTGCGGATGGGTACCTGAAAAAGAAGAGAATCTTCCGGTTCTTCTTCCTACAGACGTAGTATTCACAGGAAAAGGAGAAAGCCCTGTAGCTACTTCTAAGACATTCGTAGATTGCAAATGTCCTGTCTGTGGAAAGGCAGCAAAAAGAGAAGTGGATACCATGGATACTTTCCTTGATTCTTCTTGGTATTTCCTCAGGTATTGTGATGCAAGAAATGATAAAGCTGCATTCGACCCTGAAAAAGTAGCTTACTGGCTTCCTGTTGACCAGTACATAGGCGGCGTAGAACATGCAATACTTCACCTTATGTATTCCAGATTCTTCACTATGGTCCTTCACGATCTCGGGCTTGTAAATGTTGATGAACCATTCACTAATCTTCTTACACAGGGAATGGTGCTTAAGGATGGATCGAAGATGTCCAAATCCGTCGGAAACGTAGTAAGCCCAGACGAGATCATCGGAAAATACGGTGCTGATACCGCCAGACTTTTCATACTCTTTGCGGCTCCTCCCGACAGAGAACTCGAATGGTCTGATACAGGAGTTGAAGGATCGTATAAATTCATAAACAGAGTTTACAGGCTCATAGCCGAACTTTCTGAAGTTACTGCAGGTATTCCGCCTGTATATACTCCTGAAACAAAGGATGACAAACAGCTCAACTATATTTTAAACAACACAGTAAAAAGAGTAAGTGACGATATTGAAAAGAGATTCAATTTCAATACGGCTATTTCAGCAATAATGGAGCTTACTAACGAGATCTACAGGTACAAGGAACTGGAAGACATCAATTTAGGTCTTCTCAGGGACTCTATCGAGAAACTTGTGCTCATCATGTCACCATTCACTCCTCACGTATGTGAAGAAATGTGGGAAGGACTTGGCTTTACCGAGCCGGTGTACAGAGCATCCTGGCCTGGATATGACGAAAAAGCTCTCGTCAAAGACAGTATAGAGATAGTCGTACAGATCAACGGAAAAGTTAGATCCAAACTTGAAGTCCCCTCAGGTCTTTCCATAGAGGAATTCGAAAAAGTCTGCATGGAAGATCCGTCAGTTAAGAGTCTTGTAAACGGAAAAGATGTCGTTAAGATCATTGCAGTTCCGGGTAAATTGCTCAATATCGTTGTGAAAGGATAAAATGACGAAAACAAAGAAAAAAGAAAGCAAGAAACTGAAAATAATACCTCTCGGAGGAATGCATGAAGTAGGAAAGAATATGATGCTCTTCGAATACGGAGAAGACATCATGATAATAGACTGCGGAATGACTTTCCCGACAACGGATATGCTGGGAATAGACTGCGTCATACCCGACTTCGAGTATTTAAGGCAGAACTCTGACAGAATAAGAGGAATGGTGCTTACGCATTCACACGAAGACCACATTGGCGGTGTACCATTCTTTCTGAAAGAATTTAACGTTCCGATTTATGCTAGTCCTCTGACACAGGGATTTTTAAAGATAAAATTCAAAGAACACAAGATCACAGATTATGAGTTCCATGATCTTAAGCCAGGAAGTATAGTGGACCTTGGATGCTTTAAGATTGAAGCATTACACGTTACTCATTCCGTTGCTGATTCTATGGCGCTACTCATTAATACACCTGCGGGAAAAGTATTTCATACCGGAGATTTTAAGTTTGATTATACGCCTCTTGACGATCAGCCGACAGATATCGCGAGGATAGCGCAGATAGGTCGTGAAGGAGTTCATCTGCTTCTTTCAGACAGTACCAATGCCGTAAGAGAAGGTTTCTCTGAATCTGAAAAAGTCATAAAAGAAAACCTTGAGATCATCTTCAAAAAGAACGATCACAGGCTTATAATCACAACTTTCTCAAGTAACGTACACCGTGTCCAGTCTGTGCTTGATCTGGCTTATGATAACGGCCGTAAGGTAGCAATAACCGGAAGAAGCATGGAAAATATGGTGAAGGTTGCCTCAGAACTCGGTTATCTGAAAGTTCCGCCTAATACTATAATCACTCTCAAGCAGGCAAAACTGTACAAAAACAAAGAACTGGTTATCCTCACGACAGGTTCACAAGGCGAACCTATGAGCGCTCTTACAAGGATAGCGGAAGGGCAGCATAAGGATATTAAGATCACAAGCGATGACGTAGTCATACTTTCATCTTCAGTGGTTCCAGGAAACGAGCTTGGCGTTTATGACATAATCAATGAAATAATGGCAAAAGGCGCACAGGTCATTTATTCCGAAGTTGCCGACGTACATGCATCAGGTCATGCAAAACGTGAAGAATTAAAACTGATGCTCGCACTTTTAAGACCGAAATATTTCATGCCGGTACACGGAGAAATAAGGCTTCTTATAAGCCATAAGGAACTTGCTCAGGAAATGGGCATAAGCCCATCCAATATAGTGATAGCTGAGAACGGTTCTGTCATTGAACTGACAAAAAGATCTTTCAAACTATCAGATGAAAGAGTTCAAGCCGGCCCGGTCCTTGTAGACGGACTCGGTATCGGAGACGTTGGTTCTAAAGTCTTAGGAGAAAGAAAAGCCTTATCTGAAGGCGGACTGATAGTCCTCTGCGCAGTATTCGACGGATCGAACAGGATAGTATCAGATATACAGCTGCACACTAAAGGACTTATATACGTCAAAGAGTACGGAGAAGTTCTGGACAGAGCAAGAGCTGCAATGTATAACGCGCTGGACGATGCATATGCAAAGAAGGCAAGCAAAGATAAGATAAAAGAAATTCTTGAAACAACGCTTAAGAATTATATCTATAAAGAAATAAAGAGGAATCCGGTAATAGTTCCCGTATTTATGGAGGTTTGATATATATGCAGAACGTATACGATATAGCAAGAGAACTTGTCCATTCTCTAAAAGAATGCGATCAGTACAAAAATTACAAAGCAGCCAAAGCAAAGGTGGATGCCAATGAAGATCTTACAAAAATGATAAACGACTTCACTGAAAAAGGCATTGAACTGCAAACTCTGACTATGACAGGCCAGACACCGGATGAAGAGACACTTACTAAATACCAGCAGCTTTACGGAGTAGTCATGAGCGACCCAAGCGCAGCTGAATATCTGAACGCACAGATGATGATATCTCAGATAGTATCTGAAATATACCAGATGATAGGAGAAGCTTTAAATGAATAAATACAGTGAAAGAATCAACAAATTAAGACCTCTGATCAAAGAAGCAGGTATAGACGCTCTCTTTATCAACGACACAGCCAACGTAGCATATTTCACAGGTAAAAAAGGCGATGACTGCTATCTGTATATCTCGCAAGATGAAGCCTATGTGATTACTGATTTCAGATATCTTGAAATGGCTGAAAGCATGAGTGATTGGCTGACCCTCGACCTTACCAAAATGGGAAGGACCGTGCTTGATATCCTTAAGGACAAAAAGGATGCAAGGATAGGGGTTGAAAAAGATGCCATGACATTGAATATGTTCATGATCCTCAATACCGGTTTGAAAGATCTTAAAACTTTAGTTCCTGTATCAGGTATAGTTGAAAAACTGAGAATGATAAAAGATGAAGATGAGATCGAAAGCACACGTAAAGCATGCGATATCGCAAAAAGAACTTATCTCCATATGCTTGATGTACTGAAGCCGGGAATGGAAGAAGTTGAAGCGGCAGCTGAGCTTGAATATTTCATGCGTAAGTGCGGAGCCGAAGGTCCTTCATTCGACACGATACTCATCAGCGGAATAAAAACATCCATGCCTCACGGCGTACCAGGACACAAGAAGATAGAATATGGTGATTTCGTAACTATGGATTTCGGATGCAAAGTAGACGGATACTGTTCCGATATGACGAGAACAGTTGCCATCGGTTCTGTTACAGACGAAATGAGAAAAGTGTACGACATAGTGCTCAAAGCTCAGCTCAATGCAATAGCCAATATCCATGCCGGCATAACCGGACAGGAAGGTGATTCATTCGCAAGATCCATTATCGAAGAAGCCGGATACGGCGAATATTTCGGTCATTCTCTCGGTCACGGAACAGGATTGTATATCCACGAAGCGCCGAATTACAGCCAGTCGTATAAAGAGAAGATTCCTGCAGGAGCGATACTCTCCATCGAACCCGGAATTTACCTTCCCAGTAAGTTCGGCGTAAGAATTGAAGACTTGGCATTAGTGACAGAATCAGGTATAATCGACTTTGAAGATGCACCTAAAGATTTGACAATATTGTAATTACATACGGAGGATTTTATTAATGGTTTATGCAAGCGATTTTAGAAACGGCAAGACTTTCATAAAGGACGGAGATCCTTGTGTAGTTCTTTCCTTCCAGCACGTAAAACCGGGCAAGGGAGCTGCTTTCGTAAGAACAAAGTACAGAAACATTCTTACAGGAGCTACCAGAGAAGAAGCTTTCAACCCGAGCGACAAATTCGAAGATGCTGTAATAGAGACCAAGAGAATGCAATACTCATATAACGACGGAGATCTTTATTACTTCATGGATCCGGAATCTTTTGAGATGATCCCTCTTAATTTCGAACTTGTTGAAGAAGCTGTAAAATGGATCAGAGAGAACGACGAAGTCACAGTAAAGTTCTTCCAGGGCAATGCCTTCACAGTAGAACCTGAAAACTTTGTCGTACTTGAAGTAACAGACACAGAACCCGGAGTTAAAGGAAATACAGCTACGAACGTAACCAAGGCTGCAACAGTCGAAACAGGAGCTGTAGTACAGGTACCTATCTTTATCGAGACCGGAGAAAAGATCCAGATCGATACTAGAACAGGCGAGTATTTGAGCAGAGCAAAATAATATGTCAGCAAAGGGAAAAAAGAAGAATACAGGGCGAACAGTACTCTCGGTACTGCTCGCCTTAGTGCTTATTGGAGCAGGTAGCGTTGCCGCTCTGTATTTCGGTATCAAAAACTATGACAATGCATACAAACCCGATTCTAATGAAATAATAGAATTCGATATCGAAAGCGGAAGCGGAACAACAAGGATATCCAACCAGCTTGAAGAAGCCGGAATAATCAGGTCCGGTAAAGTATTCAAATTCAAGACAAAATTCTGTAATCTTGACGGTAAATATCAGGCGGGACATTATTCGCTTTCTCCGTCTATGACTATGGAACAGATAATGGAAATACTTCAGCTCGGAAAACTTCCGGAAATGGCTATTACTATTCCGGAAGCTCTTACCCTTACTGAAGTGGCTGAGAAATTGTATAACGATGGAGCCATCAAATCTGTTGATGATTTTATTAGCGCTCTTGAAGATGATTACAATTATGATTTTCTTCCCAAAACAGGATATGCAGTAGGCAAGCTTTCTGCAAAAGCGAACCGTCTTGAAGGATATCTTTATCCTGAAACATATAAGGTCAACGTAAATGCCAGCTGCCATGAGATCATTAATACGATGCTTTCATATTTCAAATCGCATGTATATGATGCTCTCAACACTAGCGTACCCAGCGGATACACCATGCACGATATGATTACTCTTGCTTCTATGATCGAAGAGGAATGCGGAGCAGAAAAAGATCGCAAGACCATATCAGGCGTATTCTGGAACAGACTTAATATCGGTATGCCGCTGCAGTCCGACGTTACGATCTGGTATGTGCTTGGGAAAGATGCACAATACAATAATAAGATCGATTCTCCTTACAATACTTACAAGGTGAACGCTCTTCCGGCAGGACCCATATGCAGCCCAAGCTACGCGAGCATAGATGCTGCTATGCACCCTGAATATCATAATTATTATTACTTCGTGCTCAAGGGCAATGGAACAGGCGAGTGTTTCTTTGCTGAGACCTACGAAGAACACCTTAAGAACGTAGAGATATACAACAACAGCGATCTGGACTATTAAAGTGGCAGACAGTTTTCTTAAAATTGCACAGGATGCCGCCTTGGCAACAATAGGTGTCTCCGGGATAGTTTTTCCCGGAGTTTTGCCTATTCCTAAGGATAAAGGCATAGATATCGACCTTCACTTATCAGTAGAATACGGCGTAAGCATACCTGAAGTTGCATGGAATGTTCAGGAAAATGTCAAGAAAGCTTTAGACGGCGTAAAAGGGATCAAAATAGGACGTATAAACATCCACGTAGATAATATTAGTTTCAAAAACAAAAAATACAGATGAACAGAACAATCGCAAGAGAAAAATTGATGCAGGCTTTATTCCAGATGGAGACTCAAAAAGACTTCTCTGATGAAGCTATAAGCAGGTATATCGAACTGAATCTTGATGGAGATGATACTCAAAAGGAGTACGTTTCAACAGTAATAACTGCTTTCAGAGAAAACAGGAGCGAGATAGATGCGCTTATTGAACAATATTCTAAGGGATGGAAGCTGGGAAGGATAGCGAAAGTTGATCTTGCAGCTATGCGTTTGTGTCTTGCTGAAAGCATGTTTCTCCCGGAAGATAAAAAAGTTCCTATCGGAGTCGCTATAAACGAAGCCGTTAAAATAGTCAAGAAATACGGTGAAGACGGATCCGGAAAGTTCGTTAACGGTATTCTCGGTGAGATCTCAAGAAATATAAAATGAAAGCCGTATCGGTAACTCAACTTAACAGTTACGTCAACAGGATACTTTCTACGGATCCCATTCTTTGCAACATTGCAGTAAAAGGGGAAATCTCAAATTTCAAAAAACATAGTTCCGGACATTGGTATTTCTCTCTTAAAGACGAAAACTCCAGAATTAGCTGTTTTTTGCCTGAATCAAGAACTCATTCGATCCGATATGAACTGGACGATGGAATGGAGATCACTGCATACGGCAGTATTTCAGTGTATGAAAAGGGCGGTACATATTCTCTTCAGATCAGAGATATAGAGCTTGTTGGAGAAGGAAGTCTTAAAGCAGCATTTGAAATGCTTAAGAAAAAGCTTGACGCAGAAGGATTGTTTTCCAAGGAACATAAAAGACCGATTCCATCAGATCCGAAACGTATAGGCGTAGTTACTTCGCCCACAGGAGCAGCGATAAGAGATATCATATCAACGATAAAAAGAAGAAATCCGACTGTAAATATTCTGATATATCCGGCTCTCGTTCAGGGAGAGGGAAGCGCAGCGTCAATATGCAGAGGCATAGAAGAATTAAATCATAAATTCCCAGATCTTGACCTTTTGATCGTGGGAAGAGGCGGCGGATCCCTTGAAGATCTTTGGAGCTTTAATGAAGAATCAGTTGCAAGAGCTATATATTCTTCCAATATCCCCATCATTTCAGCCGTAGGACATGAAGTTGATTACGTAATTAGTGATTATGTAGCAGATTTAAGAGGCGCTACACCGACAGCCGCTGCAGAACTTGCTGTTCCGCATATCGATAACCTTAAAGACAGATTGAGAAGATTGTCACCTGAAGTTATGTATTCATATCTTTATGCATCCGTTTCAGATGCTGAATACAGACTGAAGTTACTTTTCAACGCTATTTCATTAGCTGATCCGTCTCTTCCTTTACTAAAAGGGTACGCTATGGTTTCTAAAAACGGAATATATATTTCTGATACTGATTCTTTGATCAATGGCGATGAAATAAAAGTTCGTTTTTCAAAAGGTAGCATCAATGCTGTGATCACGGAGATAGAAAATGAAAAATAAATTCAGTATAGAAGAAGCTTTAACACAGCTTGAGCGCAATTCAGAACTCCTGAAATCAGGAGAACTGACAATAGATGAGAGCGTAAAAATTTACGAGGAATCTGTAAAACTATATAAAGATACTTCAAAGCAGCTTAATGATATAAAGCAGAAAATAGAGATCTATGATCCGGAAAAACAGACTTTAGAGGAATTCGATGATATACAGTGAAAAAGAACTTCATAAGATCATTGAGCAGTCTCTGACTGAATTTCTGCCGGAAAGCGATCAATATTCTTCAGTTCTCGAAAAAGCAGAAGAATATTCGCTTACAGCAGGTGGGAAAAGACTGAGACCCTGTATTTTACTTGCCGTTTGCCAAATGCTTGGCGGTGACGTCGATTCTTCTCTTCCTTTTGCTATTGCTCTTGAATTCATTCACACATATTCACTTATACATGACGATCTTCCTGCAATGGATAATGACGATTACAGAAGAGGTAAGTTGTCTAACCACAAAATGTTCGGAGAAGATATTGCAATTCTTGCAGGAGACGCTTTATTGACAAGAGCATTCGATATCATGAGCGAAGATATGGCTGAAAAGTCATCTTTCGGAAAAACAAAAGCCTTCAATGCGATATCCCATGCTGCTTACGATATGGTCAGAGGACAAATAGCCGACATAAATTTACCTGATGATTTAAATCTGGATTATCTGGATTACGTTCACAGATATAAAACTGCTGCTCTTTTCAAAGCAGCTTTTACAGCCGGCGCATATCTTGCAGATGCAAACGAGAATACTGAAAATTCCATGGCTGATGCAGGAGTTTCATTCGGACATGCATTCCAGATTTATGACGATTATCTGGATGCTGATTCCGGAGAACAATCGAATTACGTTACTTTTGCCGGAAAAGAAGAATCAATAAAAAAAGTACATGAATATCTCGATTCAGTAAAAGAGATAGTCGGAAAATATTCAAATAATGAAGCGCTACTTGCGCTTTTGGAGATATAAATGGGAAAATTCGATGAAAATGAGAATCTCATCGGCCTCATAAAAGCAACACCCGTAGATAAACTGCAGCTAATTGCAGACGAACTGCGTCAGGAACTTCTTGAAGACGTTTCTGTCTCCGGCGGTCATCTTGCTTCTAATCTTGGCGTTGTCGAACTTACTGTAGCTTTGCATAAAGTATTCGACAGCTCAAAAGACAAGATAGTATGGGACGTCGGTCATCAGTGCTATGTACATAAAATGATAACGGGAAGACGAAACGAGATGAAAAACATCCGTCATATGGGCGGGATATCAGGTTTTCCCAAAAGATCTGAATCCATCCATGATATATATGATTCAGGTCATTCCAGCACATCGATTTCTGTCGCTCTAGGTCTTGCTAAAGCACGAGATCTAAAGGGCGAGAACTATTCCTGCATCGCCGTCATCGGAGATGGGGCACTGACAGGAGGCGTAGCATTTGAGGCACTCAACCATGCAGGAGATACTAATACACCTCTCATTGTTGTAGTAAATGATAATCAGATGTCCATTAGTTCAAGTATAGGCGGAACAAAACGCAATCTTGAAAAGATAAGGACTTCAAGAACATATAACAGATTTAAGAACTTACTGAAGAAAACCAAGACCAGTGCGCCTGGTTTATATAACTTTTTCAAAAGATTCAGAGACGCAATAAAGTATCTGTTCCTTCCGGATCAATATTTCGAAGAACTTGGATTCAAGTATTACGGACCTATCGACGGGCATGATATTCCTGAAATAATAGAAGCTTTTGAATTCGCAAAAGAAGCGCAAAGACCAGTCGTCCTTCATATGCTCACAGTCAAAGGGAAAGGATTCAAACCGGCAGAAGAGAATCCAACAAAATATCACGGAGTTTCTTCCTTTGATCTTAAAACAGCAGATGCTGAGCCACTTCCAAAAGGACATTCATGGTCTGAAGCTTTCGGTGATGAACTTCTTTCTCTTGCAAGAAAGAACGATAAGATAGTAGCCATAAGCGCAGCAATGGTTGATTCCACTGGATTGTCAGAAATGGCTGCTGAAATGCCGGACAGAGTCTTCGACGTAGGCATAGCTGAACAGCATGCAGTTTCATTTGCTGAAGGACTTGCACTGAATGGGATGAAACCGGTAGTCGCAATATATTCTACTTTCCTTCAGAGAGCATATGATGAGATACTCACGGAAGTTTGTCTTCAGAATCTTCCCGTTATATTTGCCATTGACAGAGCCGGCGTAACAGGATCGGACGGAGAAACACATCAGGGCGTTTTCGATATATCATATCTTTCATCTATGCCAAATATGACTATACTTTCTCCCTGGGATGAAAACAGTCTTAAGATCTGCCTTAGATATGCTATCAAACATGAAGGTCCCATTGCCATAAGATACGGTAAAGGAGATATCCCGTCTTCAAACTATGCGTATTCTTATCATGATCCAGGAGTAGTTCTTCATAAAGAAGGATTTGAAAGTCTTATTATATCCGACGGAGCATTCATCGGAGATTGTATCACTGCCGCAGAAAATATTCGTAATAACAGCGTTTCTGTTGTGAATTTTGAAATTCTCAAACCGCTGAACAAAGAATATATTTATGCTGCCCTTAAGAAATATAAGAGCATTATAACTGTCGAAGATGGATGTATTTCCGGCGGTTTCGGAGAGCAGATTTCCGCTATAGCCGCGGAAAACAAGACATACGCTAAAGTGCTCAATCTCGGATGGCCTGACAGATTCATAGAACACGGAAGCGTTGCTCAGCTCAGAAAAAAATACGGATTGGATCAGGATTCGATCAGGAGAAAAGCGGAGGAATTCATTGAAAGTCAGACTTGATGTATATTTGACTGATAACGGATATTTTCCTTCAAGAGAAAAAGCAAGAGCTGCCATCATGGAAGGTCAGGTTTTTGTTGACGGACAAAGATCCGATAAGGCCGGCAATATGATCAAACCTGACAGCAAAGTCGAGGTCAGAGGAGATACTTGCCCTTACGTGAGCAGGGGAGGATACAAGCTTGAAAAAGCTCTTGACGTATTCTCGATCGATGTAAAAGATCTAAGATGCATAGATATAGGATCTTCTACAGGAGGATTTACTGATTGTATGCTTCAAAGAGGTGCAAAATCAGTATGCGCAGTAGACGTCGGAACAAACCAGCTAGATTATAAGCTGAGGACCGATGACAGAGTAGATGTAAAGGAGCAATACAATTTCCGTTATGCAGAAGAAAAGGATTTCGATAGCCCGTATGATTTTGCATGTACCGACGTTTCGTTCATATCGCTGAAACATATACTTCCGCCTGCTTCTATGCTACTTAAAAAAGGATCGTATATGGTCTGCCTCATAAAACCGCAATTCGAAGCAGGGAGAGAACAGGTAGGTAAAAACGGGATCGTAAAGGATAAAAAGGTACACGTAGAAGTTATCCAGAACGTCATATACTATGCTCGGGAAGCAGGTTTTAAGCCTTTAAAGCTGGATTATTCGCCAATTAAAGGTGCAAAGGGAAACGTAGAATTTCTCATTCTGCTTCAGAAAAACGATAATGATAACTCAAGTGAAATAAGCAACATAGAAGAAGTAACTGAAAGAGTTCAGAAGGAGGAATAAATGGGCTATACGCCTATGATAGAACAATATCTGGCAGTAAAGGAACAGTATAAAGACTGTATCCTGTTTTACCGTCTCGGAGATTTCTACGAGATGTTTTTTGACGATGCCGTTATTGCCTCGAAAGTTCTCGAACTCGTACTTACCAAAAAAGCCTGCGGAAACGATCAGAAAGCTCCTATGTGCGGCGTGCCTTATCATGCTGTAGAAAATTACATAGCGAAGATGGTCGATCACGGATATAAAGTTGCTATAGCCGAACAGATGACGGACCCTGCGCTTTCAAAGGGTATAGTTGAAAGAGAAGTTATCAGAGTTATCACTCCCGGTACTCTTGTACAAGAATCCATGCTTTCTGAGAAAGATAACAATTATCTTGTTTCGGTATATATGGATAATGAGGGAGTCGGCCTTGCATATACTGATATTTCCACAGGCGAATTCTGCGCTCTTCAGTTCGATACAGGAGATAACGATACCGTTCTGCTGGAAGAACTTACACGGATACAACCAAGAGAAATAATATGTAATCTTGCTTCAGATGAAGCAAAAGCATTATGGCAATATGCTTCGGAACAAGATATATTCATCTCAAAGGGCGGAGAAAGATATTTCGGACACAGTGCCTGTGCCAAAGCCATACAGGATCATTACAAAACATCCTATGAAAAGAGCGCAGGTCTCGCATCGGAAGATGTTCCTCTGCTATTCTATAGTGTCGGCGCTTTACTGTCATATCTTAAAGACACTCAGAAACAGGATCTAGAACACCTTTCAGATCTAGCTATAAAGGATATACGGGGCTGCATGCTTCTTGACCGTGCAACCATAAGGAACCTTGAAATAACTGAAAGTCTTTATGATAAACGTTCCCAGGGATCTTTATTTGCCATTCTCGATTGCTGCGGTACTGCTATGGGATCCAGAAAACTGAAATCATGGCTCAGAGAACCGCTCATCGACATGAAGGCAATAAACAAACGCCTTGATGCAGTAGAGGAACTTGTCGACAACATACTTATCAGAAACAACCTAAAACTCGCTCTGAGGGCTGTTTATGACCTTGAGCGCATACTTGCGCGCATATCACTGGGAACTGCAAACGCAAGAGATCTTGTTGCTCTTAAAGTATCTCTTTCCGTTATCCCTGATATAAAAGACTGCCTTGCATCACTTGATTCAGATCTTTTGAATGAATTGAATTCCGAAATAGATCCAATGTCAGAAATATGTGATGAAATAGATAGAGCAATAGTCGAAGAACCTCCGTATATCGTAAGAGAAGGCGGACTCATCAAAAAAGGATATTCCGAAGAACTGGACGGGATTTATGAATCTGCAAAAGACGGAAGGAAATGGATAGCCGGTCTAGAAAACAGCGAAAGAGAAAGGACCGGTATAAAACAGATCAAAGTAGGATACAACAAAGTATTCGGATACTATATCGAAATATCGAAAGGATATAAAGGCGATATACCTGATAACTATATACGTAAACAGACTTTGGTAAATGGAGAAAGATATATCACTCCTGAGTTAAAAGAAGTCGAGAGCGTTGTTCTTAACGCGCAGTCAAAGATCAATGATCTCGAATACAGACTGTTCAATGAACTCAGAGATAAGGTCAAGGCTATCTCGGGAATAATACAAAGAACTTCTTCTGCAATTGCGTCTGCAGACGCATTATGCAGTTTTGCTGAGAAATCATCAAAACTCGGATATGTCAAACCTGTTGTCAACTCTGAAGATGAAATAATCATCAAAAAGGGTAGACATCCTGTTATTGAGAATACTATTGAAAACGGTCAGTTTATTTCCAATGACATATATTTGAACAGAAGCGATAAATCCTTGCTTCTCATAACAGGTCCTAATATGTCAGGTAAATCGACATATATGCGTCAGCTTGCTCTTATAGTTTTGATGGCACAGGCGGGCTGTTTTGTTCCTGCAGACAGCGCAGTCATAGGACTTTGCGACCGCATTTATACGAGAATAGGCGCTTCTGACAATATATCAATGGGCCAGTCTACATTTTTTGTTGAAATGAGTGAACTGGCATATATTCTTAACACCGCCACAGAGAAATCTCTTGTTATCCTTGATGAGATCGGAAGAGGGACAAGTACCTATGACGGTCTTTCCATAGCCTGGGCTGTTGTCGAAGACCTTACAAGAGAGAATCACAGAATAAGAACACTTTTTGCTACTCATTATCACGAACTTACGGTTTTGTCAGATAAGATCAAAGGTGTTCAGAATCTAAATGTCGACGTATCTGAAGAAAACGGAAGCATAGTATTCCTTCATAAAATAGTCGAAGGTCCTGCTTCGAGAAGTTACGGTATACATGTAGCAAAGCTTGCCGGTGTACCTGAAAACGTATTGAAATCGGCTCAAAAGAAACTGGATCAATTGGAAAATGAACAGAATTAGAATATTACCAAAAGAAATATCGGAAAAGATCGCTGCAGGAGAAGTCATCGAATCACCTCTGTCAGTAGTCAAAGAACTTGTAGAGAATTCTATCGACGCCGAATCGGATCAGGTGATAATCGAGATAAAAAACGGTGGAAAAGACTATATCAGAGTTACTGACAACGGTACGGGAATAGAAAAAGACGATCTTTCCTTAGCCATTCTTTCACATGCAACGAGTAAAATACGTTTTGCTGAAGATCTTTTCAATATAAGCAGCCTCGGTTTTAGAGGTGAAGCTCTTTTTTCCATCGCTGCAGTTTCTAAAATGGAAATAATCACTAAAACAGAAGAAGCCAAAAGCGGAAGACGAATATCCGTTTCCGCTCTTGAAGTTACCGAAGAAAGTGATGCCGCTGCAGATAAAGGAACGACTGTAGTCATCAAAGACCTTTTTTTCAATCTCCCTGCAAGACAGAAGTTCCTGAGATCTTCCAATAAGGAAAGTTCTGCGATATCTGAATTCATTTCAAGAATGGCTCTTGCTTATCCAGGGGTCAGATTCCGTTTCATTTCAGATGGAGTGATAAGGTTTTCAACTCCGGGTAAAGGAGACGTTTATCAGACCATACTTACAGTATACAGTCCTCAGAACGCAAGAAAACTTATAAAGATGAACAGTGATAACGGTTTCATGACCGTTAAGGGATATATCAGTTCACCTCTTGAAAGCAGAAAAGACAGAAAACAGCAAGTGTTTTTCGTAAACGGACGGCTTGTCAGTTCCAGCATCATGGAGAAAGCGGTAAAAGACGCTTATTCTGACAAGCTTTTCGAAGGCCATTTCCCATCTGTATATATATTTTTAGAGCTTGATCCTTCCAAAGTCGACGTAAATATCCATCCCAGAAAATCAGAAGTGAAATTCCTTGATGAGACGGAAGTTTATGATTTCTTGTATTTCTCTATAAGGGATGCGCTTTTGGATAAAAACGCTACAGAGATCAAAAGTGAAGATATAAAAACGAAACAGATATCGACTTACACTGATGTGTTCGATAAAAAAGAATCTCCTGAAATTTCTTCTGCTGAAAGTCCGACTGTATTGAATCCGGATATCATTTCAAACGTTGACGTCATAGGAAATGATATAAAAGAAGTATCAAATATCTTCAAACAGCTTCGTACAGAATCAGAAAAGAATGAAGAAAAACCCGAACAGATAGTCAGTGAATTTTTCGATTATGATACTGATAGATTCCTGTTTTCATCGCTTAGACCTATTTCTCAAATCTTCGATACATATATACTTGCTTCAGATGATGAAAATTTCTATATTTTCGATCAGCATGCTGCTCATGAACGTGTTATGTATGAAAAACTGATGAAAAGTTTCAACGAAAGAGAAAAAGCAGGTCAGATCCTTCTTGCGCCGCTCATTATTGAACTAGACAGGTCACAGTCTCTTCTAGCCGAGGATTGTCTTCCTTTGTTGAACGATATGTCATTTTCGATGGAACTGTTCGGCGAAACATCATATTTGGTAAAAGAGATACCTTATTTCATGGAGATGGATGAGGCAGAAAGATTCATTTATGAATTTTTCTCTGGGGCTGAAGATGTCAAGAATAATATCATCTTGAAAAAAGATCATATCATCACCAGAGCTTGCAAATCAGCCATCAAAGCTCACGATAAACTTAGTATCGACGAAATGATTGCCTTATTCAAAGAACTTGACGGATGTGAAAATCCATATTCATGTCCGCACGGCCGTCCTACTTTTATTAAATTCAAAGAATATGAACTTGAAAAAATGTTCAAACGTAAAGCATGATAAAAACAATTTTCATAGTAGGTCCTACGGGGATCGGGAAAACTTCATATGCTATAGATTATGCTCTTGAACATAACGGAGAGATAATATCTGCTGATTCCATGCAGATATATAAATATCTGGATATAGGTTCGGCAAAACCTACGCCGGAAGAAAGAGCTAAAGTAAAGCACTATCTTGTAGATGAGATAGATCCTAAAGATATTTTTTCGGTTTACGACTATAAATCGCTTGCGATGAAATATATAAAAGAAGTCGCAGAAAAAGGAAAACTTCCTATAGTTTGCGGAGGTACAGGTCTTTACGTAAATGCTTTGGTATATGATATGGATTTTTCTGCTCCCGAAGGTGATCAGGATTATCGTGATACTATATGGGATAAGTATGATAAAGATCCTTTACTTCTTTATGAAAGACTTAAAGAACTCGATCCTAAAGCAACTGAAAATATCCATCCCAATAATGTCAAACGCGTACTCAGAGCAATAGAAAGGCTTGAAAAAGGCGAGGGGAGTCTTGCGCAGTTCAAAGACTCTGATATACCAAGCAAAGACCTGGAATGTGAGATAAAAGTACTTTCCATGGATAGAGACCGCCTGTATGAAAGAATAAACAATAGAGTTGATTTACTCTATGATATGGGTCTTGAAAATGAAGTAAAGAAGTTGATGTCTATGGGCTTTACTTCAGATGATGTATCTATGAAGGGTATAGGGTATAAAGAAATAATAGACGCTTTGAATGCAGGGGAAGATGCTCAAAGTGTAAAAGATCTGATCAAACAAAATTCAAGGCATTATGCAAAAAGACAAATAACCTGGTTCAAAAGATATAAACAGGCTCAAGTTATAGAGGTTTGAACTGAATGAACAATAAGACGAATAAATATTTAAAAGAAAACTACGGCATTTCTGATGAAATACTTGAGATAGTTGAAGAAACAGAATACGAACTGGCTGATAGATTCAAAGAGATCGATGATATAGCAGAATTCAATCAGCTCAAAGTCTTAAATGCATTCCATGAAGAAAGGCTTGCTGGAATGCATTTCAATTGGGAAAGCGGTTACGGACTTTCAGATGTATCTAAGGATAAGATGGATCAGATATTCGCCAAAGTATTCCGGGCAGAATCAGCTATCGTACGTCCAACTATCTCATGCGGAACGCATGCTTTGGCTTCAGTATATTTTGGCGTATTAAGACCTGGAGACGAGCTTTTATACTGTACAGGCACTCCGTATGATACGATGAAGACTGTCATAGGTCTTGAAAATGATAAAACAGGTAATCTTCTTGAGTTTGGTATTAAATACAAGCAAGTCGATTTACTTTTAGATAATTCCATAGATATTTCATCAGTTAAAAATGCTATAAATAGTAGGACGAAAATGGCTGTTCTTCAAAGATCTACAGGTTATTCGTTCAGAAAAGCATTCAACACTGATCAGATAACAGAATGGGTCAAAGCCTGCAAAGAAGTAAAACCTGATATCATCTGTATGGTCGATAACTGCTATGGTGAATTTACCGATTACAGCGACCCTATAGAATGCGGAGCAGACGTATGCGCCGGATCACTGATAAAAGGCGTAGGCGGAGGATATGCTCTTACCGGCGGATATATCGCGGGTAAAGAATATATCATAGATGCTGCATCCAACAGAATAACCGCACCGGGTCTCGGCGGAGAATACGGACTTACTTTCGGACAGAATAGAGACATTCTGAGAGGATTGTTTGTAGCTCCGAACGTCGTAAGGAATGCTGTTAAAGGCGCTATTCTTTGTGCTAAGGTCTTTGAAAAGCTGGGATATGAAGTATGCCCTAAAGCTGAAGACAGAAGAGGAGACATAGTAACCGCTATAAAACTTGGAAAAAAAGATGCTGTGATTGCATTTTGCAAAGCAATTCAGGCAGCAGCTCCGGTCGATTCATTCGCAGCTCCTGAAGGAGGAGATATGCCCGGATATGCAGACCCAATAGTTATGGCTAGCGGATCCTTTGTACAGGGCTCTACCATAGAATTATCTGCTGACGGACCCTTAAGAGAGCCATATATAGTGTATTTCCAGGGCGGACTTACATACGAACATTCAAAATTCGGAATAATTAATTCATTACAGTATCTCAAAAACGAAGGATTTCTGTTATAATAAAATTTAGTATATTGTTAGTATATTATTGAGGTGGTTAACAATCATGGCAGATTCAAAAAGAATTACGATCGTATCTCCCATAGTCGTTCTTGTATCGATAGCGCTGGTTGCATCATTCCTGCTTGCAGCAGTATATCAGATGACTTCTCCTATCATTGCTCAGAGAGAGGCTGATACAAAGAATGCAGCTCTTAAAGTAGTACTTCCTGATGCGTCTTCTTTCACTCAAGTAGATGCCGATCTGGTACCTGGAGTTACAGAAGTATACCAGGCTGATAACGGCGCAGGTTTTGTCTTCTCAACAAACTGCAAGAGTCAGCAGGGCGGTGAGATCACAATGATGGTCGGTATAAATGCTGTAGGCGCAGTGAACGGAATGTCAGTGATAAATCATAACGAAACTGCAGGTATTGGTGATAAAGTACTTCAGGATAGTTATTTCCAGACATATTACGGGCTTTCTGAAATAAGTGATGTAGAAGCAGTAGACGCTATTTCCGGTGCAACCAAAACTTCTGATTGCGTAAGAGAAACAGCAAAAGTCGCACTTCAGCAATTCGCTTTAGTTAACAGCAATGCAGTTCC
>JAEEGL014440307.1_pt1 | contig 38480 bp, 32 predicted proteins | sample 9134231 | NCBI WGS metagenome assembly JAEEGL01 (sample SAMN16246548, study PRJNA631951) | gut metagenome | biome: gut microbiome; feature: rumen; material: fiber-attached | host: Bos | place: Iran: Karaj | collected 2018-10
AAACAGGCTGCACATCTCCTCCGCAGTCTTCCTGCCTTCCTCTATACAGACCAGCTCATCCTTAGGCTGCAGCTCCTCTCCGTATTCCGTTGCAACACATACACTGTGGGCAATGCCGCCGGCTATCAGCGTCTCCGATAAGCGCCTTCCCTCCGTTGTTCCCGAAAAGATGATTATCTTCTTTCTTGCATCAGACATTTTTGTATCCCCTTGGCGTAACGAGTTTTCCGTTGATGATACGGCTCTGCGAGTTACCGATGAAGACCGTTGTGAACATATCCGTCTCCATCCCCTTTAATCCTGAAAGTGTACATACCTCAGCGCTCTCGCCCTCCCGGCCTATATTCTTAACCAGCCCGCAGGGTCTCTCCGGTCCTGTCAGATCTTCAAGGATACCGCAGGCCTTCTTAAGATGTTCCGGACGGTTTTTGCTGGAGGGATTATAGATCACTATTACAAAGTCCCCCATAGCAGCATATTTTAGCCTCTTTTCTATAAGTTCCATAGGCGTCAGCAGGTCGCTTAAGCTTATAACGCAGAAGTCATGTCCCAATGGCGCTCCCAGCAATGCTCCTCCGCTTAAAGCCGCAGTAACTCCGCTCACTATCTCCACTTCCACATCCGGAGAATCCCCTGCCATCTCCAGCATAAGCGATGCCATGCCGTATACTCCTGCATCACCACTGCAGATCAGGCTCACTGTCTTTCCTTCGCGTGCCTTATCAAGACACAGGCTGCAGCGCTCCGTTTCCTTTCTCATACCGGTAGTCAGCAGCTCCTTGCCGGCATACATATCACGGATCAGATCGATATAGACCGTATAGCCTATTATCACATCTGATACGTCCATTGCGGCCTTAGCCTGCAATGTCATACCCTCTTCGTTTCCGGGTCCCATTCCCACAACATAGATCTTTTTCATCAGACGTCCCTCATATATACAGCACAGGTTATCCCTTCGCCCTTTACTTTCCCAAGTATCTTTTTTCCGCCCCTGCCGGCTCCCAGGCAGGCAGCTCTCTCGCAGACATTATCGACTCCCACTTTTTCCTTCACAAAATCAGAAGCTTCAAACTCCCCCTTAGCTTCGTTTAGCATTGCGGCGTCAAAGCAGAGAAGCGGTATCCTGTGCCTGCGGGAAAAGGCTTTAAAAGCCTCTTCGTCCTGTTTTATATCAATGGTGCAGAGAGCATAGATATCATCAACTGCGATATTATTCTGTTTAAGCAGTGTACTTATAAAAGCCTCTGCTTCCGCCGCATCCTTACCGCGCCTACAGCCGGCTCCCAGCACATATTTCTTGGGCTTAAGCAGCAGACTGTATTCCCTGTCCGTCTCATCCGCCACAATGATATCGGCTCCGTCCTCCGGCGGATAATGCTTAAAGGATATACTGACGGGCTTGCCTTCTATCGCCTTTGCGGATACCTTTTTGATCCCCTTCCTCTCCGCAATGCGCAGATTGTTTTCCGAAGCAAATACATCAGCCGAAAAGCAGCCGTTCACATCCGTAGAGGTTGTTATCACGGGTATCGCATCAAGCAGCTCCGCAAGAGTCAGAGCTATCTTATTTGCTCCTCCCGCATGTCCGGATAATACCGGTATCACAAAGTTTGCATTATCATCTATCACGATCACGGGGATATCCTTAAGCTTATCCCTGCTGACGGAATTTATGGCCCTTACCGCTATCCCCACAGAAGATACAAAGATGGCGCAGGCTCCTCTTTCATCGGCAAGCGCAGCCCATTCTGCCGTACTGCCCTTATAGTGTATAAAGCCGTCATCATTATCCTGATCCGACTCCATATGAACATATGCTTCTGCCGGTTCTATACCGCGCTTAGCCGCTTCGGAATTTAATCTTCCTATCACTTCTTTTCCGTGCCTGCTGAAGCAGATAGCCATCTTTTTCATGCTTTTGTCCCTTTTCTGAATCCCGTTGTGAATTCCGGATCATAAAGCTTTGACTTATCAAAAGCCTCCGGGCTTACTGCCTCTCCCACAAGTATCACTGCCGTCTTTTTAATACCGTTTTCCTCTGCGGCTTTTTCCAGGCTGCCCACGGTACAGGTTATGCATTTCTCTTCCGGCCATGTAGCTTTGTATACGATAGCCGCAGGCGTCTCCGGATCATAACCTCCCGCGGTCAGTTCGGCGCTGAGCCTGCCGGTCATGGATGCGCTCAGATATACAGCCATGGACGCCCCGTGTGACGCCAGGCTCCTGATACTCTCTTTTTCAGGTACGGGGGTTCGGCCTTCCATCCTGGTAATGATCAGTGACTGTGATATCCCGGGCAGCGTGTATTCTATATCCAGGGAAGCTGCAGCTCCGAAGGCCGCACTCACTCCCGGGCATGAATCATAAGCTATGCCCAGCTCGTCCAGCATCTGCATCTGTTCCTTGACGGCACCGTATATGCTTTGATCACCTGTATGCAGGCGCACCACGTCAAGGCCCTTATCATAGGATTCCCTGATCACTCCTATCACTTCATCCAGAGTCATGACGGCACTGTTGTATACCTTTGCCTCTCCTGCATAAGATAAGAGTGCGGGATTAACAAGGGATCCCGCATATATAACTACATCCGTCTTTTCCAAAAGCCGCATTCCACGCAGGGTGATCAGATCCTCCGCTCCGGGACCTGCCCCCACAAAATGAACTCTTATATCAGCACTCATCCTTTATCTCCTTAAGCATCTCTTCCGCTCCGGGTGTTTTCCCCAGAAGTCCCTCTTCATTAAGGAATACCATGCATTCTATCTCAAGCCTTCCTGCCGCTCTTTTCTTAAGGTTTTGGTCTATGCTCTCCATAACCTTTTCCATAAAAGGCTTCTCTATTCCTGCCTCTTTTATCAGCGCATATGCTTCCACGGTATTCAGGCAGTTAAGTATCTTTAGGCACAGCGGCGCATCCCCTCCGGCCTTTATGGCAGCCGTGGCCATCAGTTCCATACGGCAGTCTGCTTCCTTTGAGTGGGTGTTCATTATGCCGCCGGACACTTTGATCAGCTTTCCCATATGCCCTATCAGTAAAAGCTTTTCAACGCCTTCCCCTGCAGCCGTATCTATGGTATCACCTATAAAATTTGAACACTTAACAGCTCTGTCCAGATCATAATCATAAGTCCGGTGCATAAAGTCCAGCCCGTAATTACCGGGAGCCATGGCTATCTTTTTACGCCCCAGGGCAACCTGCTGTCTTATCTCCACACGTATGGTATCCTTTATGGCCTGCATACTCATGGGTTCCACTATGCCGCTGGTCCCCAGTATTGATATGCCGCCCACGATCCCAAGCCTTGGATTAAAGGTTTTTGCAGCTATCTCCTCACCGCCCGGAACAGATATGATCACCGATATCCCGCCATGATAATCGAAAAGTTCCATCACTTCCCGGACTTCCTTATCTATCATGCTCCGGGGCACCGAATTGATAGCGGCATTCCCGACGCCCTGGTCCAGCCCGGGGGCAGTAACACGGCCCACTCCCTCTCCGCCGTCTATGATAACTGTTCTTTCATCTCCGTACAGAAGGCTCACTGTGGCGCGTATAAAAGCACCCGTAGTTATATCCGGATCATCGCCGCCGTCTTTTATTACGCTGCAGGATACACATTCCTCGCTGCGCTCTATATCAACGATATCAGCATTAAACTCTATACCCTTAGGCGTCTGTATGCTTATCTTTTCCTTTATTCTTCCGCCCAGCAGCATATAGGCGGCAGCCTTGGCCGCTGCTGCACTGCAGCTTCCGGTGGTAAATCCGTATCTCATGACCTGCTCCCTGCCACATCATAGATGAGCGCATTACAGATGGCTGCGGCCACATTGCTGCCGCCCTTCCTGCCGCGGTTTACTATGTATGGTATATCAGTCTTCATTATCATTTCCTTTGCCGCTTCCACGTTCACAAAGCCTACCGGTACGCCTATCACAAAGGCCGGTTTAAAACCGTCATTATCATACATCTCCCTCAGGCTTATAAGAGCTGTGGGAGCATTGCCTATGGCGAATATCACCGGCTTCTCTATACGTGATGCATATTCCATGCTTACAGAAGCCCTGGTGAGACCACGTTCCTTAGCTTCTGCCGCAACTTTCTCATCAGCCATAAAACAATGTACCAGACCGCCGAAGCGGGCCAGGGTTCCCTTATTGATCCCGGATAACGCCATATTCGTATCGGTCACGATATCCGCTCCCGACCGTATCAGTTCTCTGGCCTTCTCCACCGCATTTTCCGAAAAGCACAGCGTATCAGCATAATCAAAATCCGCCGTTGTATGAATTGCTCTTTTTATGATAAAGGCTTTATCCTCATCTATGGAAATGCCGCGCTCCTTAAGCTCCTGTCCTATTATCTCAAAGCTGCGGCTCTCTATATCTTTAGGCAGCACATATTCAAGTTTCAATCACAACACCTCTTTCAACGCGTTTACAAGGATACTGTTTTCCTCATGCTCCTTAACGGCTATCCTGTAAAAACCTTTTGCCAGTCCGCTAAAGTCCGAACAATCCCTGATCAGTATCTGCCGCTTCAGCAATGCAGAATAAAGATCTTTATCACACTTAAGCAGCAGGAAATTTTCATCCGACGGAAATACTTTAATCCCTATAGCTGTCAGTTCATTCCTAAGGTATTCCCTCTCCTGCTGTATCAGCTTAAGCGAACCGTTTAGGTATTTACCTTCTTTCAGCAGCTCTGCGCCTGCTGTCCCCGCTGCTTCCGCAAAAACCGAAAGCGCCCATTCCGGCAGATGATCCGCAAGATCACTTATGTTCTTTTCACGCGAAAGTACATAGCCAAACCGGACTCCGGGTATGGCCAGCAGCTTGGTATAAGCCCTTACCACGTATAGCATATCGTATTCATCTATACAGGATAACAGACTGTTTCTGCTGCCGGAAAGCTCGATAAAACACTCATCCATTATCAGGACCGTACCCGTTTCCCTGCAGCGCTTAAGTATCTTAAGCAGCAGTTCCTCTTCCGTAATGACGCCGGTGGGATTATTGGGATTGCATAAAAAACATACATCCACCTCATCAGTAATATCATCAAGTATGCGCTCAGTAAGTTTAAAACCCTCTTCCTCCAGGAGCCTGTGCCGCTTTATGCCGCAGCCTTCTATTCCATGGGCCGCATACTCATAACCCGCAAAGCAGGGCGCTGTCATCAGTACGCAGGAAGGTCTTAACATACTCATAAGGGCAGTGAATATCTGGGATGCTCCGGCTGCGCATATCAGCTTTTCCGGCCTGATACCAAGCCACGAAGCCAGGGCATTACGTACTGCCTTCTGCTTGGGATCAGGATATTCACCCAGCCTTTGTATTGCCGCAGCTATGGCCGCATTCACTTCCATGGGGCAGCCCAAAGGGTTTATGTTCACCGAAAAGTCGAGGCTTACGGTATTGTTGTAGATATCACCGCCGTGGGTAGGATGCATGTTTTACTCCTAAGAATATAGTTCTTTGCGGGACGGTCATTCCGTCAAGATTCTTCGCTTCGCTCAGAATGACAGGCGCGGCATTATAAACATAACCGCGGTCAACAACGCCCATCCGATTATGAACATCAGCCACGCCGATACCAGCATCAGCCTGTTAGCCCGCTTTATATCCTCTGTCTCTATGGGTCTGTCATCATCACCTATAAAAGGCTTCTTAACGATCTTTCCGAAATAGCTGGCGTCCCCGGCCAGCCTTATCTTCAGTGCCCCGGCACATACGCTCTCGGTCTGTGCGGAATTGGGACTCTTATGATTAAAGCGGTCACGCTTAAAGATCCGCAGGGCGTTACCCGCATCATATTCACGTCCCGATATGGCTGCGGCTATGATCATCAGCACCGCACTCAGCCTGGCAGGTATGAGGTTGACTATATCATCAAGCTTAGCCGCAAAGAATCCGTAGTTTTCATACTTATCATTGTGATAACCCACCATGGAATCCATGGTGTTTACCGCTTTATAAAGCATGCCCAGCACCGGCCCGCCTATGCAGGTATACAGCAGCGGGGCTATCACTCCGTCAGAAGTATTCTCTGCCACGGTCTCCACTGCTGCCCTGGCCACTCCGGCCATATCCAGGTTCTGCGTATCCCTGCCCACTATCATGGACACAGCTTTTCTGGAAGCATCGATATCTCCCGTCTGCAGTGCCTTATAAACCTTCATGCTCTCTGTCTTAAGGCTCTTTGCCGCAAAAGCATAACAGGAAAGCACAGCCTCAAGCCCTATTCCTAAAAATATGTTTATTTTATATGCTGCAAACAGCAGAGCTGCCGTGATCCCTCCCGTCAGTATCAGAAGCAGCAATACCAGCAGCAGACCTTTTATGCGCTGGGCGTTCTTCCTTCCCACAGGCTTAAAAAACGCCTTGTCATAGACTGATATAAAGCTCCCCATCAGGCGTACGGGATGAGGCATCCAATACGGATCCCCTATGATCAGATCAAGTATAAAACCCAGCAGAAACGCTGTGATATGACAGATCATGTATCTCCTCTCCCTCCGGCCTGAACTCAAGCTTATAGCCTTCGCCGCATTTTACCTGAAAGCTGTAATAATCTTCCTTCGTCAGGCTGCTCATTATCGCCATTATATTTCCGCCGTGACAGATGAGTGCCGCACTCCCGCAGTCCTCAAGGCTGCCAAGCAGCCTGCGGAAAGATATCATAGTCCTGTTAATAAAACTTTCCTTATCTTCTCCCCCCGGTATGGCTGCGGTCCCGCCGCTGTCTATCCATGCCTGATATGCACTGTCCCCGTTCAGTTCCTTATAGCCCTTCCCTTCCCACAGGCCAAAGTCTATCTCCGTCATACCGTCGGCGGTCAGGATCTCCCGTTCCGGGAACAATATAGCCGCTGTCTGCCTGCACCTTTGCATCGGCCCCGTATAGATGCGCTCAGGCTCTATACCTGTATTTATTCTTTTAAGCTTCTCTTTGCCCCCGGCAGAAAGAGGTTCATCGATCCCAAGACCCGCATATCTTTTTTCTTCGTTGGACACAGTCTCCCCATGACGTATCAGCCACAAAACGATATGTTTATCATCTTTATTCAAAACGTACTCCTTATAGCCAGAGCTATCACACACAGCAGCTCGCACATGGTAACAAAATAACCTGCCGTATCACCACTGACACCTTCAAACTGCTTATACATCTTATGTCTGTAATAAATGAGAAATAATATCGATACCGCCAGCACAGCAAAGCCCGCCTTCAGATCTGCCCAGAGCATGAAAGCCATGCATAGTATCGCCTCAAAGGCGAGAAGCACCGCACAGGTTATACCTGCTCCTTCTGTTTCTTTATTGAGCATGCCGTCCGGCTTGGCCTTTTTAAAAGCTATTGCAGAAATACCGGAAATAGCTCTTGAAGTTGCAAAGCACAGGCAGTATGCAGCAGCCGTGCCTTCGCTTATATGTTCCAGCATATAAGACATGGCTCCTCCCCAGAAGATGGCATATATCAGCAGGGATATCATCGCAAATCCGCCCACATGGGGATCCTTGAGTATATTCAGCTTTTTATCTTTAGAACCGTAAGACGAGAGGGCATCATTCACATCCAGGAAACCATCCAGATGAAATCCGCCGGTTATGATCAGGGGTATCAGACTGAGTACCGCGATCTTAAGGAGCAGCGGCAGTTCAACCAGCTCAAATAACTTAAAACAGCCAAAGCAGAGACCGCCTATCACCCCGCCAATCCATGGAAAGAAGATCAGATGATAACGCATATCTTCTTTATCCCAGTCAAAATGCGGCATAGGTATCCTGGAATAGATTGAAAAAGCTACAACAATGCTTCTTAAGATCTTCATAACTCATTCACCCTGTCAGCCTTATCTTTACATATACGGTTGATCATGTTTACAAGTTCTATATAATCGGCAGTCTCCTTATCACAGCCAGCAGTTATCTCAAACACATCCGATACCACTATAAGTTCTCTTACCCTTTCTTGAAGCCAGAGGATCTCTTCCGCCACCAGCTCCGAAAGCTGCTCTATACTCAGATCTTTATTCAAAGGATCATGCATCTCGTTGCCGGCCAGATTAGCCACACATTCCAGCAGGCATACACCGTTCCCGTATGGCTGTATCTCTTCCGAAAGCGCTTTAAGCCCGCAGGGTTTTTCAATGGTATCAAAGCCTTTATCTTTACGCATCAGTCTGTGTTTCCTGATACGGGCTTCTCCCGCATCACCATAGGGGATCATTGTGGCCAGGTAAAGCTTTTTATCTTCTCCCGCAAGCTCCACAGCCAGGTCTTCCGCAAATGCAGATTTACCGCTGTCCGGTTTTCCTACCACAAATATCATCATGAGAATCTTTCATACTCCTTTATCCCGCCCTGTACGAAGGTAGAGGCATTAAGATAGTAGGCAAGTACCGTATCCAGAAGAGGCAGAAGCATCAGGGCTCCCGTACCTTCTCCCAGCGCCATATTGCCATTGATAAAGGCTTTCAGCCCAAGACTCTCAAGTATGCCGGATATACCGTATTCCCTGCCGCAGTGCGACGCCAGCATGTATTCCCGGCAGCCCGGAACCATCATCTCTGCCACAAGTGCAGCCACTGAGCTTATGAGCCCGTCTATCACAACCGGCAGACCATACACTGCCCCGCCGATGAAGGTTCCGCACATTGCAGCTATATCATAACCGCCCACACTGCATAAGGCTTCGAAGGCTTTCTCCTTCTCACTATTGTATGTTTTTCCTCCGTATAGTGCGACAGCTTTTGCTATAACTGCTTTCTTTCTCTTAAGCCCTTCATCATCAAGCCCCGCTCCCCTGCCTGTTACTTCACCGGGATCACAATCCCTCAAAAGACAAAGCAGCGCCGTGCTGGTGGTGGTATTGCCTATACCCATCTCGCCCGTAAGCAGTATATCGCTTCCTTTACCTGCCAGTTCTCCTGCCAGCTCCATGCCGGCATTAATGGCATACAATGCTTCTTCTTCCGTCATGGCCGGTTCTCTTAGGAAGTTACGGCTTCCCCTGCGCCTGCTGCAGGCCAGTACACCCTCTATATCCTCGTCTGTATCTATTCCCACGTTCACCGGTATACATTCCGCAGCCACGCTCTTCGCCAGAGTATTGGCAGAGCTCACTCCTTTTCCCAGCATCCTTGCTACCTGCAGCGTCACTTCTGAACCTGTCTGGGATACGCCTTCACCAACTATGCCGTTATCCGAACAGAATACCAGGAGGCTTCTCTTATCCAGCCTTGGCATATCCGTTTTCCTGATGGCACCTATCCTGCAAACAGCTTCTTCAAAATCCCCAAACGCATCTATGGGCTTTGAAAGGTGGTCCCATTTATACTTTATACGTGAATATATCTCCCCGTCGGGTGTTTCCGGTTTTATTGCAAACAGCTTCTCCCTGCTCAGTTCTGCCATCCTGTTATTCCAATCCCATTATCTTTTTAATATATTCCATATCCATATACTGCCTTATGGTATCTGCCAGAATATCATACTGACGCTGCTTAAAGCTCTCATAGCTTTCCGTTTCTTCAATACCTGCCGTTATGCCCTTCTTCTGTGCAAGGGCTCCAAGCAGCGCTGCCGCCACTCCGTCTGCATCAAAGATACCGTGAATATAAGTCCCGTAAATATTTCCCCTGCAGCAGCCGCTGCCGTCCTGCGTAAATTCTGCAGTGCCTTCCGCTATGTCAGTCTTTCCCATATGTATCTCATAGCCTTCGTAAGCCAGCCCATTAAGACAGGCAAATATGCCCTCCGGCTGCTTAAAGCTCCCCCGGACACGGCTTCTTATCTTATCGCTTTCCATCACGGTAGATATCGGAAGAAGTGAAAGGCCGCCTGTCTCTCCGCCGCCTTCCGCGCCCACCATATCCTTTATGCTCTCTCCCAGCATCTGATAGCCGCCGCAGATACCGATAACCGCACCGCCTGCTGCCGCATATTTCTTTATTGCCGCATCCAGGCCTTTCTGCCTCAGCCAGGACATGTCGCTTATGGTGCTCTTGCTCCCGGGAAGTATGCACAGATCGGGCTTTCCCAGTTCCCTTACATTCTTCACATAACGCACACCTGCCTGAGGGTACTCGTCAAAAACATTGAAATCAGTAAAATTCGATATATGCGGTAGTCTGATGACCGCTATATCGATCAGCCCGCTCTTATGCCTCTCAAATCTCTCCGTAAGGGAATCTTCATCATCCAGTTTTATATCCATATACGGAAGGACTCCCGCTACCGGAACGCCCCCCAGCTTTTCTATCATCTCTATGCCCGGATCCAGTATGCTCTTGTCTCCGCGGAATTTATTGATCACCAGTCCTTTTATGCGCGCCTTTTCTTCCGGCTCCAGCAGTTCGATGGTACCATACAGCTGCGCAAAGACACCTCCCCTGTCAATATCACCGACCAGCAGCACAGGCGCATCCACCAGCTTTGCCATGCCCATATTGACTATGTCGTTTTCCTTAAGGTTTATCTCCGCCGGCGATCCAGCACCCTCTATCACTATAATATCATATTCTTCGGAAAGCTTCTCCACTGCATGCATTATATCCGGTATAAGTTTTTTCTTGTAAGCAAAATACTCCCGTGCCCGCATATTGCCAAGTATCTTTCCGTTTACTATCACCTGGCTGCCCACATCATCCGTAGGCTTAAGCAGTATGGGATTCATATAAACGGAAGGAGCCACTCCTGCGGCTTCCGCCTGCATCACCTGTGCCCTTCCCATCTCCAGGCCGTCTTCCGTTATATAGGAATTAAGCGCCATGTTCTGGGATTTAAAAGGCGCCACCTTATATCCGTCCTGCTTAAACACACGGCACAAACCCGCTGTCAGCAGGCTTTTTCCCGCGCTGGACATGGTCCCCTGTATCATAAGAAAAACACACTTTTTATCAGCCATAGTATTCCCCGTACTTTCCTTCTTTCATGTTAAAAAGCTGCTCCACATATTCCGGCGTAAGTATATCTGCCGGTGCGCCGCAGCGGTCTATCCTGTTATCACGGCTTATACAGATCACTTTATCCGCTACTTTTTTTACCAGCTCCAGCTCATGCATGGAGATCAGCACAGCCACCTTCTTCTCTCCTGCCAGCATCTTAAGCACATCAAAGAATTCGGTCTTATAGCCCATATCCAGAAAGCTCGTAGGCTCATCCAGTATAAGCAGCGACGGTTCGGATACTATAGCTCCCGCCAGCAGAACCCGCTGTTTCTGGCCGTCACTGAGCTTTGAAAAATCCCTGTCTTTCAGATCCCATACGCCGATCAGCTCCATGCTGCTCTGTATGATCTGCCTGTCCTTTTCCGAAAGATATCCCAGTATATCCGTATACTGATATCTGCCGGTACGCACCACATCAAAGCAGCTCAGGTACTCTGTTGCCACACGCTGCGTCATCATTACGGACATAAGCTTAGAGCGCTGCGCAAGACTGTATTCCGTGATATCCTTTTCCCTTAAAAGCACTTTACCTCCTAAGGGTTTCAAAAGCCCTGCTGCCGTCTTCAGTATCGTACTCTTACCCGCTCCGTTGGGACCGGCCAGGGCCACTATCTCCCCGCCGTTTACCTCAAAGCTGATATCGCTTATCAGTACTTTTAAATTATAACCCACCGCCGTTTTTTCAAATCCGAGTTCAGCCATCGGCACGCCTCCTCTTTAACAGCATGCCTATAACTATAGGCGCTCCGAATACTGCCGTCACAGTGCTTATGCTAAGCTCCGTCGGCGCAAAAAGGCTTCTGGCCAGCATGTCCGATAACAGACAGAAAGCCATCCCCAGCATAAATGAGGCAGGTATCACCGCCCTCGGATCAGAGGATCGTAAAGCAGTTCTCGCCACATGGGGCATTGCTATACCCACAAAAGATACAGGTCCCGCAAACGCCGCCACCGTTGCTGATAACAGGCTGGATACCAGGATCAGTACCAGCCTGAATACTTTTACATTAACTCCCAGGGTATAGGCGTGATCCTCTCCGAAGGCATATACTTCGATAGTCTTGCTCATAAGGAAAGCTGCGATAAAGCCCGCGGCAACCACAGGTATATAGCAGACTGCATCATCCCAGGATGCTGCGGAAAAAGTTCCCAGGGACCAGTTATGAAGATTGACTATATTGTTATCGTCAGCAAAGGTTACCAGAAAATCCGTAACCGCCGAGCAGATATAGCCGATCATAACGCCGCATACGATCAGCACCGCCATTGACCTGACCCTGGAGGATACCAGCAGGACAAAAGAGGTTGCCATCAGTGCTCCGATAAATGCAGCAGCCACCATCATCCATGATCTTAATACAAAACCCGAACCCACGGAAACCACCATAAGTATAGCAACAAACAGCTTGGCCCCCGAAGAGATGCCCAGTATATACGGTCCTGCTATGGGATTATTAAAGAATGTCTGGAGAAGATATCCCGACAGTGCCAGCCCGCCTCCCAGAAAGGCGGCCTGCACTATCCTGGGCAGACGTATGTCCAGGATTATCCTGCCCATGTATGAGTCATGATCACCGGACATTATAATGTGCAAAATCTCAGAAGGGGAGACGGATACACTCCCCGTGCAGATATTGATCACGACCAGCAGTATTATCACTGCTGTCATTATGATAAAGAGTACGGTCTTTCTTTTCATCAGATCCCCGCTTTATCTCAGTTTATATATATATTTCAGATCATCCGCAGCTTCGTAGTTTATCACTGCATAAAGATCCTCTATCACATCACATACGGCACTGCTCTTCTGGAACACATCCGTATCCGTACAATATACACTGCCGCTCTTTACAGCCTTAAAACCTGCAAAAAGCTTATTCTTTGCAATAAGATCATCAACCGTCTCAAGCCCGCCGTCGATGGCGGAATTATATATCAGGATATCTGCCTGCGATGCCTGTGCATAGAACTGCTCCCAGTCTATGTTCATGGTCGAAAGTGCATTGGCATTTTCAATCTCTATGTTTCCGGGGCAGTATGTTCCTCCGGCCAGCTCTATCATACTGCTGATATAATCTCCCGGCTTTCTGATATTAACATAGCCGTTGGAGGATATGTGAAAAAAGGCAACCGTGGGGCGTTCCCCCTCATCTTCAGTGCTGAGTTTTTCCCTGACGTTTCTGAATTTCTCTTCTTCCGCATCAAAGAAGATGCGCGCTTCTTCTTCCTTATCCAGCAGCACTCCGTATAATTTGATCCATTCAAGCCTTCCCATAGGATCATTCTCGTAGCTGGATCTCTCAACCAAAACCGGCAGTCCCAGCCGCTCAAGTTCTTCCTTTATTTCGGGACTGTGTGTTATCATTGTAGACTCTATTGCCAGGTTGCAGCCCGAATTTATTATAGTCTCGTAATCCGGAGCACTGTACTTGCCGACGTATCTGATGTCACCGTTCTCTATACGTTCCGCTGCCTCTTTTATCGAATAGTCCGAAGCCTTAGTGGAGCAGCTGCCTATCATATCCAGCGCATCCAGCTGTACAAACAGATCCATGGCTGAAGATGCAGCCAGATAGATCTCACTGACCGGAAGCCGGATTATCACCGCATCCCTGTATCCGAAGTCCTTTACCTGCCCGCCCTCCGGCACACAGATATAATCCGTTCCATCCGCTATACGGATATGCTTATATCCCTCCTGCGGGTAATCCACGCTAAACTGCCCTGCATACTTAAGCTCCAGGGCATCCGTGTGCTTATTCTCGTTGCTGTCAGCTTTTCCGCTGCAGGCACAGAACAATAATACCATTGCCAGTACTATCACGGAAAAGTATATTTTCTTCATTCCCATATCTGCATATCAAATGGCCCACAGCCAAAAAAGACTGTGGGCCGGTGATCACTTCATCGTTGCGCTGTTAAGATGCAATATATAATCTATCTCGTGCGGCGTGCTCATTGCTGTAGTATCAGCTGTTATACTGATATCCTCATCTATGCTCTTAAGCGGTATTTCAAAAACGGAATTCCCTTCCGTATTTACCGGCAGATATTTAACCCCGTCCACGATCATGTAATCGTAATACGGACTGCTCCACTCAAGGCTTATCACATACTCCCCCCCGGATAACGTGACTTTTGCAGGGCTTGTTATACTTGCCCTGCCGCTGCCGCCTTCGATACTCACTTCGATGAAATATGATTCTTCTTCCGAAAACCCTGCATTCCCTTCATAGGGTACAGGATCGGATACAACTACTTTATGGTCATACCATTTGCCCTTGGTCCCCACCAGCGCACAGTCGAACTCTTCTCCCAGCACGGGTACGGAAACATCAAAAGCGTAAACCTCTTCTGTAAGACCATCATCATAAGTTACTTTCTCAATAACAGGTTCGATCAGCACCGCGCCTTCCTTCTGCGCATCCTCTGCCGTTCCCCTGAACAGGTTTATGACATTCTTTGAAGGCATTACCAGATGTATACTCATTTTTCCGTCAAACACGGTAAGCATGCCCTTACCGTCCATAGTTTCGTTTACATGAAACATGGAACCGTCAGTATCAAAGTTTGCCATATATATGCCGTCGGGGATCCCGGGATCGGGCGTCTCTTCCTCCGGTACTTCTGCAGGCTCCGCCACTGTCGTTTCTTCAGTGATGTCTTCTGCCCCGGTGGGTTCCGCAACCTGTGCCGCTTCCTCTGCCGGCGTGGTCTGCGGCTGTACCTGTACTTCAGCGTTTCCCCTGCAGCCCGTGAGCATTATTGCCGCCAGAAATGCGGTGCTTATCGCAAGCTTAGCTTTCATTACTTATTTCCCCATAACATCTGCTATATGTTTGATATAAAGTTTCTCAACAGCCTCTATCCTTCCGAGACCTGCGATCTGGCATTCGATGCTCTCGAAAGAACCGTCTGCTTCAAACATGCTCTTCCAGGAATCTTCGTCATCACCTGCCATATCGTTATTTGCATGATCACCTGCCACTACCATAAGAGGACGGAGGATCACTTTGGAATAACCTGCATCCTTAACTGCCTCGATGACGTTTTCGCATGCCGTGGATTCAGGCTCGCCTTCAACGGTACCGATGAATACGTTTGAATATCCCAGCTTTTCCATCTGTGTTGCCATCTGGCTGTAGCTTACCTTTGCGGTATGTGCGGTTCCGTGTCCCATAAATACAAAGGCTACGCCTGCCTCATCGGCTGCCTTGAGGGAATCAAAACCTGCATCCTTAATGGCATCTGCAACTATGGCTTCCGCTACTGCCTTCTTATCCTCATTGATCACGGTAGCATCTGCTCCCACATCACCAAGAAGGGGCTCGGATATCACTATGCGTTCGAATTTGGATGAATATGCCTCTGCTACAGCTTCCATCTCATCATATTCCGCACCATGCATAAGATGTGTAGGCTGGATGATAAGGTTCTTTACTCCGTTGGCAACGGCGCGATCCATAGCCTGTTCCATATTATCGATAAACTCATTATCTCTTGCCTGCACGTGATTGATTATTATCTGCGCAGTGAATGCCCTGCGTACGGACCAGTCGGGATAAGCAGCTGCTATAGCCTTTTCGATACCGCCTATATCCTGTGCACGGCTGTCATTAAAGGAAGTACCGAAGCTTACTACCAGGATCTCGTTTTCGCCTATATCATCAGCGTTAAGAGGATCGTCCTTTGACGCATCACCTGTATCCCTGCCGAAGTAATCGGAATCGGCATCTTCACCTTCAACCAGCTCCTTCTGGGCATCGGTAAGGGCGTCCCAGGCTTCCTTTGCCGCCTTGCAATCGGCGTCTGTGGTTGCCGTACGCTCCTGAACATAGATCGCATCGATAAGTGCCGCTGCTTCATCTGCCATCACCTGATCATCAACCTCCTCATCTGCTTCCGTGGGTTCAGCCTCTGTGGGCTCTGCCTCTGCTTCCGTGGGTACTGCCTCTGTGGGTTCCGCAGTCTCAACTACGGGTTCACTCTCCACCGCCTGTGTACAGCCCGAAAGTGCAGACAGGCACAGAGCCGAAGCGAGCAATGCTACTACCAGTTTCTTTTTCATATTCATTTTCCTCCTGTGGTGTATTACGGGAATCGTTCGCGCATGAACGCCAAAAGCCCCATTGCCAGAGAAGGACAATGAGCAACAAAACAAAGGCCTGCGGCCTTCACGGTACGACCAATTCCTCGTGATCTTTTGTACCCGGATATAAGGCAGGTTTCCTGGCTTGAGCATCAGCATCTTACGGCTGTCTTCCCGGTTTTAACCAGTGACTGCGCCATCAGCGCAACGCCGAAAGACTCCACTCTCACAGTGACGAGATCGTACAGGATTTGCACCTGTTTCCCTTTTACCCCCTGGCCCTGCATAAAATATACAGTCAGGGGCACCAGATATCCGCAATATTAAATTACAGCGGGATTTTATCACAGCGCTCTTTAGCTGTCAACGGAACCGTTCTTTGCCCCGCTCTCCTGTTCCTGCTGCTTTGTATAATACTCTTCAAGACGCGGTCTTGCATTTTCATACGTCTTCTTAAGGCCGGGATCAAACTGTGTTCCCATGCCTTCCATAATGATACGGTCCGCCTTTTCAAAACTGAAGGCAGCCTTATATACTCTCTTGCTCACCAGCGCATCATAGACATCTGCGATGGCCATGATCCTTGCCTCAAAGGGAATATCCTCCCCTGATAAGCCTTCAGGATATCCCGAACCGTCCCAGCGTTCATGATGATAATGCGCCACGTTCTCGGCTACGGTCTTAAAGGATTCATCATCGGTCTGAAGCAGGATCTCGTGAATGACCCGTGCTCCTTCCGCCGCATGTTCTTTCATCTTTGCATATTCATCATCATCGAATCTGCCTTCCTTACGCAGCACTGCATCATCTACGGCTATCTTGCCCAGATCATGCATGGGCGCAGCCTTTATAACATCTCTGCAGAACTCATCGGAAAGTACCTTATCCCCTTCCTTCTTTATCTCTTCTATCAGTATACGTACGCCTTCACTGGTCCTCTTGATATGGCCGCCGGTGGAATTATCCCTGCTTTCTACCATCATCGCCAGGCTCATGATCAGATTATCATGCATCGCTATAATGGATCTGGTCTTTTCATCAACCTCGTCCTTAAGCTTTTCATTATAGTTGTTCATAAGCCTTATGTAACGGCGGTTTGCCGTATCATCAGTAAAGGTGACAATATACCCGCGTTTCCTGCTCCCCTCATAAAGATAATTGATGTTTACGTTATAGATATTCTCATCTTCGCCGTCGCTGTCCGGATCGGGTACCGAGTATTCAAAAAGATTCTTCTTAGGATTTTCCTTAAAGCTGTCAAGGAAAAGCCTTATCTTTCTCTCTCCCGGCTTGTATCCAAGTATATCGTCCACTCCAAGCTTTGAAAGCTCCGGCACCAGATTCCTGGCGATCACGTTGCTTCCCAGATACCTGTATCTGTAATCAAACGAGATATAGCCTATGGCGCGCTCACGCATCAGGGAATCCACTGCCGTATCGCTCACATTATACAGATTGGCCCTGTTGGCTATGATTATAAACATGATCAGCGCGAGAACATAGACCAGAGGTACTATCTCCACAACGTTTATGAGCCTGCGGACTATAAAGAAACAGAACACCGAAAAGCAGTCCGGAATCACTAAAAGCGCGATGATGGTTCTGGGTACCTGGCTTTTCCTGAGCCATGAATAGATGATGGCAGAAATACCGGCGATAAACAGTATAATGATATAAACATAAAACACCGTATGCATCCAGCCGTAGGATTTAAGAAATACAAGCTTACCGTCTTCCACATCCAGCGATACATTCTTATAAAACAGATCCGTATAACCTATAGACAGTACCGATGCATAGAGGAGCGTGGCAAAAGTAAACAGGAGCACACGTATCTTCCTGTTTATCTCTATCTGGCAAAAATTGAAAATACTGAGCATTATGAAAAGCTGCAGATATGTTCCTCCCAGATAAACGATCTTTGAGGACAGTATCCACTCTTCCACATTTCCGGAGGTGCTCTGGAGAAGATATCCCATGCAGGCTACAGGCACAAAGATAAAGATCAATGTGAAGTTCACATCAAAACGTCTATGCCATATGTAAATGTATACAGCAGTGCATATCAGTGATGCCACAAATACACAGCAGTAAAACAAAGATGTCAAGCTGTTATTTCCCTTTCTTCCGTTATGATATAAAAACTTATTTCAGTGTTATCTGCACTAATCCCGATTCGGTTTCGATCTCGCAGCTGCCTCTTCCGCTGTCGTCCGGAACTCTTACGATGCCGTGCTCCGCTTTCACCTTAAAGGTCTTTCCTGTTAATAAAGTACCTTTTATGGCGCCGCTTTCGGTCTTTACGGTTATCGATCCGGCGTCACATTCATCAAAGATCACCATGCCCGACTCGCGCTTAATATCCATACTCCTTGAAGCGATGACATCCTTCAGATTAAGGATGCCGCTGTCTCCATTTGCGGAAAAGTCTGTGCACCTGATCCCCTCCAGGTTCATTGCGCCCGAATCCACGGTGAGCTGCATCGTATCGATGCATTTGACGTCTTTTATACTTACCAGTCCCGAATCGCCCTTAAAGGTAAGATCTTCTGTCATTATCCCGGATATATCAACCCTGCCCGAATCCGTTTTGATATCTATATTCCCGTATTGTTCCTCCGGAATATACAGGGTAATGCCTTTGGAAACGCCTATGCTGAAGTTCAGCTCAAACTTCCGGTCTTCTGCTTTTTCGATGATCAGTTTATCGTTTTCTATCCGGTATGAATGGGGCTTATTCTCGTATTCATCAAATACAAGCTTACACTTACCGTCCGTAGCTTTTGCCAGAACGATCTTTTCGTCATCCCCCTTTATCTGTATATCTCTGAAAGCATCCTCTATCTCATACTCATTAGTGACCACATCCGAGGTACTCAGATCATTATTATTAAATCCCATAAAACCGGCGGAAACACCGCAGGTTGCGGCTCCCAGAAATATAAGTATCACGCCCGTAACGACCAGTTTAATGCTCGTACGCATGGTCATCACCTCCTTTTTTCACAAACAGGGATTTGATCCAGATGGCGAAATGCCTGGTAGCGCCGATCAGTCCCCTGCTCAGCTTACGGCAGATGGCGAACACTATCATCGTCACTCCCGCCATCATCATACCTGCCCCCAGAAGGAATACTCCGCCTGCAGGTTTGCCCACCAGCATCAGCAGAACAGCCGCCGGTACGCTCATTACTGAAACCACGGCAAAAGCCAGTACCACTGTATAGAAACTGAATATCAATGCCCAGAGAACCGTATATACGGAAAAGACCAGTGTCACCGCAACTATAAGAAACGGCAGCCAGATTGGAAAAGTCAGCAAAAGCAGCGCAAGCTTTCCGCCGCTCATGCCGCTTTTGTTACCGACTCTTCTCATAACAAATTTATTCAAAGGGATCTCGGACATGACATAGGAAGAGATCTCTTCCATGGAACCAAGGGAGGCTATAGCGGCCTCCTCGCTCATGCCCTCTGACATACGGTGGTCTATCATCTCACCGTAAAATACCAGACGTTCCTCTATATCATCCTGTGGCAGTCCGGCCAGTCTTTCCCGGAGACCGTACAGAAATGTACCTTTATCCATTGTGTTTTTCCTCTTGGTATACCCAGTCTGTATTTCGAAATGCCGAAAACCTTTCTAAATTATACCACAGAAAAGGAAAAACTCCATAAAAAACTATGATGCTGCTTAAGTCCAGATCACAGTGGGATCAATACTCTTAAGATCGGGGGAATCCGTGCGCAGCATCATGGCACGAAGCTGGCCACTCATCTTTTCTAACACCTCCCGGACTCCTTCGGCACCGGAAGCTTTCAGCGGATCCATAAGCTTTTTGCCCACACACACCATATCAGCCCCTAAAGCCAGGGCTTTAAATGCGTCAAAACCGCTCTCTATGCCGCCATCAACAATTATCTTAAGGTCATCCCCTATAGCCTCGCGTATTATGGGAAGGATCTTTACCGGAGGAACGGCACATCTCATAAGTCCGTTATGATGACTGAGTATAATACCGGCGCAGCCTATCTCTATAGCGCGGTAAGCATCCTGAACACTCAGCGCTCCCTTGATAAAGAATGGGATCCCGGCATATTCAACATATTCCTTTAATTCAGCCATAGTAGGGAGTTTCATCTCTTTGCCAAGGACCACGCTGTCCTTTTCATCATCCACATTAACGGAATGTTCAACATCCATACCTACTGCCATTGCCCCGTTCTTCCTTGCAAATTTTATGCGGCTTAATATCTCATCCTTATCCCTGTAGGGCTTGATGATCTTCATTACATGTGCGCCCGTATCCAGCACGGCTTTAAGCTCATCATTATCCCCCATTCCTATACTCACAGCCGCATTGGCACGCTTTGCACCTTCTGCCATACCCACCAGATCTATATGGCTTAAAGCCGCTGTCATGATGGGCGTATCAAACTCAACGCCGCAGAATTCCACTTTTGATGTCGGTCTCCCTGCTCCTATTATCCTGCTCTCAACCATAAGTGAATCCAGATAATCCCTTGCTATCTTTACAGAATCTTCATTCATACCTTCTCTCCTCCGATACTGTGGTAACTTTATACTATGACACTATCACAAGAATGCTCTGCTGGTTGTTATTTTTTGATGAATAAATAGAAAAACTCTCCAAATAATAAACCCAGACGGTTGATTTTGCCCCGCCGATATGCTAACTTGCTTTTATAAGCCGGCACCCATATCTGCCGGACAAAAGGAGGAAACTAATGAACGGAACAGAACACCGCAAAGCAGAAGTCAGGATCAGGGTGATGGATCCCGATAACACCCCCGCTTCCGGTCTCAGAGTAAAAGCAGATCAGATATCCCATAAATTTCTTTTCGGCTGCGGAGCTTTCGATACAGTATGGATGCAGAGAATAGAGGACGGAGAACGCAAGGCCTTTTTGCAGGATCGCATGAATAAATGGCTGGGGCTGTTTAATTACGGTACCCTTCCTTTCTATTGGGGCGGTTATGAACATGAAGAAGGAAAGCCTAATACCGAAGGCCTTATGAACGCCGCTAAATGGCTCATTGACAATAACGTAAAAGTCAAAGGCCATCCCCTCTGCTGGCATACAGCCTGCGCTGAATGGCTTCTTAAATATTCCAATGAAGATATACTTAAGAAACAGCTTGAGCGTATACAGCGTGATGTTACCGCCTTTAAGGGCATTATAGATATGTGGGATGTTATCAACGAAGTGGTCATCATGCCCGATTTCGACAAGTATGACAACGCCATTACCCGCATATGCAAAGAGATGGGACGTATCAAACTGGTCAAGACAGTATTTGCCGAAACAAAGAAATACAATCCTGATGCAGTGCTTCTCATCAATGATTTCAATACCAGCGAATCCTACGAGATACTGATCGAGGGCCTTCTGGAAGCAGGCGTTCCCATCGACGTCATCGGTATACAGAGCCACCAGCACCAGGGGTACTGGGGAAAAGAAAAGCTGGATCGCGTACTTGAGAGATTCAGCCGCTTCGGTCTGCCTATCCACTTTACGGAGAACACCCTGGTTTCCGGCGACCTTATCCCCGAATATATCGTGGATCTGAACGACTGGCAGGTTGAGACCTGGCCCAGCACCCCCGAAGGTGAAGAACGCCAGGCAAACGAGATGAAGGAAATGTACACCACCCTCTTTGAGCATCCTCTTGTTGAAGCCATCACCACCTGGGATTTCAACGACGGCTGCTGGCTCAAAGCTCCTTCGGGCTTCGTACATGAAGACAACAGCTTAAAGCCTTCATATCATATGATGAAGAAGCTTATCCATGAAACCTGGGAAACACATGAAGAGCTTACTGCCGATGCAGACGGCTATATAAACCTTAAAGGTTTCAAAGGCGGATATAAGCTGAGCTCGGGTGACAAGAGCGCAGAGTTTGAATTAAATGAAAATGCTGAAATAACTTTGAGACTTGCTTAAGATAAAAAAAGATCCTTCGCTTTGCTCAGGATGACAAGGATTTAAGTCTTTGCCTATCCCAGTGAAACGAAGGATCTTATTCTTCATTCATATCTTCCAGTTCCTTTATATCACGTATGAGCTCTTCCCTCTCCCTTGAAAGTTCCTCATGCTCTGCACGGAGTTCTTCAAGTCTTGCCGCCCACTCGCGATTACGGCTGTCCATGCCGCTAAAGATGATCTTCTCGGCGATCTTTAGGCATATAAACGCAGTCAATGCAACAGCACCTGCAGCCAGGAATTTCGCAGCCGTGCCATGAGCAAAGATAAAGGCGGCTATCACGCCTAATATACCTAAAGGTATTATAACTATCGCTGCCTTTGAATCCATGGCCGCAAGGTTTCCGGCATTTCGTTTGCCGCTGTCCATCATATAACCAAGGATCTCTTCCCTTTTCCTTTCAAGATAGAGCAGCCTGCGCACCACCATGGATCTGCGCTCATGTTTCTCCGAAAGGATGTGGGCACGCTCAAGCTCCTCATTACTGCGCTGCTTCGGTTTAAAGTTTTCCAGCGCTTCAGGTATCGTACCCGCAAAGGTCATCTTAAGTTCCGGACCGTCTTTTTTATCCTTATCTTCTTTTGTTTCGGGAGGTCTTTCTCCCAGATAAAAAGGCTGTTCTTTCATCTGTATTCAGTGCCGTTCATCCTCATTGGTAAAGCACTCGCAGAAACGTCCGGAAAAGCCCGGAGCGGTATCTGCCGCATATAAATGGGAAGTGTCGCCAAAAGCTGTGCAGCGCCACTGCACTTCCCCTTCCCTCCGTTCTTCCGAGACTATTGTAGTCACCGAAGTGGGTGCGCTTATAAATCCCTGCCAGATTATCATGGGTGAAATACTTAAAAGATGTGCCAGTACCAGAGAAGTCAGTCCAAAGTGGCAGAAAAATACAAGTGTATCGTTATTGGGCCTTATTGCCCTGTACATACGCCCGTTCCTTTCATAACCGTGTTCCTTAAGGAAATCGTCCAGCGCCTGTGTTGTCTTTTCATAATAGCCGGGAATCCCTGCCTTTGTAAACGCCGGATGCTCCGACCAATGCTTTTCTTCATACATTCCATCCAGCACGGTCCAGTCCGACGGCATCCAGTCCCAGGGAACATGATCTTTATCCGGGCTGTCGGGGCGGCGTACGCCGTAGCTGAACTCCCTAAGCCACCATAGTTCCTCCGGCACGATACCTGTTCCTTCCAGCGCCAGCTGCGCAGTCTGTTTAGCCCTTCCCAGAGGCGATACAAAATATCCTTCTGCCTTTATATTCTTCATTCGTGGTGCCAGAAGCTTTGCTTCTTTAACGCCCTGCTCAGTCAGGCCGTCAACCTGGTAGTCGGGGTCCCCATGACGGATGAATATCAGTTTCATTTATTTTATCCTTTCGATAAAGATCCTTCGCTTCGCTCAGGATGACAGGGATATGCTTCGCTCAGGATGACATAGAGGCACGGGATTACAGGGGTATCCTCCGGCTTTCGCCAGCCTTCAGCTGTACGCTTACAGCCTCTCCCTCCGGCAGACGCACCCTGCACTCACCGTCTATTGCAGCGGTGACCAGTGCCTCCGCAAGTTTTCCTTCCTTCCAGCTGATATCAACGGTAAATCCGCCTTTAGCCTTAAGACCTTTTACACTGCCTTCGCTCCACTGCACAGGCAGGGCGGGAAGCAGTTTGATCTCTCCGTCCGTGCACTGCAGTAATGCTTCCGCTATGGCTGCGGTGCCGCCAAAATTCCCGTCTATCTGGAAAGGCGGATGATTGTCGAACATATTTGGATTAGTAGATACGGCCAGAAGCTTCTGCAGGTTTTCATATACCTTATCAGCATCATGAAGCCTTGCCCACATATTTGCTATCCACGCACGGCTCCAGCCCGTATGACCGCCTCCGTGTGAAAGACGGCGTTCAAGGGTCGCCCTGGCAGCCTGCGCCAGCTCAGGGGTCTTCTGCGGCGTGATAAGCTCTGCAGGATGAAGCGCAAACAGCTGTGAGATATGTCTGTGTCCTATCTCCACTTCATCATAATCCACTGCCCATTCCTTTATCTGCCCGTACTGCCCCACTTCCGGAAGAGGCATACGCTCCATCATCTCTTCAAGCTGTGCTGCCAGTTCCCTATCGGTATCCAGCAGTCTGCTGCATTCACAAACCGCCGTAAACAGGCATCTTAATATCTGTGAATCCATGGAAGGCCCTATGCACATACGGCCTTCCGTACCGTCGGGAAGACGGTAGGTATTCTCCGGAGAAACAGAAGGACAGGTGACCAGTCTGCCTTTATCATCTTCGATAAGATAATCCAGGAAGAATTCTGCCGCTCCTCTTATCAGATGATACTTCTCTTTAAGGAAAGACAGATCCCTGTTGTATAAATAATGCTCGTATACATGAAGTGCCAGCCACGCGCCTCCCATAGGCCATATCGTGGCAGGTATCCATTTATCCTGCGGAGCGCAGTCGCCCCAGATATCGGTATTATGGTGGCATACATAACCGCGCTCTATACCGTACATATCCTTAGCCATCTCATGGCCGTTCACCGCTATGCGCTCAAGCAGCCCAAAAAGAGGCTCATGACATTCCGCCAGGTTACAGCTCTCTGCAGGCCAGTAGTTCATCTCTGCATTGATGTTCACGGTGAACTTGCTGCCCCAGGCCGGCCACATGCTGTCATTCCATATTCCCTGCAGATTAAGGGGCTGGCTTCCGGGCCTGCTGCCGCTGATCATCAGATAGCGCCCAAAATTAAAGTAAAGCTCCATCAGCTTATTATCCGGATGATCACCGATCTTTTTCAGCCTCTCATCCGTAGTCAGGGCTATATCGCCTTCGCTGTTGTCGTTCAATTCAAGCTTAACACGGTCATATAATCCGCGGTAATCAGCTACATGGTCCCTGCGAAGCTCATCGTAAGTCTTAGTAAGGGCGCGCTCAACATCTGCCACAGCTCTCCCTGCATAGTCTTCGCTGTAAAAACTTGTTCGCGCTCCCAGCGCTATCAGCGCTTCATCTGCCGCTTCTATCCTTATACTGCCGCCTATGGTTCTCATACTGCCGCCATGATTGACAGCTCTTAACGCCGCCGTAAAGAATATCCCGTCCTTTGAGCCGGTACCGCCGGAATATACTATATTCCCGTTTCCGTCCGGCCTGCAGTCATCGAAATAATCATCCCGTCCGCCTATGCCTATAGTACAGGAAAGCTTTCCGGGAACGGATGCCTTAAGATATATCAGCATGACATTATCAGGCGCGGATACGAATACCTCACGCCCGAAAACAACTCCTTCATACTCATATTCAACAGCCGCCAATGCCTCTTTAAGATCCAGGCTCCTTTTATAGCCGCTGACCTTATCCTCGGCATGCTCAAAGCTTATGCTCAGATCCCCAAGAGGCATATAGTGTCTGCTGTTTACGGGAACTCCGGCCATCTTATCCATGGCAAGGCTCTCTGCCTTCGCTATGTTTCCGGCCTTGATGAGTTCCCGGACTTCCTTCAGTCCTTCTTTAGCATCAGGATTTGCGCGGTGACGGAGAGAACCGGACCAGACAGAGTCCTCATTGAGGCCTATCTTTTCCTTTTCGATCCCGCCGTAAACCATACCGCCTATACGGCCATTCCCGACAGGCAGGGCATTGTTGAAATCTTCTGCCGGTTTTGTATATATCAGTTTATTATTCATAAAGATATATTCTCCTTCACCGCTTTTGGTTATTATTCCACTTCTTCCGAAATCCGTTGTTTCTTACCTGCCAGCCAGGCATCAAACGCCTTCTTCTTGATGTTAAACTTAACGGTTGCTACACCTCCGAAGTTGCCTTTTCCGCGGAGAACTACTGTTGCAACGCCTACATTCACGTTATTACTGTAGGATACTATCTCGTAATCGTTTTCACCTACAGTCAGCTTGCTGAATCTGATATCACTCTTCTTAACCTCTACAGCCGAACCGGTATATGCCTGGTCAGCGATGGTTATCTTCGCCTTGGTGATATCGCTCTTGCAGATCTTGTATCTGATACGGAAGTATCCGGTATAATTGCCTTTGCCTTCCACCTTTGCATGGAGCACAGTCCCCGCATCAGGGATATCTTTTTCACCAACCGGCTCACCGGCTTTCCTGAATTCCTGCCCGGTCTTACCTGACACATTGACCATACAGTTCTCATCATAACGGTAAGCTATAATTTTGTCATAATCCGTACCTGCCTTAAGCTTCTTTCCGCTGATATCATAAATAACAGGTGTACTCTTATATGCACCGGGTTTAGCAATATATGTCTTATCCGGTACAGTTCCGTTAAGCTCATCGATATTTGAAGGCTCTATCGTAAACTGGTATGCTTCCGTCTTATCCTTAAAGGAACCCTTTCCTGTTATGACGACAGATGGCATCTTCTTTGTCTTCTCATTTGTGACTGCTTTATTGTTCTTGTAAGTTAAAGTATAATCGACGCCTTCCTTAAGTTCATGATACTCATCGTTGATAAAGTATCCCACATATACAAAAGGCTTGGCACCGGTCTTCTGATATGTTGCGACCTCGCTGATATAAGTATAGTCTTTAAGGCTCTTAATGCTCACCTTGTTGATCTTGAATTTCAAAGAGATCTTGCCCTTGTAGCCTGCGCTTTCAAGACCGGTGATCACAATGGATCCCGTTCCTGCTTTATTGCAGTTCTTGTAGGTCACAAGATAATCAACGCCGTCCTCAAGCACTATCTTATTATCCGAAGCAGCACAGATAACGGGAACCGGATATATACCGGAAGGATCATAATCCATAGCTCTTGTGATCTCGGCCTTATTGGAAACGACCGTTGCCTTGGAGAAGTTTACAAGCTTCTTTGCAGGTGTAAGGCCGCTGCTCTTTTCTGCAACAGTAAAGCTGCGTCTTGAAGTTCCGGTAAAATTACCGATACCCTCAAGGACAAGCGTGTATTCGCCGGCTGCATTTATAGTATTTACGCTGACTGCATTGCCGTCTTTATCATACTGCTCGATTCCGGTAATCTTGTAATCCTTATCCTTTGCAAGTGCCTTGCCATTATATGAAAGCTTAACCTTTGGATCTACGGGCTTATTGTTATATACAACGCCCATCTTGGTCTGTGTAGCGTCTGAAAGCTCTCTTTCTTTAATAGTAAAGTATCTCTCTTTTTTGCCCTGGTAATTGCCCTTGAAAGTAAATATTGCCTGGGCTTCCTTACCTGCATTTACGTTATTCTTATAACTAATCGTATAGTCTTTTTTGTTGGTGAGCCGTGTGGTATTGTAGTATACCCTGAAGCTGTCGGGAGTCAGTTTCTTACCTGTGTAGGTAACTTCGGGCATTGAAGCCTCAGCGATCCAGAAGCCTGCAGGTACATCTTCCGCAGATTCAAACTGGCCTCTGTCCAGCTCTGCTACATCCCCCCAGCTCCTTTCTCCCACGAAGAATATCCACTCTCCATAATCACTGAGCTTGTATTTCAGTTCGCCCTTTTCATCCTCTGCCTGCTTAACAGCCACTGCGCGGAGATACGCATTCTGGCTTATAGTTACATGATCGGAATAATGGGTGAAATACTTATTATCACCTTCCTCAGGTCCCTTTTTGGGATCATACTCTGCCGTACTCTTTATCTTATCCTCTTCGGTAGGATAATAATCAACGGCCTTGCCGTTCTCCTCATCCCATACTATTGTAGCCCAGAAGGTCAGATAATAGATATCGGTATCAGGGGTAGGGCAGTATAATCTCACATCAGTAGGTCTGTCGAGATCTGCATTATAATTGAATATCTCAAGATCGCTGACCTCATCCACGCCTTCGACCTCAATGGCAATGGAATCCTTTGCCTTGTTATAGTCATCCGTAGGATATACCCATACCTTAGTCTTACCGGCGCCATCTCCTCTTGCCCTCCAGGATTCACCTTTCTTTTTAGGTTCTACAACATGAAGTATTTTTTCATTGTCCGATTTGATGGTAAAGCTGGTATCATCGGCATCCACCGGCAACACCACAACATTAAAGCTGGCACTTCCATCCAGTTTAAGCTTGATATCATTGCCGCTTACCGTTACATCTTCATTAGGAGTTACAAGACTTATGCTTACGGATTTTACATGGATGATAACATGTATGTTATAAGTAAAACTGTACTCCTGGCTTCCGCATTTCTGCTTTGCCGTGATCTTAAAGTCTGTTCCTTCGGGACACTTTGCGGTGATCTTGCCGTTGGCTATGGAAGCCAGGCTCTTATCATAGGTCCAGGTCGTAGCCGGGCATACTATGGGAAGCTTGGCCTTATCGGGCTTGTGTTCCGTAGAGATGATATAACCCTTAAAGGTAGGCAGCGCTTTGGCAACATTGGCATCCACCTTTATTGTGCTGTTATTGGGAAGGCTGGCTGTTACCCCTGTCTCTTTAATGAATTTATCATTGATCTTAATGGTATAGGTAACGTCTTCCTTCTTAGCTGCACGATCAGCCAGATTGGTGGTGGCGTTGGTCAGCTCCAGTGCCCAGTAATGGGTGCCTTCAAATTCCACATGGCCTATTGCCATATATGTATATCCTGTGCTTATCAGCGCATTTGCGGAAGCACTCTGGAAATACTGCATAGCCTCGGCTGCATTCTTTCCGTCACGGATAAGGATCTCTTTTCTTGCTTTGCCTTCGGCATTCACATTGCTGTTATAAATGGTATCAAAAGAAGATCCGTCAGGACGGTTGTTGGAATAATAGATAGCAGCCTCTGCAGCACGCTGGCAGGCCTTTTCCTCAAGACCGTTATCATAGGTAAAGCGTGCTATGGCCCTTCCGTCACGTGCCTTATTGATGGATGCGGCAACTTTTCTGCCCTCCACCTGGTCTACCTTCATTACAAACTGCAGTTCGGAATAGCTGTCTTCAACATCTATATCCTCTTCTGCATCAACGTCCGAACTGCAGCGTGCGTCATCATAATCGCTCAGCTGTTCCTCTGCATCTTCGGCGGGTGTTTCGGGACCGGTCACCTCCTCTTCAGGAACAGTCACTTCGTCCTCTGAAGCAGTCTCTTCCTCTGCTGCTGCCTCCTCCGGCACAGCTTCATCTCCGGATACCGCCTCTTCCTCCGATACGGAATCTTCGGATATCACTGCCGGTGCATCTTCAGATACAGCAGTTTCATCAGAAAGCTCTTCAGGATTCTCGACGGTCACTTCCGTATCAGCTGCATACACTGCTGCAGCAGGTACAAACTCACCACAGCACAATGTGAATACCAGTATCCAGCTGATAATGTTACGTAAACGTTTCATTGTCGCTTTTTCCTCCTTTTCTTTGTTATAAAAAGTTCAGCTTAATATTATACCACATTAAGTCAAACCTGTGTCCGATAACTTATTCTCCTCCGCCTCCAAAGAGGTCAAACAGGGAGATCTGGTTTGAACTGGTCATGTTCCCCAGTATACCCAGTCTGTCCATGGTCTCCATAACTGTCTGGGAAGTCTTTGTCCTCTGCATGAAATCGTCCTTTGAAAGGAATTCGCCCCTGGCAGCCGCATCCTCAATGAGTTCGGCGTTCTTATCTCCCAGACCCGAGATAGATGTAAAGGAAGGCATTATCTTTCCGTCCACTATCTGGAAATAGGAAGCCTTTGCCTTATACAGGTCTATGGTGGTGAACTCGAAGCCGCGGGCATACATTTCCTGCACTATACGCATATCATCATAAGTTTCCTTATCCTTTGGCGAAGCCGTTTTATCATTGATCATAGCCTTGATAATGGCCATGTGCTCTTCCAGTCTGGCCTTACCCAGGCACATCAGCTCATAATCGAATGCCGACGCCCTTATGGAGAAATAAGCGCAGTAATAAGCCAGAGGATAATTTATCTTACAATATGCAATACGCCATGCCATCATAACATAGGCTGCCGCATGCGCCTTGGGGAACATGTATTTTATCTTCTCACAGGAACCGATATACCATTCCGGTACGTCATGGGCTATCATCTCTTCCTTCCATGCAGCCCATTGGTCATCCATCTTATGGGAGGCAACCTTGCCCTTACGGACCGCTTCCATAATATTGAATGCCATGGAACTCTCAACGCCTTTAAGGATCAGATAGGTCATTATATCGTCACGGGTACATACCGCCGTTGCTATGGTCGCCACGCCGCTTAAGATCAGGTCTTTTGCATTTCCCAGCCACACATCCGTACCATGGGAAAGTCCTGATATACGCACCAGATCCGCAAAGCTCTTGGGCTGCGCATCTATAAGCATCTGCATGGCGAAATCCGTACCGAATTCCGGTATGCCCAAAGCTCCCAGCTGGGTACCTCCTATATCATCCGGAGTTATCCCCAGAGCAGAAGTGTTCTGGAAGAGACTCATAACACCCTTATCATCCAGAGGTATGGTAAGCGGGTCGATCCCGGTGATATCCTGAAGCATACGTATCATTGTAGGATCATCATGCCCCAGTATATCCAGCTTTAACAGGTTGTGGTCTATCGAGTGATAATCAAAATGCGTTGTGATTATATCTGTCTCCAGATCGTTTGCCGGATGCTGCACCGGGGTAAATGAATTGATATCTTCTCCCACCGGCAGCACAACTATACCGCCGGGATGCTGTCCCGTGGTACGCCGTATACCCACGATATTGGGAACCATACGCTCCACTTCCACATCACGTTTGATGATATTGTTCTCACGGAAATAGTTCTTTATATAACCGAAAGCAGTCTTATCCGCCACGGTACCGATGGTCCCGGCACGGTATGTCTGGCCCGCGCCGAAGATAACCTCCGTATACTTATGCGCCTTTGACTGATACTCACCGGAGAAGTTAAGGTCTATATCCGGCTCCTTATCGCCCTTAAAGCCCAGGAAAGTCTCGAAGGGTATATCAAAGCCGTCCTTTTTAAGCCAGGCCCCGCATTTGGGACATTGCTTTGAAGGCATATCGCAGCCTGCGGTACCGGCATAGGCTTTTACCTCGGGTGAATCAAAATCACTGTAGTGACACTCCGGGCAGTAATAATGGGGTGCCAGGGGATTCACCTCGGTGATACCTGCCATGGTCGCAACGAAAGAGGATCCCACGGAACCACGCGAACCTACCAGATATCCATCCTCAACAGATTTCCAAACCAGCTTCTGCGCTATGATATACATAACGGCAAAACCGTTGCCTATGATCGAAGTAAGCTCTCTCTCAAGCCTGTCCTCAACTATCTTGGGAAGGGGATCTCCGTACATTTCATGAGCCTTGTCATAGCATATCTTCCTGAGCGTCTTATCGGAGTCTTCTATGACGGGCGGACACTTATCGGGACGCACGGGACTTATCCTGTCGCACATGTCCGCGATCAGGTTGGTGTTGGTGATGACCACTTCTTCCGCCTTATCAAAGCCCAGATACGAGAACTCATCCAGCATCTCGTCCGTAGTATGCAGGTACATGCTGGGCGCATCATTATGCGCTTTATCCACGCGCTTTCCTGCCAGTATGATGGTCCGGTAAATAGCATCCTCAGGTTCAATATAATGCACATCACCGGTAGCGCAGACCGGCTTGCCGTAGATCTCGCCCAGTTCCACTATGCGTTTATTTACATTTATCAGATCTTCCCTGGTCTGTACGGTGGGAAGTTTGGAACGTTCCAGCAGGAATTCATTATTGCCGATGGGCTGTATTTCCAGATAATCATAGAATTCCACTATGCCGGCTATCTCTTCTTCTGTACGCCCGTTGATTATCGCCTGATATAGCTCTCCGTTTGAACAGCCGCTGCCCACTATCAGACCTTCCCTGTATTTAATGAGCTCCGATTTGGGTATGCGGGGATAAGGCCAGCGCGCATTACGGCCGAAATACTTAAGGTTTGACATACTTACCAGTTTATAGAGATTACGCCTGCCCACCTCGTTCTTTGCCAATATCACTGCGTGATCGGGATGCAGATCGGCTATCTTATCTTCGGAAAGCTGTCCTGCCGCGTTAAGCTGGGTCAGGTTTTCTATCTTGCGCTCCTTAAGCATCTCGATAAATTTAACAAAGATGAGCGCCGTTGCTTCCGCATCATCAACAGCCCTGTGGTGATGGAATGCGGGTATATTCAGCTCTTTGGCAAGATGATCAAGGGTGTACTTGCCCATGCGGTGCATCAGAAGCCTTGCCAGGTCGATGGTATCGGTATGGGTAAAATCATATTCCATACCAAGCTCTGTTGCGAAATGCCTTATGAAGGATGTATCAAATCCTGCATTATGTGCCACCAGCACACAGCCCTCACAGAACTTAAGGAACTGCGGCAGTATCACTTCCACCCCCGGTGCATCTTTTACCATGCTGTCTGTGATGCTCGTGAGTTTTTCTATCTCCAGAGGGATAGGAACAGCCGGATTAATGAACTCCGAAAAGCGGTCAACTATCTTTCCGCCCACTACCTTCACCGCACCTATCTCTATGATACGGCTGTGGCCGGGTACGAAGCCCGTAGTTTCAAGGTCGAATACCACAAAAGGCGAATCAAGGCTCTGCCCCTTGTCATTCACCACTATCTGCTTTAAGTCATCCACCATATACGCCTCTATACCGTATATGAGCTTAATGGTATCCCCTTTATCCAGGGCATGGCTCGCAAAGGTAAAGCCCTGCACATTACCGTGATCGGTTATGGCTATGGACGTATGGCCGAAATGCTTGGCGCACTTGATGATATCCGCCGCATCTCCACAGGCATCCATATCGCTCATCTTTGTATGGCAGTGAAGCTCCACTCTCTTCCTTGCGGCATAATCTTCACGCCTGCTGCGGAAGTCAGGTATCTTCTTAATACCGATGATATTTATCAGCTCCAGCTCGTGATCGAAATCATCATGCTTGGGCATACCCTTAACCTTGATGAAATCGCCCTTTTTCAAAGACGGGCGCATCTCATCCGCCAGCTCAGGGGTAAAGAACATCTTAAGCCTTATGGAATCGCTGAAATCCGATATCGTATATTTAAAAATAAAATTGCCGGTCTTTTTAAGACAGACTTCATCAAAACCTATTACCTGCCCGCGGACTATTACAGCCCCTATCTCATCCATGACATTAGATATATCTTCCACATCACCTTCGAAGCTTCTGCCATAGATAAGATCAGGCTCCTCGCCCATCTTAAGCTTTTTAACGCCGCCTGCAGCGTTACCGCCTTTCTCCTTCTTAAAGGAAGACTTTTTGCCTTTTTCAAAAGTCTTTTCTGCATCCGCCCCTGTTTTTTCCGGCTGTTTTTCTTTGTCTGCAGCTTTTTCATTTTCAACCGGCGTATCGGCAGCCTTCTTTTCCGCCTTGCCGCCCAGCGTATCCTCTGTTACGCCCGATGCGGCAGACTCACGCATGCTCTTTCTCTCAAGGCTCTCCTGAATGATATTCTCGACCATAAGCTTGCCGCGGATATCGCTCTCCGCACGGTAACGGCTTTCCTTCTTTTCCGTATACTCGATGCGGGTATGAAGATCCATATGAAAACGGTTCTCGAACATGCCGTCAATGAAATAGATGATCTCTTCTTCTTTCTGATGTGCCACAAAGCTCTCAGGTATCCTTAAGATAAGAGTCTCTTCCTCAACAACAGGTTCTATACCCCTTAAAACGGTATACATCACCCTGTCCTTTATTGCTGCTTCCTCAAGCATGCTGGCATAATAATGTTCCGCTACATATGAAGCATCATACTGCGTATTGAGATGAAAATCCTCTACTATGCGGGTCCGTAAGCCCTTGTCCGTAAACACGGCCCTGTCCAGCTCTTTTTCAAGGGCAAAGATATGATCTTTGGTAATAAGCCTGTCATAGGAAATATAGACTTTAACGGTCTGCTCTTTTTGTTTTATAACTATGCGGTCTACAATGACGTCTTCAAAAAGACGCTTTATATCCTCACGGATATCAACCGCTCCGAATGTTTCACTGAATTTTTTACCCATGTTATTCTCTCTCTGTTTAAAGATCCTTCGCTCCGCTCAGGATGACAAATGCTTTTTATTCCGCTGCCATCTGCTCAATCTCTGTTTTCAGGGCTTCAAGCAGTTCGGCTTCCGGCATCTTGCGTATTATCTCGCCTTTCCTGATGAGAAGGCCCTCGCCGTTTCCTCCGGCGATGCCTACGTCGGCTTCCCTGGCCTCTCCCGGACCGTTTACCGCACAGCCCATAACTGCCACCCTGATACTCTTATTATTGGGCAGCTTTATAGTTCTGACCATCTCCTCGACTCTTCCCGCAAGGCCTATAAGATCTATCTTTGTACGGCCGCAGGTAGGGCAGCTCACCACTTCTATGCCGCCGCTCCTGAGCCCCAGGCTGCGAAGTATCAGTTTTGCGGAACGCACTTCTTCAACAGGATCGCCCGTTAAAGAAACCCTTATGGTATCGCCTATGCCCTTCTCAAGTATTATACCTATTCCCAGAGCACTTTTGATATTGCCGGATATAAGCGTTCCGGCCTCTGTTATCCCCACATGCAACGGGTAGGGAGTCTTTCCCGCCAGCTGTTCATGTGCTTCAATGCTCATGCGCACGTTTGATGACTTGATACTGATCACTATATTGCCGTAATCGCACTCCTCTATCATCCTCACCTTATCCAGTGCGCTTTCAACTATTCCCTGTGCGGTAACGCCATGGTATTTATCCACCAGCGCCGCCTCCAGCGATCCGGAATTAACGCCCACACGGATAGGGATATTCTTTGCCTTTGCAGCCTTTACCACTTCTTTGAGCTTCTCCTCACCGCCTATGTTTCCGGGATTTATGCGGATCTTATCTGCCCCGTGTTCTATGGCCGCAAGCGCACATTTGTGATCAAAATGGATATCCGCAACCAGCGGTATATGTATACGCTGCTTTATCTGCCCAAGCGCCTCCGCCGCTGCCAGAGTGGGTACCGTACAGCGGATTATCTCGCAGCCTTCTTCCTCAAGCTTAAGGATCTGCGCTACGGTTGCCTCCACATCTTCCGTAGGCGTATTCGTCATTGACTGTATCGCGATCGGGCTTCCTCCGCCTATAATACGGTTCCCGATCTTTATTTTCTTCGTTTCGTCTCTGTATGCCATTTTCTCCTCCTTATGACTGAAGGGACTCTTTCACAGCTTAGGATTATAACACAACGGCCGTATCAAAAAAAGGATTGACAAAAGCGCTTTTATCTGAAATGCAGACCGTCACAGTCTTTTTCGGTCAAAAGAATATTCCAGCTGCGCTGCAGTATAAAACCGGCGTCCTGAAAGAAATTATCCCTTATCACTCCCCATAAAAGGCTTATAAGTGCCATGCTGTAAAACACAAGTTCTGCTCCCGGCAGGGGAGCATTTTCATACCGCAGCCATAGAAGCAGGCTCACAGCTATCACCAGCCCCCACATCAGCAGCATATACATATGCCCTTCCAGCCTTCCGAAAAAAGCTTCCCGCCCGGGTCTTATCTTCTTAAGCTTCTCTGCCAGTGCCTCTCCGTTTGCAGGCCGCTTATCCGGATCCCCGGAGAGACAGGCGTCTATAAGCTTCTTTGAGGATCTGCTGACCATCCTGCCAAGCTCCTCACCATGTATAGGATGAAAAGGCGGTCTGGCCGGATCTACGGCACTCAGCATATAAGAATACATTGCCGCCAGGGCATAAACATCGGCATCTGCCCTTACCGCGCCGCTTGAAAGCTGCTCCGGTGCCGCATAGCCTTTTGTGCCGCAGCGTGCCATGTCCTTCATCTCTCCGGTATCCAAAAGCGCCGTGCCGAAATCCAGAAGCCTTATACTGCCCCCTTCGCTTATCATAAAGTTTGAAGGTTTGATATCCCTGTATAGGATCTGCGGCCTGCAGCTGTGAAGAAATGCCACGATATCGCAAAGGCTCTTCATCAGCCCCAGGGCTTCTTCTTCCTCAAGCGGGGCGTTCCTGCGTATATACTCTTCCAGGGTGATGCCTTCAACATATTCCATGACCAGTACGGTCCGCTCTTCGTCCTCTATAAGATCCACAAGATAGGGAATCCGCCTGTCATTCAAAGCCTTCATCCGTTCTGCCTCATAACGCAGCTGTCTGCGCATCACCCCCTCAGGTTCTCCCTCCGCCGATTTCATTGCAAATAACGTATGAAGCTGCCTGTGCTCGGCCAGCCATACAGCCCCCATGCCGCCTTCCCCAAGCTTACGTATAAGGCGGTAACGGTCTATATTATTATTGATCATAGTTTTCTCCTTTATCAGCTGCACTTCAGGTATATCGCTGACATATTGTCGCCGCAGCCCCTTCGCATGCCTGCTCCCGCCAGCGCCCTTAACGCCTTATCCGCATCTTCCCGCTCTTTAATACGTTCGCCACCCAGAGCATTCAACATATCTTTGGTGCTTATCCTGTCCCCAAAGCCATCGCTGTGGAGCAGGAACCCCTGATTCCCATATGCATATCCGCTGCTCATATGCGGCCGTCTGAAACTCCCTATGCCTATACAGCGGTCCACACCCCTGCGATCGCCCTGGCGGGGCGTCAGGGGCTTTATACGGCGTCTTATGGCATACGCCAGACTGTCTCCGCACTGAAACACCAGATAACGCCGTCCCACCATCAAAAGCATGGTCATGGTCGTTCCGCAGCGCAGCGAATTCTCCAGACCGAATCCACGCAGTTCTTCGTGCACTGTAAAAAGCGAACGCTGCAGGGATCTCTGTATCCTGCTCTTATTGAAACCGTGACGCAGGGTCTGGGGCAGCTTATCGTAAAACCAGACGCTCAGGCACTCCGCCAGATAACCGCTGGCCAGTTCTCCCCTGTCTTCGCCTCCCATGCCGTCACAGATAAGAGCCATGGTCACCTCCCCGGCCCTGGTCTCCATGCGCTGCAAAACCACCGAATCCTCATTTCTGCTTCTTTTGCCCTTTTCGTATAAGAGCGAATAAAAAAGTACCATAAAAACTCCTTTCTTTTCAGGGAAAGTATTCTTTGGCACTTCCGTAATAATATGGGGTATGTACATATCCCCCGGCGACGGGGACATGGTTCATTAAGTGTGTTTACCGATATGGGAATGCTACTACAAAAATGGGGGTTTTTCAACCCCCATTTCTCAGCTCATTATATCGCCGTATGAATTCATATTTCCCATGGTGCTCTGGAACTTGCGCTCAAGCTCTACGCTGCGTTCGCTTGCCAGATCCATGTAGCGGATGAACACGCTCTCTATGCTCTCACCTGTCTCGGAGGCTATCTCCTCCATAACGGGTTTAAGCTTCTCCAGCATGAAGCCCACCTGGGTCTTCTGCGGATCTATGCCATCCAGCACCTCATCGGCATAATTGTTTATGCGCTCCAGAAAAGCCGCATCTTCTTTAGTCATTTTATTTCACCACTCTTACTCTGATAACGCCCTCGGTGTTCTGCAGTTTCTCAACCAGCTCTGCGGTAACTGCGGAATCGGTATCCATAAGGGTATATGCAAACTCACCCTTGGACTTGTTGGTCATGTTATCGATATTGATGCCCGCAGCACCGAAAACTGCGGTGAACTGTGTGATCATGTTAGCTACATTCTTGTGGCAGATAGCTACACGGCCTGCTGTCTGGCATACGCCCATGTCAGCATTGGGATAGTTAACGGAATTTCTGATATTACCGTTCTCCAGGAAATCACGTACTTCCTGTACAGCCATGATAGCGCAGTTGTCCTCTGCTTCCTCGGTAGAAGCACCAAGGTGAGGCATAAGGATAACGCCTTCCTGACCTGCTGTGGTAGGGTTAGCAAAGTCAGATACATACTTACGGATCTTGCCGGCTTTGATACCTTCAAGTACGGCTGCTTCATCGCACAGAAGATCACGTGCAAGGTTGATGATTATAACGCCGTCCTTCATCATTGCGATGGCGTCTTTGCCGATCATGCCCTTTGTGCTGTCAAGCAGGGGAACATGAATGGTGATGTAATCACACTCACGGTAGATATCATTAACATCGGTAACATGCTTAACATCGCGGCTTAAGTTCCATGCAGCATTGATGGAAAGATAAGGATCGTAACCGTATACTTCCATGCCCATGTGCTTGGCAGCATTAGCTACCAGAACGCCGATAGCTCCCAGACCGATGATACCCAGCTTCTTGCCTGCGATCTCGGTACCTGCGAATTTCTTCTTTTCCTTCTCTGCGGTCTTTGCGATGTTCTCATCTGCAGCATCGCTCTTTGCCCACTCGATACCGCCTACGATATCACGTGCTGCCAGCAGCATGCCTGCAAAAACCAGCTCCTTAACGGCATTTGCATTGGCACCGGGGGTATTGAATACTACGATACCCTTCTCTGCGCACTTATCAAGAGGGATATTGTTTACGCCTGCGCCTGCTCTGGCTACACCCTTAAGTGAAGCGGGCAGCTCCATTTCATGCATTACCGCGCTTCTGACCAG
>JAEEGL016715807.1_pt1 | contig 38475 bp, 40 predicted proteins | sample 9134231 | NCBI WGS metagenome assembly JAEEGL01 (sample SAMN16246548, study PRJNA631951) | gut metagenome | biome: gut microbiome; feature: rumen; material: fiber-attached | host: Bos | place: Iran: Karaj | collected 2018-10
ATATCCCCCACCTCTTAGCGTAGCGAAGGTGGGGGGAGATCTTCGTTTCAGGCGGGGTTCAAGCCCCGACTGAAATGAGATGCGGAGCATCGTTTTGTTACCGAGGAAACGCTGAAAGCGTTTTCGAGGTGACTTTGACTATTGTAATTGAGTAAATATCTTTAAGTAAATATCATGAAGAAATATAATTAAGTATGTCATTCTGAGCAAAGCGAAGAATCTTACGGAATGAGATACCGTAAACATAACGGAGGATCATGATGGACAACATGATTATGGGAATAAACGGACTCGACGCATTAAGCATCGGCAGCACCGGAAAGCCTATGAAGGCCAACAAAATTGATGATTTTAAGCTCTACTCACCTGAAGAGCTCGGCAATAAAGGAAAGACCGGATCCTTTGATTCGCTTCTCCAGTCGGCCATGCAGATGATCTCGGAAACCAACAGATATTCAAACGAGGCATCTGAAGCAGAAATGGCTTATGCAATGGGCCTGACCAACAATACACACGACCTTCAGGTCGCACAGATGAAGGCAAACATCTCACTGCAGTACACCGTCGCAGTCAGAAACGCCGTCATGGACGCCTACAGAGAAATCATGCAAATGCAGTTCTGATAAATAGTTACTATTTTTTACAATATTCGGGGAGGTTGGGTAACAAATGCTTGAAAGACTAAAGCAGATACCTAAGAAATTACAGGAATTATGGAAAAAATATACGGCCAAACAGCGAGCCATCATAATCAGTACGGTGGCTGTAGTTGTGTTGGCCTTAATTATTCTCATAGTTATACTTAACCGGACGAATTACGAGAAACTGCTTACATTCGAGAATACTTCGACAGCCAAATCCGCTATGGCGGTACTAACGGAAAATGCCATAGATAACAGGCTGAATTCCGATAACGTAACGGTCGAGGTAAACTCAAAGCAGAAGCAGGACGCGGTTCTGGCTCTGGCGGACAGCGACATAATGAATGAAGGCAGGTTCACACTTGCGGACCTTCTTAATACCGACCTGAGTACAACGTCGAGTGATAAGCAGAGGAACGGACATCTGTATATACAGAGCGAGTTAAACGTAAAGCTTTCCAAGTTTGACGGAGTGGATAACGCAACGGTAATCTATTATCCGTCAGACAATAACAGATCGATACTCAAGGAACAGCGGGAGATCGGTGCGAGTGTCATGCTTACGGTAAACGATAAATTTGATACCAAGAATACTCCCACGACCATAGCTACGGCTGTAGCTTATGCAATCGGAAACAGTACAACGGACAAGATTAAGGTCATAGATCAGCACGGAAGGCTTCTTTTCGGGCGTGAAAGCTCCGATACCGACGCTTATGAGCTTGAAAGTTCGTTAACCTACCAGCAGACGGTTGAAAGCTGGTATAAGAATAAGCTTCTGGAGCTTGCGACCATTAACGGCTTCTCATATGCCGAGGTTGTACCGCATCTTGATGTGAACATGGAAAAAACTTCCGTAATGTTTACCGAGTATATTGCACAGGAAGGCCTTCAGAGCCCGTACGATTCTTATACCAAGATAAGCTCTGAGAACACCGGAGCGGCAGGTGACATTCCCGGAACCGATTCAAATGATGAAACCGATTACTATTACCAGACATCAGGTACCGGAAACAGTGCTTATAACGAGGAAACCTATAAGTTCAAGCCGAGTGAACGTGTAACGCAGACCATAAGGAATATGCCGTTTATTGACCATACTACTTCAAGTCTTGCGGTTACGCTGAGAAAGCCCGTACAGATTACCGAGGAACAGCTTGAGACAGAGGGGCTTCTTGAAGAGACGACGTTTGATGAGTATGTAAACACACATTCGGATATTACCGCGATGGAAGTGAGCGATGAGCTTAAACAGCTGTTTTCCGATGCGAGCGGTATACCGGTCAACAATATATCGATAAATGCATATACAGAGCCTTTCTATATCGCAAAAGCTGTTGAGGAAGGCATGAATTACTCGCTTATCCTTGAAATCTTACTTGCGGCTTTGATCGTCGGATTACTGCTTTTCGTAGTATTCAGGGCAATGAAGCCTCAGGAGATCATCGAAACGGAGCCCGAGCTTTCGGTTGAGAGGCTCCTTGCAACAACAAGAGAGAACCAGTCCTTAGAGGATATCGAGTTCGGCGAGAAGTCCGAAACAAGAAAGATGATAGAGAAATACATTGATGAAAACGCTGAAGCGGTTGCGGCGTTGCTCCGTAACTGGCTGAACGATGATGGATGGGAATGATCGTAAGATTATAACACATCAGGGAGGATGTTATGGCAGCAAGAGCAAGTCTGGCAGAGTACAGCGGACTTCAGAAGGCAGCAATTCTGATGATCGCACTGGGTCCCGAAAAGGCTTCAAAGCTTTTCAAACATTTGAAGGATGAAGAAATAGAATCGCTTACGCTCGAGATAGCGAATACAAAGAGCGTTTCGCAACAGATAAAGGATGATGTTCTTGATGAGTTCTACGAGCTCTGTCTTGCGCAGCAGTATATTGCAGAAGGCGGTATCGGATATGCCAAGGAACTTTTGGACAGTGCACTCGGTGCAGAGAGGGCTTCGGAGGTTATCGGAAGGCTTACCGCTTCGCTGCAGGTACGTCCTTTTGAGTTCATCAGGAAGACGGATGCTTCGCAGCTGCTCAACTTTATTCAGGATGAGCATCCTCAGACCATTGCCCTTATCCTGAGCTATCTGCCTTCGGCACAGGCAGCACAGATCATCGGTGCGCTTCCTTCCGAGAAGCAGGCGGATGTTGCAAAACGTATAGCTATGATGGACAGAACCTCGCCCGATGTTATCGAGCAGGTTGAGTCAGTGCTTGAAAAGAAGCTTGCTTCGCTTGTTAATCAGGATTACACGATTGCCGGCGGTGTGGATGCTATTGTTGAGATCCTTAACTCTGTTGACCGTGCAACGGAAAAACATATTCTGGAAACTCTCGAGATCGAGGAGCCCGAGCTTACCGACGAGATCAGAAAGAAGATGTTCGTATTCGAGGATATACTGCTGCTTGACGACAAGTCTATCCAGAGAGTACTCCGTGAGGTTGAAAACGGTGAGCTTGCGGTAGCTCTGAAGGCTGCCAATGAGCAGGTACAGGATGCAATATTCAGGAACCTTTCAAAACGTCTTGCTGTCATGATCAAGGAAGACATGGATTATATGGGTCCTGTACGTATGAAGGATGTTGAAGAGGCTCAGCAGAAGATAGTCAATATCATCAGAAAGCTTGAGGATTCAGGAGAAATCATTATTTCCCGTGGCGGAGGTGACGATATAGTTGTCTAATCTTATAAAGGGTTATTCGATCAGTTACGATGAGCCTGCAAAAAAACTGGACATGAACGAAAAAGCGCAGAAATTCCGCCGTCTTTATGAGGAAAGCATTGAAAGGCAGTCCGATGAAAATGCCGAGGACGGGTATGAAGACGGATTTGAGGAAGACGGATTTTCTGAGGGCATTACCGGTGAAAAGGTATTCATAAAGGGAAGCGAGGATGAAACTTTATCCGAGCAGGAAAAGAAAATACTGGAAAATCAGCGGGAGATAAAAAAGCTCAATTCCAAGATAGAAGAATTGAGGACCGAAGCAGGCAGGATACTCGATGAAGCCGAGGAGCAGGCGGAAGGCATTCTTGAGAATGCCCGTCAGGAGGCTCAGAACGAGTATGACAATCTTATAAATACATATATGGAACAGGGATATTCCGAGGGACGCGAAAAAGCGGAGCAGGAATATGACGGTTTAAAGAGGGAGCTTGAAAAGAAGATCAGGGAGACAGAGGAAGAGTATGAAAAGCAGGTGAGCGAACTGGAGCCTGCTTTTGTTGAAGTATTGATAAAATATATTGAGAAGCTTACGGGGATATACGCCAGTGACAGGAATGAGGTCATAATGCATGTCATCCATCAGGCTATGACCAAGCAGACTCCCTGCAGAAATTTCATAATAAGGGTTTCACATGCAGATTACGGTACAGTACTTAACTCCAAGCCCGAGATACTCCTGTGGCTTCCCGACGGATCGCAGGTCGAGGTCGTGGAGGACAAGATGCTGAACGAGGGCGGATGCCTAATAGAGACCGATACGCGAATATTCGACTGTTCGGTCGAGACCCAGATGACGAGCCTGATCGAGGATCTGAGGCTGCTTGCCGGTGACAGTGCGGTTAAGAACAAGAGGAATAATATCGGGGCTTAAGCAATGGATATAAAAAAATACGAGGCTTTTTTAGATAAGAATTACGTAAAGGAACTCGGAAGGGTAAAAAAAGTAGTAGGTCTTACCATGGAGTCCTTCGGACCCGACGTCGTGCTTGATGATGTATGCAAGGTAACATCTACGGATCATAAGATAGAGACCAGGGCTGAGGTAATCGGCTTTAAGGATGACAACGTTCTGTTGATGCCTTACGAGGAAATAGGCGGAATAGGTGTCGGAAGCATGGTTGAGAACCTGGGAGAAAAGTTTTCGGTCAAGGTGGGTGACGAGCTTCTCGGCAGAAAGCTTAACGGCCTTGGGGAGCCTATGGATGGTGAGCCCATAAAGACGATGGATACATATCCTGCGGAAGCTGCGCCTCCGGATCCTTTAAAGAGAGAAATGATAAAGGAAACACTGACCCTCGGGGTAAAAGCGGTTGACGGACTGCTTACCATAGGAAAGGGGCAGCGTATCGGGATATTTGCGGGTAGCGGCGTAGGAAAGAGTACACTGCTCGGAATGTTTGCCAGAAATACCAGAGCTGATATAAATGTCATAGCCCTCATCGGAGAGCGTGGCAGGGAGGTAAGGGAGTTTATAGAGCGCGACCTCGGAGAAGAGGGTATGCGCCGTTCGGTCGTTGTCATAGCGACATCGGATAAACCGGCTCTGGCAAGAAAAAAAGCGGCCAAGACCGCTACGGCCATAGCCGAGTATTTCCGCGACCAGGGTAAGGACGTACTGCTGATGATGGACTCGCTGACGCGTTTTTCCATGGCTCAGCGTGAGATAGGGCTTGCTGCGGGCGAGCCTCCCGTGTCAAGAGGTTATCCTCCGAGTGTTTATTCGGAAATGCCCAAACTCCTCGAGCGTGCGGGAAAGGGAGCCGTCGGTTCGATCACAGGGCTTTATACGGTCCTTGTTGACGGCGATGATTTCAATGAGCCTATAACCGATACCGCAAGAGGTATCCTGGACGGGCATATCGTTCTTTCGAGAAAGATAGCGGCCAAGGGGCATTATCCCGCTATAGATGTATTGTCGAGCATCTCCCGTGTTATGAGCTCGATAGTCTCAAAGGAACAGAAAAAGCTTGCATCGGACCTTAAGATGGTGCTCGCGACTTACACGGAGTCCGAGGATCTGATAAATATCGGCGCTTATAAGGCGGGAGCAAACAAGAACATTGATTATGCTATTGAAAAGATAGATGCGGTCAATTCTTTTCTGTGTCAGGGAACGGATGAAAAGTTTACTTTTGAACAGACTCTTGAGGCGTTAAAGGGCATATTTGTTTAAATTATTAGCATTTGTGGAAAGGCGGCAGCATGACAAGGTTTTCATTCAGGCTGGAAAGCATTTTACAGATAAAGATAAAACTTGAGGAACAGGCAAAGATGGAATTTGCCGCTGCCAAACTGCGCCTTAATGAAGAGGAGGATAAGCTGAAAGTGCTTACCGACCGCAAGGAAGCTTATGAAAGAGAACTGAAAAAGCTGTACATGGACGATCTTGATATAAAAAAGATCAATTTCACGGCTTCGGCGATAAGCATTGTTGACGGACAGGTAAAGACTCAGGCATTTGCCGTAAAACGTGCCGCAAAACAGGTCGATCTTGCTTCGGGCAAGCTGAAGTCCGTCATGCAGGAACGTAAGAGCATGGAAAAGCTTAGAGAGAACAAGTTTGCTGAGTATATGCGCGAATACAATGAGGAAGAAAGCAAACAGACCGATGAGCTTATAAGCTATCAATACGGAAAGACAGAGGATTGAAGTTAAATGGCTAAAAAGGATAAAGATGAAAATCAGGAAAAAGGCGAAGGCATAGGCAGTAAGATAGGAGTGATCGTACTGATCGTTTTTATCGTGATTGTCTGGCTGGCGATTTTTGCGCTACTTGTCAAGATGGATGTCGGAGGTATGGGAACCAAGCTTAAACCGCTGATAAAGGATGTTCCGGTCTTAAACCTGATACTTCCCCCGCTTACGGACGAGGAACTGATCGCAGAGAGGAATTACCCGTATAAAAACATTGATGAGGCTGTGGAAGTGATCAAGTCTCTTGAAAATGAGGTTGATGAACTGAAAAAGGAAAATGAGACGGCACAGAAGCGGATAATCGAGCTTCAGAACGAGGTTTCAAGGCTTAAGAGTTTTGAGGACGACCAGTTAGCGTTCGAGGAGAGGGTTAAGCGTTTTGACGAGAATGTCGTATTTAATTCTCAGGCACCGGATATAGAGGAGTACAAGAAGTATTATGAAGAGATAAATCCCGAGACCGCCGAAGAAATCTACAGGCAGGTTACCGAACAGCTCGTATATGACGACATGATCAAGCAGAAGGCCGATTTGTTAAAGAACATGAAGCCGGCTCAGGCTGCCAAGGCACTTGAGGAGATGACGGCCGATCTGGAATACAGCTGTAAGATACTGCTCTGCATGAAAGCAACCGAGGCAACGCAGATCCTTGACAAGATGGATTCGCTCTTTGTTGCACGTCTCCTGCAGACCATGCATGATATGGATGAGGCATACTATAACAAGATTTCAAAAAATACCAGAAAATAAAAAATAATTTGATGTATTCTGTTATGAATTCGGCAGAAAATGCCGAAATAGATTAAAGAGTATTGAACTCTGTCAAACTATCAAAAAAGAAAGGAGGAAATATATGACAGCAGTAAATCTTAATGCAGCCGGAAACATTCGGAGCCTCGTTCAGAGCGTTGCCGGTACAAATTCCTCGTCAAGGATCGAATCGGCCAAGGGCGGATTTGAGCAGGTCATGAAGGAAAAGGCAGGAGAGAAATCCGCAAGTGCAAAGACAAGCCCGGAAGAAGCAGTTAAACAGCCGACCCGTACTCAGCTGAAAGACAGTGATTCTTCAAAGGCAAGGGCGCTTTCAAAATCAAAGAAGCAGCCTGAAACAAACAAGAAGAGCGATGCACCCGAGATAGCTGATGAAATGCTGGCCGGAGCGGCAGAGGTGCTGAACATCACACCCGAAGAGCTTAAGGAAGCTTTGGAGGCAATCGGTCTTAAGATCGAAGATCTTACGGACCGTAACAATGTAGCACAGCTTATCCTGTCACTGAACGGATCTACCGACATCTCAGATATGCTCGTCGATAACGGGATGCTTGAAACCTTCAACGAACTCAATGATTTCATAGCTGAGACTTTAAGTGAGGCAGGTATGTCGGCAAGTGAGTTTAAGGATCTGATCGCGGCAGACCGTGAGGCAGCGCTTGCAGCAGGGACCGTCCGGGCAGCTGAAACCGAACCGGAGGAAGAGCTTAAAGTAAGAAAGGCCGACGATGAAGAGGAGTTCGCTCCCGTTGTACAGGAAGCTTCAAAGGAGCCTGAGATCACGATCGAGACCGAGGGTGCGGGAAACGAAAACGGATCCTCGCTTGCTGAAAAGAGCGACCGTGATGGCTCAGTAAAGAGTTCCGGAAAGGATCAGGCAAATGTAAGCCTTGCCGAAAACTTCGTAAGAAACCTTGAGATGGCTGTTGAAAGCACTCAGGAGGTTGACGGGAACATTCCCGATGTAAGGGAGATCGTTTATCAGGTAGTCGAGAGGATAAGGGTTTCAATCTCACCGGAGAATACTTCGATGGAGATGCATCTTAATCCCGAGAATCTCGGAAGGGTTTCGATAAACATCACTTCAAAGGCAGGCGTCATGACAGCTACGATAAACACGGAAAACCGTCAGGCACGTGAAGCCATCGAGAGTCAGCTTCAGATACTTAAGGAAAACATCGAAGCAAAGGGTATCAGGGTTGAGGCAGTTGAAGTAAGGATATCGGATTTCAACTTCGCTGACAGCAGAAACAGTGAAAGCAGCACGGATAACCAGAACGAAGAACGTTCCGGCAACCGCAGAAGGACAGGCGGCATAAGCGCCGTTGAAACGGATGAGGTTACGGAAGCCCGGCGTATCGCACAGGAAGTTCTTTCGGATACGGGAAGCACGGTAAGCTATACGGCTTAAGGGCTTCGGAAAGGAGTTTACATGGCAGACAATATTTCAGGTCTCGGACAGATGGCCAGGGTAGTTGACGGCAAGCTTGAATATACGCCTACATCCACCGAGGTGGACAAGACGGCGAGACGCGGAACGACCGATCTCGGAAAGGATGCATTCCTTCAGCTCCTTGTTTGTCAGATGCAGAATCAGGATCCCACAAATCCTAATACCGATACGGAATATGTTGCACAGCTTGCACAGTTCTCACAGCTTGAACAGCTCCAGAACTTAAGCGGCGAATCGGAAAAGTCACAGGCATTCTCGCTTATCGGAAAATATTGCGTATTCCAGAGCAAGGATTCCAACGGAAACGTTACTTATCCTGAGGGAAAGATCACTTCGGTCAATATCTCGGGCAACAAGATCACTCTTTCTACCGATACACAGACCTTCAAGTACGAAGAGCTTTATACGGTAATGAATGAAGAGCCGTTTGTATCGTATGAAGAAGAGTGAGACCTATAAAGAAGAGGTGACGAAATGGCAATTGAATTATTAAACAGATTTCCTTCCGTCCCGCAGATACAGGGTCTGAAGGAGTTTAGACCGAAAGAAACAAATGATAATGTCAATAACGGAGCAGATTCCTTTGAAAACATCTTAAGGAAAAAGACTTCAGAAGGCGGAGATCTTAAGATTTCCAAGCATGCCAATGAGCGTCTGGCACAGAGAAACATAGATCTTTCCGACGATCAGTGGGGAAGACTTAAGTCGGGTGTAAAGAAGGCAGAGCTTAAAGGAATAAAAGAGTCGCTTATCATGGTTGATGATTTCGCATTCATAGTTAATGTAAACAAGAATACGGTCATTACAGCCGTGGATGAGAATGAAGACAAGGTTTTCACAAATATTGACGGAGCAGTTATTGTTTAGCATAGCGCTGGACCGATTGGAGAGCGCGGGCAGTTGATCGCCTGATACTGCCGGTTATGCAAATACTTTTTTGCAGCTTATTAAAAGCTGCGGATTGGAGTTTATTATGATGCGTTCATTATATTCCGGTGTTTCCGGACTTAAGGTTCATCAGACAAAGATGGATGTTATAGGTAATAATATAGCAAACGTTAATACGGTCGGCTTTAAGAGCAGTCAAGTTAATTTCTCGGATATCCTTTATCAGACAACGAGCAATGCTTCCGGCCCCAATGCTGAAGCACATACCGCAGGTATCAATGCAAAGCAGATAGGTCTCGGTTCGTCCGTGGCATCGGTTTCTACTACCGTAACCGTAGCAGGTGGTTCTCAGAGAACGGACAATGCTCTTGATATCATGATCGAGGGTGACCAGTTTTTCGTAGTAAATGACGGAACCCAGAATTACTTTACAAAGGCCGGAGCATTTACCATAGATGCAAGCGGTCTGCTCTGTAATTCGGGCGGATGTAAGGTTATGGGATGGCAGGTTGACCCTAAGAATCCCGATAAATGTGTACAGAATACGGTTTCCGAGCTCAGGGTAAGATCCGACGAGAACATGCATGTTCCTCCGGAGGCTACTACCGACGTTAATTTCACCGGAAACATTGACTATAAGGATGTCCAGCTTCAGGATGACGGTTCGGGCAAGAAGACAACCATGTCCTTCTATGACAATCTCGGACAGAGTTATATGGCCGTATTAAGGCTCATCAAGCCCGATGAGGCAGAGTCGGACGGAGATTTCCTCGTACAGGTGACCGATGTCCTTGATTCAAACGGAAAATCAATATTCGTTACCGAATCCGAAGGCGACGGGGAAGGCCAGAAGATCACATATGCAAGAAATGATAAGGTAGCCAGCGTTACCTTCGGCGAAGCAACCTTTGATTTCGGCGAGGTAAACGAAGAAACAGGAGAGCTCACACTTCCCGAAAAAACAGAGGGGGTGCCGATAAAGTTCAATACTTCGACCGGTAAGTTCATAAGTGTGGGAAGCGGTGATGAAGAGGGTGCAAATTTTGTTACCTTTAAGATCGACGCAGGCGATGATTCGGCATTTACCGAGATCAAGTGTGATTTCTCCGCTATGACAATGTATGCGAGCAGCGGTTCTTCAACCTTTGCGGCACAGAGAGGATCGCTTAACGACGGATACGGAGCAGGCAAGCCCAAAGGAAACATGACCGGTATCGCGGTAGATTCTTCGGGAAGGATTTACGGATCCTATGATAACGGTGATAAAAAGCTTCTCTGCCAGATGGCAGTTGCTTCATTCGCTAACCCTGCAGGTCTTGAGGCAGCAGGAAACAGCTTGTTCATGGCTACAATGAACTCGGGTGAATTCAATGGCATAGGTGAGGATATCTCCATTGCCGGCGGAAAGATGACAACGGGCGTTCTTGAAATGTCAAACGTCGATCTTTCAACGGAATTCACATCGATAATCACCACACAGCGTGGATTCCAGGCCAATTCAAGAGTCATTACGACTTCGGATACGCTTCTGGAGGAGCTTATCAATCTTAAACGTTAATCAGCTCTTTTAGATAAGCGATAATTCCGGATGCCGGCATGGCGGATAATAGTATTTTAAGTAAGTCAGCCGACAGCGGGTAACCGCTGTCGGTGTTTTGGCGTTTTTCAAAATAAAACATTTGCTAATTGGGAGATAAACTGTTATAATGATAGATGTGACTAAAATGGACGGGAAACAGATAACGATAAACTCGGATCTTATTGAGTTTATTGAAGATATTCCCGAGACGGTTATAACTTTAACGACAGGAAAAAAAATAATTGTCAAAGAAAGTAGACAAAAGATAAAAAATTTAGTAAAATTGTATAAGCAGGAAATTTTTCAGAAATATATATTGAATGAAGAGATAGATTAATTCGAAAAATTCACAGGTTAAGGTGGTGTTATTTTGGATTTAGCGACTTTGATAGGCCTTGTGGCGGCCTTTTTACTAATGATATTCGGTATGGTCTTCGATGCGAACACCTTCTCGTTTAATTTTTCAGCGGTTACGGCGTTCGTGGATGTACCTTCACTGCTCATTACCTTCGGTGGTGCTTTCATGGCGACCATGGCCATGTCCGACAGCCCCGGAACATTCGTAAAGAGCCTGAAGACCTTTACGCTTACCTTGAAAAGCGTCCCCTTGAATGAAGAGGAGACTATAAAGTCCATTATAGACCTGTCTAACATAGCACGTAAGGAGGGACTCCTTGCGTTGGAAGAGGCTGCAGGCAGCATTGAGGACGACTTTATGAAAAAAGGCGTTCTTCTTATAGTTGACGGTACGGATCCCGAGCTTGTACGTTCCATCATGGAAACGGAGCTTGCATGTATAGAAACACGTCACAAAGGCAATGTAGGTTTCTGGGAGAACCTCGGTTCGATGGGTCCCGCATGGGGTATGATCGGTACACTGATCGGTCTTATCAACATGCTTGGTAACCTTTCCGACGTTAGTACCGTAGGTCCTTCCATGGCGGTCGCCCTTGTTACGACATTCTACGGTTCGGTCCTTGCGAACTGGATATGTGCTCCTACGGCAGCAAAGCTTAAGGGAACAAATGATAGAGAGATTCAGATGAAGGAAGTTATGGTTGAAGGTCTTCTCTCGATACAGGCCGGTGAGAACCCCAGAGTTATCGAAGAGAAGCTTAAGTCATTCCTTGCACCTGAGGCAAGAGCTAACTTCTCAACTGGTGAAGGTGGTGAAGAATAATGGCAAAGAAGAAGCAGGAAGATCCGCCTAAAGGGTCACCCGCCTGGATGGCGACATTCTCAGATCTGATGAACCTTCTGCTTTGCTTCTTCGTTCTTCTTTTCTCAATGTCAAGTGTCGATGCCAACAAATGGGAGGAAGTAGTAGCCTCCATGACCAGTGCTTTCAGCGTTTTTAATGACGGAAGCACATCGATCGGGGACGGTACCCTTGTAGGAGTCGGCACAACTCAGCTCTCTAATCTTGATGAGTATTTCTCCTCATTCGGACAGAAATCCGAAGACAGCGGGGATGATATAAAGGATAATCCCAAGAATGAAACCGGAAATGACGGTGAAGGCGAAGGCAAGACGCCCGACAATCAATCCGGCGAAGGCAAGAAAGAGGATGATCAGTCCGGCGAAGGCAAGAAAGAGGACGATCAGTCAGGAGAGGGCAAGAAGGAAGATCAAAAGACGGGAGAAGGAGATCTGGATAAGCAGCTTGAGGAAGCAAACAGGAAAGAGACTACCGAGATGGTTGATGTCATTTCCGAAATGACCGAGCGTTATAATATCAGCAATCTCATTGAGGTAGGCATGGATGTGAACGGTAAGTATGTCGAGCTTACCATAAACGGTTCGGTACTGTTTGATTCAGGTAAGGCAGATCTTAAATCTGAGAGTCTTCCCCTTATGTCAAAGGTCGGAGATATCTTAAGGGTATATTCAAAGAATAATGTACAGGTTATCGGACATACCGATAATGTCCCGATGAATTCATCGAAGTACGAGAGCAATGATATTCTTTCGTCGGCACGTGCGATCAGTGCGGCACATTATCTTATCAATGAAAAAGGCATCAGTGTGGACCGCATTTCATGGACGGGACGAGGAGAATACGATCCGATCGATACGAATTCCACGGCTGAAGGAAGGGCAAGGAACAGAAGGATCGAGATACGTATTTACAATACGTTGAGTTCGTAACAGATACGTTTGTTAAAGTAGTAAGAAAATATGCTGTCCGTTCGGACGGTGATTAACGAAAGGCAGAATAATCATGAAGAAAAACATGCTGACGGTACTGGTACTCATACTTTGTATCGTAAATCTTACACTTAGTGCATATATTGTATTTACTGTTGTTCCGAACGCTCAGAGAACGGACAACCTGATCACCAAGATACTTCAGATCATAGATCTTGAGCTGGAGTCACCGCTTCCGCAGAATATAAACACTACATACGATATCGAGAATATCGTAAAGTATTCTATCGCGGATATGACGACCAATCTTAACGCAGGTAAGGACGGAAAGACTCATTATGCGAAGATCACCAATGCGAGCCTTACCATGAACAGTGCGGATAAGGATTATGCAAAGCTGAGCTTAAAGCTTGAGGATATGGAAGCGGACATTATCTCGATATTTAAGGATAATGTGGCTAAGTACGATAATGAACAGCTTGCAGCTGTAGATATGAAGAAAACGATAAAGGAACAGATACTTACGGATATTCAGACACTGTTCAGTTCCAGGTTCGTTGTTGATATTACGATTGATTACCTTATCCAGTAGGAGGTAAGCTATGGGTGATGTATTATCCCAAAGCGAGATAGATAACCTGTTAGCAGCGCTTAGCAGCGGTGAACTTGATGCCAGCGAAATAAAGGAAAATAATGAAAAAACGGTAAAGAATTATGATTTCAACCGTCCTTCCAAGTTTTCGAAGGAGCATTTAAGGACACTGGAGATCATTTTTGAACACTACAGCCGTTTGCTTTCAACATCGCTTCCTGCATACTTGAGAAAAAATGTACAGGTTGAGCTGGTAAATGCCGAAGCTACGATTTATCAGGAGTTTACAAACTCGCTGTCAAATCCGGTTCTTCTGGGAATAGTTGATTTTTCTCCACTGACGGGCAATATCATTATAGAGATGGCCGAAAAGATAGGCTATACCATAGTTGATAGGCTGCTCGGAGGCGTAGGTACGCCGTTGGAGAAATCAAGGGAATTCTCGGAGATAGAACTGACTATCATAGAGAGGATATTTACCGTCTGCGTGAATCTCATGGCGGAACCGTGGACGAATGTGGTCAAGCTGGAGTCGCGTCTTCAGAGGATTGAGACAAATTCGCAGTTTGCTCAGATCATATCCCCAAGTGAAATGTCTGCCATCATAACCATGAATATGAGGATCGGTAATGTCGAAGGTATGATCAATGTGTGTATGCCGTATGATGTTCTGGAACCTGTTATAGATAAGCTGAACACGAAGTATTGGTACTCTACGGTAAGAGGCGTAGGTGTCAGCGACAACAGAGAACTAATTGAAGTTGCTATAGCAAAAGCAAGGATTCCCATTAAGGCTGAGCTCGGCAGGAGTACGATATCGGTCAAGGATTTTGTAAACATCCAAAAGGGCGATATCATAAAGCTGAACACGAGAGTCAGCGATCAGCTCTGTGTTTATATCGGCAATATGAAAAAATTCTTTGCGCTTCCGGGAACCTCTTCGGATTCCTATGCGGTGAAAATATCACAGGTAATAAAGGAGGAAGATAGCTAATGGATGGCATGCTTTCACAGGAAGAAATAAATGCTCTCTTAAACAGTATGAATACCGGTGGGGATCCCGAACCTGCATCAGCACCGGAACCTGAGCCTGCAGCACCGGCTCCGTCCCAGCCGGAGATCTTTTTATCGGATATAGAAAAAGATGCTATCGGAGAGATTTCCAATATAAGTATGGGTACGGCAGCTACCACGCTTTCGTCGCTCCTTAACCAGAAGGTTAACATTACAACGCCCCGAGTTTCGTATGCTACATGGGACGGCCTGATGAATGATTATAAGGCACCGTGTGTATGTATCCAGGTTTATTATACGGTCGGCCTTGAAGGTAATAACATCCTTATCCTCCAGGAACACGATGTTAAGGTCATCACTGACCTTATGATGGGAGGAGACGGTACAAATACAGACGGAGAGCTTTCTGAGCTGCATCTGAGTGCCATAGGTGAAGCAATGAACCAGATGATGGGTTCGTCCTCAACATCTCTTTCATCCATGCTTAACAAGATGATAGATATTTCTCCGCCTACGGCTTCGCTTGTAAAGCTTACGGATATTGTAAATGCAACGGACATAGCAGAGTTCCTTACAGGCTCGTTTGTAAAGGTTACGTTCGATCTGGAGATCGGAGATCTGATCCACAGCCAGATTATGCAGATGTATTCCTTTGATTTTGCCAAGGACATCTATAATCAGTTCATGAACATGAACGAACCGAACGCATCTGCACCGGCACCCAAGCAGGAACCTGCCCCGGCACCCGCCCCTGCGCCTGCACCGGCTCCGGCCCCTGCCCCTGCACCTGCTGCTCCGGAATATGCGCAGCAGCCCGCTTATCCCGATCCGGGCATGTACGCTCAGCAGCCTTATCCTCCTCAGGGTATGTATGCTCAGCCGCAGCCTCAGCCGATGCCTTATATGGCGGCTCCGGTACAGAATGTAAATATCGCGCCTGTTCAGTTCCAGCCTTTCACGGAGTTCAACAATCCGCTGCTTAAGACGGAAAACATCGATCTGCTCCTTGATGTACCGCTGGAGGTTACGGCAGAGCTCGGAAGAACCAGCAAGTCAATAAAGGAAATACTCGATTTTGCACCCGGTACGATCATAGAACTGAACCGTCTTGCGGGAGAACCCATAGATGTGCTCGTAAACGGTAAGTTCGTTGCAAAGGGCGAGGTTGTAGTAATAGAGGAAACCTTCGGTATAAAGGTTACAGAGGTTATAAAGTAAATGCCTTATGATCATGTTATAATACTGGCATACAGCATGAGCAGTGAATCCGGCGGGTTCACCAGCGTACTGAAGCTTATCGGGCTGATCATACTGTGTGCCCTCATAATAGCGGCAAGCTATTTTACTACGAAGTTCGTTGGAAAAAAGCAGCTCGCAAACAAGGGAAAGTCCAATTTCAGGAGCATAGATGTTTTCAGGGTCACAACAAACAAGTATCTTCAGATCGTTGAGATAGGCGAGCGTTACTTCTGCATATCTGTGACGAAGGACAAAATTTCCCTGATATGCGAGCTTGACAAAGAGGAAATAAAGCATTTTCCTCCCGAACCGGTAGAAAAAAGCTTCAAGGAATGCATGACTGACATCTTCAAAAAGAAAGAGAAGGAGAAAAAGTCGGAATTTCCTAAATTTAATAAAGAAAAAGAGTGACAATTTTCTTATAATGTACTATAATAAATATAATGGTCTGAACCATTATATCCCGATGCGGATCACCCGGTGATCCAAGAGGCGGATTTAAAAAAATTTCATATATGTATTCAGATAAAGGTTGATGACATGATAGAAATGGTTGGAAAGAAAAAGCTTATAAAAGCAGTAGTGTTTGGGCTTCTTCTTACAATGATGTGTTTGTTAACCTCTATTTGTCGTACTCCGATACAGGTTGGCGCTGATGAAGCAACAAGCGCTACTCAGTCAAATGAAGACACCGATACGACAAAGGATTACATCGAAGGAGACTTGGGAGGGCTTACGTTCCGTTTTGATGGGAACAACACGAGCTCTCTTTCGGCTACCCTTCAGATACTTCTTATATTGACGGTCATTGCGCTTGCACCTTCGATCCTTATAATGGTCACGTCCTTTACGAGGATAGTGATCGTACTTCATTTTGTAAGAACGGCGGTCGGCACGCAGACAACGCCTCCGAACCAGGTGCTTGTAGGACTGGCTCTTTTCCTTACCTACTTTATAATGGCTCCCACGATAAGCAGGGTATATGATTCGGCACTTACCCCGCTCAACAACGGTGAGATAACCACTGAAGAGGCCATAGAACGAGGACTTGAGCCCATAAGGGAGTTCATGTTCGAGCAGATGGACGGTGGAGAGAAGGATCTGCAGCTGTTCCTCGATATTGCCGGCATAGAAGAGGTAAATACCAGGGCAGATGTTCCCACAAACGTTCTGATACCCGCCTTCATCATAAGTGAGCTGAGGATAGCCTTTATCATAGGCTTCCTGATATACATACCGTTCCTGATAATAGACATGGTTGTCGCCTCAACCCTTATGTCAATGGGTATGATGATGTTACCGCCGACCACGATCTCGATGCCGTTCAAGATACTGCTTTTCGTAGTTGCTGACGGATGGGATCTGATCATAGGACAGCTGGTCAAGACGTTTTATTAACAACTCGAGAAGGGGCCCATCGCGTAAAATTCTCTATGCGAAGCATTGAGAAAAGCGATGGGAAGAAGTCTCGAGTACCGATAAATTTAGGTTGCACTTTCAACTCGAGAAGGGGCCCATCGCGTAGAATTCTCTATGCGAAGCATTGAGAAAAGCGATGGGAAGAAGTCTCGAGTAAGGACTCTGAAATTTTAGCGAAAAAGCTCAAGCTATGCTTGAGCGCCGCGTTAAGAAATTTCTGAGTAAGGACAAAGGTTGCAGTATAAATTCAAGAAGGAGGATGGATCATGAGCGAAGAGATGGTGATAACGCTCCTCAGAGAAACTCTTTATCTGATCATTAAGGTGTCTGCACCGATGCTGCTGGTTTCATTGATCGTGGGACTTATAGTCAGCATACTTCAGACAGTCACCTCCATACAGGAGCAGACGCTTACGTTTGTTCCCAAGCTGATAAGCATTTTCCTGGTGCTTATGCTTGCCGGCAACTGGATAATTACCAATATCGTAGAGTATATGGAATACCTTTTTGAGAATTTTAACACGTATATAAGATGAAAGACGGAGTATTTACCATACAGCAGCTGGAGTTTTTCATTGTAATGCTGATACGTATCACGGGCTTTGTATATACCGCCCCGTTCTTCAGCCTGAAGAATTCACCGCATTCGGTAAAGGTGGGATTCTCCGTACTGTTGTCGATCATTGTATTTATGGTTACGCCTTACGAACCGCTGTCCTACGGTGGAGTTGTGGGATATGCGCTGGTCGTGGCGGAAAATCTTGTAGCCGGTCTGATGCTCGGGTTCCTTGCCAATGTATGTTACCAGATCATAAGTCTTGCGGGACATCTGATCGATATGGAGATCGGATTTTCCATGGTAAATGAGTTTGATCCGGTTACATCCTCGCAGGTGACCGTTTCGGGTACATTCTATGAGTATGCGGTAATGCTCATACTCATGGTAACATATCTGCATCATTATCTGCTTGATGCATTGATAGATTCGTTCAAGATCGTACCTGTGGGCGGTATAACCTTCAATCCGCTCATCTATAATGTCGGGTTGAAGTATATAGTGGATTTCTTTGTACTGGCGTTCAGGATAGTACTGCCGGTATTCGGGGCACTGCTTATAGTGAATTCGATCCTTGCCATCATGGCCAAGGTTGCCCCGCAGATGAACATGTTTGTTATAGGTATGCAGCTAAAGGTCCTTGTCGGACTTGTTGTCATGCTTGTAGTAATAGAACTGCTTCCCGGTGTGGCGGAGTTCATCTTTGATGAAATGTTCGAGCTGATGAGGCTTGGAATATCATACCTCGAACCGGGATAAGAGGACAGCAAAAGGAAAGATATTTAAGAGGATTATCGAAAAAAAGGGTAGAAAAAATGGTATTTGGCGTTCCCTTCAGCAGGAAGGATCTGGAACTGAATCCCGATCTTCTGGTCTTTGATCTGCAGTTCTTCGCGAATGACGAAGGCGGAGAAAAGACAGAGGAAGCTACGCCTAAAAAACTGGATGATGCCAGAAAAGAAGGCCAGGTGGCAAAAAGCCAGGAGCTGGCAACCGCTGTTACACTGATAGCCCTTTTCGGAAGCCTTAAGATCTTCATAGGCTTTATAGCAAATAATTTCTCCGATTCGTTCGGGGAGTATTACAATAATATCGACCAGTATTCGAGAGAGGTTTTTAACTCGAATTACGCAGTGGCGTTTATCAATTCCGCAATGGGGAAGATACTGATCTCATGTCTTCCGATGTTTGCGATAGCATTGGTGTTTGCTGTTGTGATAAACGTATTCCAGGTTAAGTGGCAGCCGACATTGAAGCCGCTCATGCCTAAGTTTAACAAGATAAATCCTATCAACGGGTTTAAGAGAATGTTCTCCATGGATAAGCTCGTGGAGCTCCTAAAGGCTGTCCTCAAGATAGGACTTATAGCATATCTTGCATATTCGGAGCTCACCGATACCGCAGGACTTGTCAACTCTCTGTATGAAATGGAGCTTTTTGATGCGGTCGCACTGATAGGAGATACGGTCATAAGCTTTGGACTCAGAGTCGCGATCATTTATCTGGTCATAGGACTTGCTGATTACATATATCAGAAGTTTAAATTCAACAAGGACATGCGAATGACAAAGCAGGAGATCAAGGATGAGTTTAAGCAGACTGAAGGAGATCCGAAGATAAAAGGACAGATAAGACAGAAGATGAGGGAGGCGTCACAGCGCCGTATGATGCAGCAGCTTCCCGAAGCGGATGTTGTTATCACGAACCCTACCCATCTTGCTTGTGCCATAAAGTATGACAAGGAGGAAGCCGAGGCACCTGTACTTCTGGCGAAGGGAGCGGATTATCTTGCAAAGAAGATAAAAGAGGAAGCCAAGAAGCTTGATATACCGATAGTGGAGAACAAGCCGCTTGCAAGGATGCTTTATCATAATGTCGAGCTTGACGAAGAAATACCCGAGGAGCTTTACCAGATGACCGCAGAGGTCCTGGCATACGTATATTCGCTTAAAGGGGAAGCATGATTCTTTAGAGAGGGGAAGATAAGCCATGAAGCTGAATTTCAAGACATTATCCAACTATATGGTTGGTATATATGTTCTGGCTGTTATTGTCTTCTTTATCGTGCCGATACCCTCGCTGCTGCTTGATATACTTGTCGCGTTCAATATGTCGATCGCGATGATAGTGCTCTTCAATGCGCTGTTTGCACCGGATGTCCTGCAGATGTCCAGCTTCCCGACGATACTGCTGATGACCACCATCTTCAGGATATCGCTGAACGTCTCATCAACGAGGCTTATACTTGCAAAGGGCGATCCCGGAGCGGTCATTACGGAATTCGGAGAATTCGTAGGCGGAGGTAATCTGATACTCGGAGCCATCGTTTTCGTAATTCTCATACTTATACAGTTTCTGGTAATAAATAAAGGCTCGGAGCGTGTATCCGAGGTTACTGCGAGATTCACGCTGGACGCAATGCCCGGTAAACAGATGGCTATTGACGCCGACTTAAATACCGGAGCGATAACCGATGAAGAAGCAAGGAAGAGAAGAGAGAAGATCCAGGAAGAATCGACATTCTTCGGTTCCATGGACGGTGCCACGAAGTATGTAAAGGGAGATGCTGTTGCAGGTCTTATCATCACACTGATAAACTTTGGCGGCGGTATAGCTATGGGTATCACATCTCAGGGAATGTCCGCAGGGGACGCTCTCGCAAAATACGGCATGCTTACCATCGGTGACGGTCTTGTAAGCTCGATGCCTTCACTTATGATATCGCTTGCAACCGGTATGCTTGTAACCAAGGTTTCAAAGGATTCGGATATCGGTGACATACTTGTTTCACAGCTTTTCTCGATACCGAGAGTGCTTTATATAGTCGGTGCGGCTATGGTAGTACTCGGTCTTACACCGCTTCCGTGGTTTATATTCATTCCGTTCGGTGCAATGTTCATAGCTGCGGGAAGGAATATAGAAAAGAGGGTAAAGACCAAGGAGGTCGAGAAAGAGGTCACGGCAGAGGAAACGACCGCCGAGGAGATCAGGCGGCCGGAGAATGTTGTATCGCTGCTGCAGGTTGACCAGATAGAGCTGGAGTTCGGCTACGGCATTATACCTTTGGCGGATGCAAATCAGGGCGGAGACCTGCTTGACCGAGTTGTTCTTATAAGAAGACAGATAGCTTTGGAGCTTGGATGCGTTGTTCCTACGATACGACTCAGGGATAACATACAGCTCAATCCTAACCAATATGTGATAAAGATAAAGGGTGTACCGGTTTCGGACGGCGAGATACTGTTTGACCACTATATGGCAATGAACCCCGGATATGTTGAGGAAGAGATCACGGGTATCCCGACATTTGAACCGTCCTTCCATCTGCCCGCTATATGGATAACGGAGAGCCAGAGGGAACGTGCGGAATCGTACGGATATACGGTTGTCGATCCGCCTTCGATCATTGCGACACATCTTACCGAGGTTATCAGGAGGCATCTTGACGAGCTCCTTTCAAGACAGGATGTGCAGAACCTTATCAACAACATCAAGGATGCGAACGAGACGCTTATCAGCGAGCTTGTACCGAAGCTGCTTAGCGTAGGCGAGATACAGAAGGTATTACAGAACCTGCTCAGGGAAGGTGTTTCGATCAGAGACCTTGTTACAATATTTGAAACGCTAGCCGATAACGCGACGACAACTCATGACACGGATGTGCTCACGGAATATGTAAGGCAAAGCCTGAAAAGAGCCATATCCGCGAAATTCTTCAGCAAGGGCGAGAAGCATTCGGTTGTTACCCTTGATCCTCAGGTTGAAAAGGAGATCATGGCGTCGATAAAGACCACGGAGCAGACAACATACATAAATTACGATCCCGAAAAGGTCAGGAAGCTTATGGATTCCGTGGAGGAACAGGCAAAGATACTGGAGGAGAACGGTATCAATCCTATAGTTATCACTTCTCCTATAGTCAGGATGTACTTTAAGAGGCTGTCAAGGGATTATTTCCCCGATCTTACGGTATTGTCATATAATGAAATAGATTCAGATGTAGAACTTCAATCAGTTGGGATGGTGACGGTTAATTGATAATCAAAAAATTTCAGGGGAATACGGAAACAGAGGCTATCATGGCCGCCAGGAACGAGCTGGGGAAGGATGCCATTGTTACAAATGTCAAGGTGATAAAGCCGGGCGGGCTCATGAGGCTGTTCAAGAAGCCGACTTATGAGATAACGGCCGCCCTTGATGAGACTCCGCCCAAGACGGAGCTTTCAAGGCGTGAGAGCATAAAGGCAATGTTCAAGGATAATCCCGATATCATACTTGACGATAAGAGGGAGGACGAGAAGAAGGACAAACCGGAGCTCGTTACACCCGCACAGGATAAGGAACAGCTTGAACAGAAGATCTCCAATATCGCCATGATGCTTGAAAAGCAGATGGGGATAAAGAAGGAAGAGGAAAAGAAAGATAAGGAAGCGGGCGAGGAAGAACAGCCCGTTGACAGGAATAATGACTGTATCCAGCTCATACATAAGCAGCTTCTTGCAAATGAGGTGGATGAAAAATATATCAACCAGCTTGTTACTGAGATTGAACCTACCCTGAAAAAGGATGCATCGGTGGAGAACATCCTTTCGGGAATATACCAGAAGATAGTACTAAAGCTCGGTAAGACCGAGGTCATGGGCGTTACCCAGGGTAAGGCAAGGTTCGTGTTCTTCATCGGGCCCACGGGTGTCGGAAAGACTACGACCATTGCAAAGCTTGCATCAAAGCTGAAGCTTGACAGAAAGCTTAATGTCGCCCTGCTTACCGCCGATACGTACAGGATCGCGGCAGTCGACCAGCTGAAGACCTATGCTGAGATACTTAACGTACCGCTCAAGGTGGTATATTCGGATACGGAGCTTAAGGAAGCCTATGAGGATATGAGAACCTACGATATCGTCCTGATAGATACGGCAGGGCGTTCGCACAGGGACAGGCAGCAGAGAGAGGATATCGAAAAGCTGATAAACGCAGTACCTAAGGAGGAAAGGGATGTATTCCTCGTACTGAGCATTACGACAAAGTACAGGGATCTGATAAGGATCACCGAAGCATATTCCGAGATAGCGGATTACAGGCTCATCTTTACAAAGCTGGATGAGACCGAAACACTCGGGAACATATTCAACGTCAAGCTTCTTACGGGCGCTTCGCTTTCGTATGCTACTTTCGGACAGAAGGTTCCGAATGACATATCAAGGCTCGACGCCCAGATGATCGCAAAACAATTGCTCGGAGGTGGTGAATAATGGATCAGGCCGAACAATTGAGAATGCTTGTAAACAAGCAGCAGGAGCAGAAAAAGAAGGAAAGAAAGACATCGCGCGTCATAACCGTCACAAGCGGAAAGGGAGGAGTAGGCAAGTCAACGCTTACCGTTAACCTTGCGATACATTTATCCAGGCTTGGGAAAAAGGTAATAATACTTGACGCGGATTTCGGACTTGCAAACATAGAAGTCATGCTGGGCATACGTCCCGAGTACAATCTCGCGGATCTCATGTTCAGGAGCAAGGAATTAAAGGATATCATAATCGAAGGACCGGAGGGCATCGGGTTTATCTCGGGCGGTTCCGGCATACAGGAGCTGAGCAGGCTTACAAGAGAACAGGTAGTTTATCTTGTACAGAAGCTCTATGAGCTTGACGAACTGGCGGATATCATACTTGTCGATACGGGAGCGGGCATCTCGGATTCCGTTCTGGAATTCGTTTCCGCAAGCAATGAGGTACTTCTTGTTGCAACGCCCGAACCGACATCCATTACGGATGCTTATGCGTTGCTCAAGACTCTTAACCGCAGAAGCGGGTTCTCCAAAGAGGATACTGTTTTAAAGATGGTCGCAAACCGTATAAAGAACAATGAGGAAGGCGATGTGCTCTACAGCAAGCTGGGAGTGGTCGTTGAAAAGTTCTTAAGTCTTAAGGTTGAATACATGGGTGGGATCCCCGATGATCCCAATTGCGGAAAAGCGATCATGCAGCAGACCCCGATAACTCTCGCACAGCCTCATTCTGCTTCGGTAAAGGCTATTTCTTTGATAGCACAGAAGCTTGCAAACGTACAGGACGGGGATGCGGACAGAAAAGGCATCGCAATGCTTTTCAGCCGTTGGATGAAGAGCATTTACAGAAAGAAGAAAAAACCGACGGAACAAACGGAAGAAGAAAAGAAGTAACAATTGTCAGATTAAGGCCGGAAGGAAGAAAATATGCTGAAAAATGTTTTAAAGGTCGGAGACCGGATTGAATTGAAAAGCATAAATCAAGTTAGGCTTATGGAAAACACGAACAGGGTTTACCTAAGCCGGGTTCTTGATATTCTGGATGACTACAGGATGAACATCGCCGTTCCCATAGAGTCGGGGCATCTTGTGCCTCTTGAGATCGGGAGCAGGTATGAGATGAGCTTCCTTACGAATTCCGGTCTTTACATGTGTAAATGTGAGATAAAAAACAGGTTAAAACAGGAAAATCTATATTATCTGGCAGTCAGCATCATTTCGGAGCTTAAAAGGGACCAGAGAAGACAGTATTTCCGTCTTGAAAAGATCATACCTCTTAAGTACAGGGTGGTATCGGAGCTTGAACAGCGTTTAAGATACTTCATGGAGAAGAAAGCCTACAAGGACGACCGCGAAAAAAGGCTGGTTTCGGAAAAACTATTACAGCTTGAGGGAACCTGGTTCGACGGAACGATCGTAAACGTAAGCGGAGGCGGCATCAAATTTTCATCCATGGCCAAGCATGAGAACGGAACGAGCCTAATGCTGGATTTTTCACTGGTGGACGGACTTAGGATAGAGGCAGAAGCAAAGGTTATAGGTTCTGCCGAGATATCAAACAGTAAAGGTAAGATAGAGTATCGCTGTGAGTTTAAAAAGATCAGAAAAGATCTTAGGGAAGCAATAGTAAGATACGTATTCAGCGAAGAAAGGAAACAGAGGCAGAAAGAAAGCGGACTCTAAGAAAAAACAAGGAAAATGGATAAAAAAATATCAGAAAATGGTGACTATGCACTCATGAGAAGTATGAAATCTGATATAATGGAAGATGAAGAAAGAAAGCTTGAAAATGGGGAGATAGAGACCGGCCATGAAAACAGTGGTCCGATGTCATATATACTGACGGAAACTTTCCGTCGGCAGCCCCATAGGAAGGTGGGTTCTTTTTCCAGAAAGCTTGTTGCCATCTGTGCTTCGACAGGAGGTCCCAAAGCCGTTGCAAAGATCGTGCCTAAGCTGCCTGAGAATCTGGGAGCTCCCATCGTTATGGTACAGCATATGCCGAAGGGCTTTACATCTTCATATGCCAAGCGTCTGGATGAAACAAGCGCCATCAGCGTAAAAGAAGCTGAGGACGGAGAAATGCTTGAAGACGGACACCTTTACATTGCTAAGGGCGGTGCGCATTTAAGGGTTTTCCAGCGCAGGAGCAGTTATTATATCTCAATAACGGATGAACCTGCTCGCAGTGGGCTGAAGCCGTGTGCGGATATCATGTACGAGTCTTTGGAAAAGCTAGATTTCGACGAGATAATCTGCGTCGTCCTTACCGGTATGGGAAGTGACGGTACAAGAGGGATCGGGAAACTGAGCGAGAAAAAGAACGTTTATGTTATCGCTCAGGATGAAGCAACAAGCACGGTATACGGTATGCCGGGCATGGTAAAGAGCGCAGGGTTAACGGATGAGATAGTTCCGCTTGAGAGTATAGCGGATGCAATCATAAAAGCAACTGGGACAAAAATTGTCTAAGGCAGAAACGGAGGGACATATGGACGTCAGCCAATATCTGGAAGTTTTTATCGAAGAAGCCAAAGAGCATCTTCAGGCACTCAATGAGCACCTTCTTATATTAGAGAAGGAACCTGAGAACGAAAACACTATCAACGAGATTTTCCGTGCCGCACACTCATTAAAGGGTATGGCAGGAACCATGGGTTACAAAAGAATGCAGAAGCTTACCCATGACATGGAGAATGTTTTCCAGGAAATTCGAAGCGGCAAGATGAAGGTAAGGTCTCAGCTTACCGATGTCCTGTTTGAAGGACTGGATGCACTTCAGGAATATGTTGACAATATTGTTAATACTCAGGATGAAGGAACAAACGATAACCAGCCCCTTATTGACGCACTTGCAAGAGAGCTTAATATCGGTCTTAACGGCGATGGAGCTGAAGCTGAGGCACCTGCTCCAAAGCAGGAGGAAGCAGCAGCCGCTCCGGCAGCGGCACCTGCGGAAGCAGCATCCGCGCAGGCATCCGCTCCTGCAGTACAGCTTGAGGTTTCTTCCGGTTCCGTAAGCTATGCCGAGCATGAAAAAGCAGCTATCATAGAAGCTGCCAGCCAGGGCATCAGCGCTCTGGAAATAAGCGTTGACCTTCAGGAGACCTGTCTTCTTAAGGCAGCAAGAGCATATCTTGTATTTAAGGCAGTTGAGGAAGTCGGAGAGATCATCAAGTCCATTCCCGATGCCCAGATGATAGAAGATGAGAAATTTGATTTTAATTTTACAGTCGTAATTCTTACAAAGGCAGAGATTGATGATGTAAAGAACCGTGTTCTTAACGTTTCCGAGGTTAAGGACTGCCATATAACAAAGGTTGGATTTACCGAGGTTGAGGCAGAAGCTCCGGCAGAGGATAAGAGCAAAGAAGAGAAGAAAGACGCCGCAGCTCCCGCAGGAGCAAAGGCAGCCGCTCCGGCAGCACAGGCTGCAAAGCCGAACGCACAGCAGCCCGCAAAGAAGGCAGTTGTCAATCGTTCGGTACGTGTAGATATAGAGAAGCTTGACGATCTGATGAACTTAGTCAGCGAGCTTATCATTGCAAAGAACGGACTTACATCCATTTCACTCGATGATTTCGGAAAGAAGGAAAAGCGTGCTGTATTCAACGAGCAGATAGAATATCTTGAGAGGATCACGACCAACATTCACCAGAGTGTTATGAAGGTTCGAATGGTTCCTATCGAGAGTGTTGTAAATCGTTTCCCGAGAATGATCAGAGACCTGTCAAAGAAGCTCAACAAGCCTATGGAACTGTATATGAGCGGTGAAGAGACAGAGCTTGACAGAACGGTTATCGATGAGATCGGAGATCCTCTGATGCACATTCTCCGTAACTCGGCAGACCACGGTCTTGAAAGTGCAGAGGAAAGAATCAGACTCGGCAAGCCCGAGACCGGTTCAATCACACTGAACGCTTATCAGGAAGGAAACAGCGTTGTCATCGAATGTAGTGATGACGGCGGCGGTATAAATACCGAAAAGGTTAGAAGAAAAGCTATTGAGAAAGGTACGATCACCGAGGAACAGGCAGAGCAGATGACGGAGAAGGATTTCATCGATCTCCTGTTCAGACCGAGTTTCTCAACCGCCGACACCATATCGGATGTATCGGGACGAGGCGTTGGTCTTGATGTTGTTAAGTCAAAGATCGAGTCACTGAGCGGTACGGTTGAATGCAAGTCCATCCTCGGAGTAGGAACTACATTTACCATCAGGCTGCCTCTGACGCTCGCCATCATCCAGGCCCTCATGGTAGTCATCGGCCAGGAAAAATATGCTATACCGCTTGGAAGCATCGATACTATCGAGGATATTCCGGTCAGCGATATTAAGCGTGTTGAGAAGAATGAAGTTGTAAACTTAAGAGGAAATGTTATTCCTTTGGTACGTATGGCTGATATCCTTGATGTTCCCGGAGAGCGTCCGGAACGTGATAATATCACCATGGTTGTTGTTGCCAAGGGTGATAAGAAGGCAGGCCTTATAGTAGACGAGCTTATCGGACAGCTTGAAATAGTTATCAAATCCATCGGCAAGTACATCAATAACAGCAAGATCATCAGCGGCGCTACGGTTTTAGGTGATGGCGAAATAGCTCTTATTCTTGATGCTAATTCACTGGTTTGATGGGAAGGAGGAAGACTTTATGGCAAATATACTTGATGTTGCAACCCCTGTTGAGGCAAAAAAATACATTGCGGTCATGGTACATGACGAGCAATACGGGATCGATATTAATTTCATCGACAATATCGTAAGGATGCAGCGTATCACAAGAATACCCAAGTCACAGAATTTCTTCCCCGGCGTGATCAACCTTCGTGGTGAGATCATCCCTGTAATGAGCCTGAGGAAGAAGTTCGGGTTTGACAATGATGAATATACACCCAAGACCAGGATCCTTATATTGAAGCCTGAACCTCAGGCAAGCATAGGATTACTCGTTGACGAGGTTAAGGAAGTAGTTTCACTTACCGATGAGGATATCGATCATGTTGTCGCTTCTGAAGAGAAGAGCACTTATATTACCGGCGTTGGCAAGCATGCAAAGGGACTTGTTTCCATATTAAATGTTGCATCGGTGCTTGCTGAAAAGGAAGGCGACAAATAATAAAAAACGGTAGCAGGAAATGACACTTAAACGGCGTATTTGATATCACCCGGTAACGAAGACATTTCGTTACCGGGTATGGAAACGGAGGCAGATATGGAAGAAAACCAGATGAATGAGTTTTCCGATATGGAATTTGATGTTCTGAAAGAAATTTCCAATATCGGCACCGGAAATGCCGCTACGGCCATTTCTCAGATGCTTGATAGCAGGGTGGATATCGAAGTCCCGATCATCAAGGTCATGAAATTTGACGAGATGAGCGAAGTTGTGGGCGGAGCAGAAAAAGAGGTCATAGGCATTCTTGTGACACTTGAAGGTGATATTGACGGCATGATGATGTTCATGACCGATAAGTATTCGGCAGCTGTAGTTATAAACCGTATCATGGGCATGGAATTTTCCGAACTGACAGGTGCATTGTCGGAAATGCAAGTCTCCATGCTTACGGAATTCGGAAATATAATTGCTGGATCATATCTGTCCGCCATAGCCAAGCTTACGGGACTTGGAATAGTACCCAGCGTCCCGGATTTGTCGGATGATATGGCGGGAGCGATCCTTTCGGTACCGGCCATAGAGTTTGGAAAGGTAAGTGACAGGGTACTGCTTATCCAGTCAGTGTTTGATACCGACAACAAGAGGGCGGAGGGATTCTTTATTCTTATCCCGACGCGAAAAGCATATAAAAAGATTTTTGAAAAACTGGGGCTCATAAGTTAATATGGAAAAAGTTATCAGAGTAGGTATGGCTGACTTAAACATATGCAAGGCCCCGGACAGGATTACGACACTTGGACTGGGGTCGTGTATAGGATTGGTTCTTTTTGATGTTAATTCAACTACCTGCGGGATGGTTCATGTGATGCTCCCCGACAGTTCAATAATGAGAAACACTTCGAATCCGGCAAAGTTCGCCGATACGGGAGTAAAGCTTCTGGTAGAACAGCTTGAAAGAGAAGGATTACGGAGGAGTAAGCTCTGTGCCAAAATGGCAGGAGGAGCAAAGATGTTTTCCATCAGGGGAAGCGGGGATGTGCTTAACATCGGAGAAAGAAATGCCGAGGCAGTCAAAAACATTCTTGACGAGATGCGTATTCCGATTATCGCATCGGACTGCGGAGGCACATACGGAAGGACGATAGAATTCGATCCGGTTACATACAGATTATTAATACGTTCGATCGGAAAGGCAGATAAGTATATCTGATACGCATGGAGGCTTGGGTATGAAGGATAAGCCTATAGTTATTTTCATTACCCTGATTGCAGGACTTACAGCCTGTATATGCTGTATTGTGAACAATGCAGGTCTTTTGGTTACGCTGGCGGTTGTATTGGTAACATTGATCATATTCCTGATCATAGGTATGATCGTGAACGCGATAATAGCAAAACAGAGAGCGATAGCCGAAAAGAGGGAAAAAGACGAGAAGCAGCGGTTGGAAGAGGAAGAAAAGCAGCAGCGGCTCAAAGAAGAAGAGGAAGCAAGACAGCAGCAGCTCACGGAGGACGAATAATAGATGACAGCAGCGGACAGGGATAAAATGTGGGTGGATTATAGTAAGCAGAAGACTCCCGAACTCAGGGAAAAGCTTATTATAGAGTATTCACAGTTGGTCAAGGTAGTTGCCGGTAAGCTGAGCATGTACCTTGGATATAATGTTGAATATGACGATCTCGTAGGTTATGGGGTTTTTGGTCTTATTGACGCAATAGACAAGTTCGATTACGGAAAAGGCATCAAGTTTGAGACATATGCAAGTCTTCGTATCAAAGGGGAGATACTGGATCAGATAAGAAGGATGGACTGGATCCCGAGGACTGTCAGAACTAAGCAGAAACAGCTTGACGCCGCATATAAGAAGATAGAAGAAAGAACAGGCAGATTGGCTACTGATGAGGAGCTTGCCGACGAACTGGGTATCTCGATCAAAGAGCTTACCGATATGCAGAACGAAACAAAGGTAAGCAATATCATTTCTCTTGATGAGTATATGGAACAGGGCGATATCAAGGTCGAGCCTGTTGAAACAAAGGAGTACATGCAGCCTGACAAGGTTGTCGAGAAGGCTGAACTTAAAAAGCTTCTCCTTGAAGTACTGGAGACGCTGACTGAAAAAGAAAAAAAGGTCATAATGCTGTATTATTATGAGGATATGACTTTAAAGGAGATAAGCAATGTAATGGAGGTATCCGAATCAAGGATATCACAGCTGCATTCGAAGGCTCTTATAAAGATGAAGCAGAAACTCGGCAGTAACATGCAGATGTTTTTGGGATAGGACACAGGTCGGACACTACATCAGGAAAAGGGGTGGGATATGACAAACGGTTATTTTCAACTTGAAATAAGACAAGACGGAACATATCTGATCGTCTATCCACCGGTAGATGGCGGCGCACCTGCGGATCCTTCCGAGGTATTGTCATATCTTGACGGTTACAGGGTAGATTACGACAAGATCGCCATTTATAATATTATGCGTGATTTTTCTACGCGTAAGGAGCTTAGGATTACTACCCTAAAGGTTTCACGTTTTGATGAGACAATGAATGCAGATATATCGGACGGATTTACCAGTGTTACGGCAAGGTTCTATCCGGAGGTTGAAGGCGGAAAAAAGCTTTCAAAGAACGAGATTCTGTGGCTCCTCAACAAGAAGGGCATCAGATATGGCATCAAGGAGGATGTTATAGACAGATACCTTGCGGAAAGGTTTTACTGCACATCTTATGTGGTAGCAGAGGCCGATCCTCCGATAGAGGGTTCCGATGCTTCCATAGAGTATTGTTTTAATACGGATCTCTCGAAGAAACCGAAGATGAATGAGGACGGTTCGGTGGATTTCCATCAGCTTGATAATCTCAGCAAGGTTGAAAGAGATCAGGTACTTGCCATACTTACGCCCGCGGTAACAGGTAAACCGGGTACAGATGTTCTTGGCAGGGCTATCGCGCCGAGAAAGGTAAACTTCAAGTTCCTTAAGCAGTCAAAGAATGCGAGACTTTCTCCGGATGGTCTTAAGCTCATCAGTAATGTTAACGGGCATGCAGTATTGACCGATAATCAGGTATTTGTCTCAGATACATATGAGATCGCGGGGAATGTTGATGTTGAGACCGGTGATGTTGAATACAACGGTAACGTTAAGATTGCAGGCAATGTCAATTCGGGATACCGTGTAATGGTTGACGGCGATGTTATCGTAGAGGGTATTGTTGAAGGCGCGGAGATCATAGCTGCGGGTCAGATTATACTTAAGCGTGGCATTCAGGGTATGAACAAGGGAAGGCTTGTCGCCGGCAGCAATGTCATAGCCAAGTTTATCGAAAGTGCGGAAGTAAGTGCCGGAGGATATGTCAGGACCGAATCCATAATGCACAGTCAGGTATCATCGGGAGCCGAGGTCATCGTTGCGGGAAAGAAAGGCTTCATAACAGGTGGTACCATAAAGGCAAGCAAATGTGTCGAAGCAAAAACGGCAGGCTCTGTAATGGGAACACAGACCAATATAGAGGTCGGAGAGAACATGATATATATTGAGGAGGAGCGAGCTCTTCTGACTGAAAGGAGAACTCTGAAGGATAACCTTGATAAGGCCGAGAAGATTATTTTCTACCTTTCAAAGAAGATAAAAGACCGCGAACAGCTTCCGCCCGAAAAGATCACTCAGTTTCAGCAGCTTTCGGCAAGCAAGACAGGTATCAGGAAAAGGCTTGAGGAGATAGATAATCGTCTTGATGAGCTGGATGCGCTCCTTGAAAACCAGACGAAGGGTTATGTTCAGGTTGATGACATAATGTATCCCGGATGTAAGGTTACCATTGCTACGGTTACGACTTATATAAAGACAGAGACCAAGCACTGCCGTCTGATAAGGGACGGAGCTGATGTGAGGGTAACCGCTTATCACTGACAGTAAGGAGGTGTCCGCATGATCACACCTATTGAGATGTATACCATGGTGCCTAAATCACAGGAAGCTTCCACTGTTCACAGTGCCGCAAATGCAAAACATGTGGCTCAGCAACAGGAAGGTATGCAGGAAATAGCTCAGCATATCCGGCATGATTCCCAGCAGACCGTACATGCTACATCTGCTGAAAACCCTGAGTATAGGTACGATGCAAAGGAACAGGGAAACGGAAGTTATTCATCAGGGAATAAGAATAAGAAAAAGAAGGAAGATGAGTCAGAGCACGGTGAGGAAGGAAAGAACACGGATCATCATGGTTTTGACATAAGGATTTAAGAGTATGAACGGATTAGAAATAGCATTACTTGTTTTTGCGCTGATATTGATAGTTATCAGTTTTTTTCTGGTTGATAAGAATGATAAGGTTAAGCAGCCGACAGTGGCAGTTCCCGACATGAAACAGCTTAATGTAATAAGTGAACGTGCTATAAGGGATATGAACACCAATGCCAATAAGCTGCTTGAATCGACAGAGGACAGTTTAGAGGCCATATCAAATGATAAGATTATGGCGGTTGAAGAGTATTCAGACCAGGTTCTGGCAAAGATAGACGCAAATCATAAGGAAGTTGTTTTCCTTTACCAGATGTTGCAGGATAAGGAAAAAGAATTAAAAGAAACCATGCAGAGTGTGGATTCCTTAAAAGCAGATTACGAGAAGCAGAATTATTTTGCTTCGACTGATGAGCTTTCTAACTCTGTACCTGAAACAGTTAAAGAGGAAAGTGACCGTTCTGCCCGTGTCATAGATATAGGCATGAACGAATTCATTTTTGAAGAGGACGACAGTCCCGAGCCTGTAGAGGACAGCAACGTTAAGGATCTTAAGTCAAAGGACAGGGCAAAGCAGAGACTTTCAACGGTATCCAGTGATGTTAAGCAGGAAATGATAAAGAATGCACCTGCCAAATCCGAGAAAACAAATGAAGTTATAGCACTTTATAAAAAGAAGAAATCAGTTATGGAAATATCCAAAATGCTCGATATGGGACAGGGTGAAGTAAAACTGATCATAGAATTATATTGTAAATAGTCCCGGAGGCATGAAATGAAATTAAAGTATTATATGAGAGGTGTGGGATGCGGAATCCTATTTGCTATGTTGATCTTTATGGTCATCATCATCCCGAATCTCGAACTTGACAATAAAATAGACAGTACTACACAGGAAAAGAGTGATAACACCCAGGCAGAAAAGCTTGTAGGACCCAATGCATCCGAATCGGGAAAGAAGGATCTGACACCAACGGAAAAGGTAACGCCTACCGAAACGAGCACACCTACGCCTGCCGAGGAGATTACGGATACTCCCGCACCTACTGAGGAACCTACGGATACTCCTACGCCTACGGAGAAAATTACGGATACACCTGCACCTACGGAGGAGCCTACGGATACTCCTGTTCCTACCGAGGAGCCTACAGATACACCTACAGCTGAGCCGACATCGACGCCAACACCTATGCCGACACCTACAGCTGAGCCGACATCGACGCCTACGCCAACACCTACGTCGACGCCAACACCAACACCTACGTCGACGCCAACACCTACACCTACGCCGACACCGACACCTACGGCAACACCTACACCTACGGCGACGCCGGTACCGACATCAACGCCTACGCCTACGGCAACACCTAAGCCCACGGCAACACCTACGCCTACGGCAACGCCTGCACCCACGGCAACGCCCACACCTTCACCTACGCCTACAGCGACGCCTACGCCTACACCTTATCCGGTTGACGAGGATGGATATATCAGAGTAACTGTAAAGAAAGGTACAACATCAGAACAGTTCTGCGATCTGATAGTAAAGGCAGGCCTTGTGGAAAGCAGTTCTGATTTTAACAAATATCTTATAGACTCAGGATATGCTTATAAGATCCAATACGGAACACATAAGCTGAAAAAAGGAATGAGCTATGCGGAAATAGCATATATCTGTAGTTTGTGGAATGATTGAAAGTGACAATATTATGAAAGATAAAAAATTAGAAAAAGATGACTTAAAAGATACAGATATTGTTTCTACCAAAGGAGATGAAAAAGATACCGGTTCAGAGTCTTTAGACGAGAAAACCAAGATAGATAATTCAAAAGAATTAGGCGTACAGGTATTAAAGTGTAAATCTTGTGATAGTAGTTTAGATATTACAAAAAAGGATGAAAATAATAATGTAATATGTCCATTTTGTAATTCTGTTAACCACATTTATGAAAAAAATGATTTACATAATGTAAAAAAAGAAAAAGATACGAAAGAAAAGACTGAAAATAAAGAAAAAGATGAAAAAGGCAAAAAGGAACCGATAAACTGGAAAAAAGAGATAATAAGCTGGAGCATCATAGTTGCGGTTGCATTTCTGCTTGCACTTTTCATAACAGAATTCGTTATCATGAAGACTGAGATCATTTCGGGCTCGATGATACCTGAATTACAGATAGGGGACAAGGTCATCGGAAACAGACTTGCATATTTGTTTTCGGATCCCGAAAGAGGCGATGTAATATTCTTTGAATATCCTAAGAGTGATAAGATGCTTTACGAGATAGATCCTGAACTTACGTATCGGTATGATAAGAGTAAGAAGAAAAAGACCTATCATGATAATAGTGATGTATACGTAAAACGTGTTATAGGATTACCCGGAGATAAGGTTGAGCTTAAGGATGGAAAAGTTTATATCAATGATTCCGAGATACCGCTTGATGAGCCATATTTAAATGAAAACCCTTTTGATGAGGATTTCGGACCCGTGACTGTACCGGAAGATGCATACTTCTGTCTGGGTGATAACCGTAATATCTCGGCGGACGCCAGAAGCTGGGACAACCCCATAAATCCGGAGGAGGATCCTGACAGATTCAGGTTTGTTTACAAGAAGTACATTTATGCAAAAGCAGTTTTAAACTGGTCTGAATTTAAATGGGTAGATCATTACCGTTACAATCAGGGAGTATAACCGGAACCGGACATGAATTTTTACAGGGCATCAGATTATTTCTCATGACCGTATAAGGAGGGAGAAAAATCGGATGTCCTTTTGGTTTAGCTGTAGGGAAAATCAAAATTTTAAGGAAGAAAATATGAATGTTGACGTTTTCATAAGCTATTCATCAAAGAATAAGAATGTGGCAGATGCGGTTGTTTCGGATTTTGAACAGAACGGTATCAGGTGCTGGTATGCTCCGAGAGACATAATGCCCGGTAAGGAATGGGTTGCGGCCATTAAAGAGGGCATATGTTCCGCTAAGGTTTTTGTCCTTCTTTTTACCGAAGAATCAAACGCCTCACGACAGGTCATGAACGAAGTGGCACTGGCTTTTAATGCGGAGAAGACCATTGTTCCTTTTAAACTGACCGAAAAGGAAATGAGCGACGAGCTTGAGTATTACCTTACCCGTGTTCACTGGCTGGATGCGGTTTCAAAACCATTGAAAAACCATATTGATGAATTAAGGAAGTTTGTTGAGCTTATACTTAGTGGATCGGGTACAGGGACTGAATTGACCGGGGAGCTTCCGGATAAAAAGACTGAGAACAGCCTTACAGATGCCGGTAAAAAAACAAAAACCGTATTAAAGCCTGCTTTAGTCACAGGTGTATTGCTGGCGGCAGCGGTCATACTTCTCATAATCCTTAAGCCCTTTGGAAATGAGGACAAAAAGAAAGATTATGAACAGAACGCGGATAAATCGGTTGACAATGGCAGTGCCATTAGCAAGAAGGATTTAACTGTCGATAATGATGCAAAAGAAAAATCCTCGGAAAAAGATACCGAAAGTGAAAAAAATGATGCTGATAAAAACGGTACAGAAGGAAAAGGCGATACAGATAAGGATACGAATAATGCTGCTTCGGACTATCACGTTTTGGGAAGCGATTACCTGACGGGGAGAGGTGATACGGGGATTGACGAAGAGAAGGCATTATACTATCTGGAAATGGCTTACAATGATGGAAACGGGGAAAAACTGACGGCGGATGAATATTATTTTCTTGCATATAAGTATGATTCCGATGAATCGATAAAGGATCCGGGAAAAGCTTGTAAATATGCGCTTGAAGGCGCAGGGGCAGGCTCCGTACAATGTATGGTAATGCTTGGGGATGCATACTGGTACGGAAACGGAGTGGAGCAGGATTATGAGCAGGTCCTTGCATGGTTTGGGAAAGCACTGGACAGCGGAGTTGACGGATATTCGCGAAAGTATTGCATTAATTGTATAACAATGCTTGCAGAAGAAGGCCATGTGGCAAAAGAAGCGGCGTCAAAATGGGTGGAGTAAAAAATTTTGACTTTATCGTTAAAATTTGTTATATTTTATATAGTGGGTGTAATTTTTTACAAAACTGAAGCTGGGGAGCGTTGTTTTGTTACCGAGGAAACGCCGGAGACGTTTTTTAGGTAAGTTTGAAATGATTAAAATGTATCGGGTGAAAAATATGGATTATAAAAGTTTTTTAGCAAACTTTAAACGCATAGCATGCGTTATGTCGGTAAATCTCAATGAAGAGGACGACAACAGGTATAGTGTTGTAGATGCAAATGATGCATATATAAACACAGTTGTACAGAATCCGGAGGACTTTGAACGTAACGTTCCTTATACGAGGTATATCCCAAAGGCTGTTAATTTTGAGGCTCTTTGTGAAAACTGTGTACAGGATGACAGACCGGTCCATACATATTTTGATATAGAAATGTACAGTGCATGGATGGAAGTTTTTTTGACGCCGCTTGTATCCGATGATCCGGATAAAAAGATGCTGCTGTTTTCATATGAGATGAATAAAAAGGCAGACATAGACAAACTGATTGATATCTCCTCCGAGACTGCGACCAACGTTATCAAAACATGTCTCAAGCTTAGGGAGACAAATGATTTCCAGAAAGCGATGGACTCAGTGGTTAAAGACATCAGGAAACAGTGCGAGGCGAAAGGATGCTGTATACTTCTCACAGATTTTGAAAAAAGGCAGTATACTTTACTCAGCGAAGATTTTGAGATTGATGTTGGGATAATGCCTGATGCCGCATATCGTTCCGAGCGGTTTGGCACGGTTATTGAAACATGGCCGAGATTGATGCATAAGAGTAACTGCTTCATATTTTCAAGTGAAAAGGAGATGGAAGAAGCAAGAAAGGTAGCCCCTGAATGGATGGATACTCTTAAGCAGGATGGTATCAGCAGCCTTGTGATATATCCGCTGAGGTCGGATAATAAGACCATCGGTTATATTTGGGCGGGTAACTTTAATCCCGAAAAAACTGTGATGATAAAGGAAACCCTCGGGCTTACGGCATTCATATTGTCGGCTGAGATTGCGAATGATCAGAATAACCGTAGGATAAAGATAATGAGTCAGACGGATATGCTGACCGGGGTTTATAACCGAAATGCCATGAACAACAGGATAAGTGATGAAATCAGCGGTAAACAGGAAATACAGAAACCGTTCGGGGTATTTTTTGTTGATGTCAACGGGCTTAAGACCATAAATGATACGCAGGGGCATCTTGCCGGAGACAATCTTTTAAAGGATGTGGCATCAGTCTTAAATGATATAGACGCAAAAAATAATGAGATATATCGTGTGGGTGGAGATGAATTCATGATAATCGCCACAGCCACTGACAGAGATGAATTTGAAAAGCTGCAAGACAGCCTGCTTAAAAATTCGGAACGTGACGGCAGAGCTCATTTTGCCGTCGGAAGCTGTCACAGTGATGAAGATAACGATATACGAAGAGCCATGCAGAAAGCGGATGCCAGAATGTATGAGCGAAAAGCAGAGTACTATCAGAGACATCCTGAACTTGAGTGGCACAGTAAACGTAGATGAAATATGAAACAAATTCACAATTGCTGCTATAATAGCGAATAAGTAGATATTAATATCATTATTCCTAATGAGAATAATATCAAGAAGGTTCTTCATTGTACTTGGCTGTGCAGTATTTGTACTTGGCATAAGATTATTAGTGATACGGAAAAAAGAGAAGTGAAAATTTTTTAAAAAAGATGTTGACAAATAATATGTAACATGTTACATTATTGATGAAAGGTAACATGTTACATATTATTTTGTTTAAAATTGAGGAATTAAAATGAAACGAATTGTAAAGGTAGTAATATTTGTTTTGGCTGGCCTGACTTTGCTTGTGGTATCTGTTGTTGCAGTGCTTATGATCCGGATGAACGGTCAGGTGGATGACTTTGATACGACGCCGGTTGATATGACCAAAGTCGCTGATGGTATATTTGAAGGGCACAGCGAAACAGATCTGGTCAAAGCGGATGTCAGGGTGACAGTTTCAAATGGGGAAATAAAGGATATAGAGATAGTCAGGCATATGTG